>Ga0194129_10009993_pt1 | contig 10457 bp, 10 predicted proteins | sample TA2KigCa35mmetaG_FD_150862 | JGI IMG/M metagenome (GOLD analysis project Ga0194129, IMG submission 150862) | Freshwater microbial communities from Lake Tanganyika, Tanzania - TA2015038 Kigoma Deep Cast 35m | ecosystem: Environmental > Aquatic > Freshwater > Lake | place: Tanzania: Lake...
AAATTAAAAATCCATTAATAGTTACATCTACTGATGGTGTTGGAACTAAACTTGAAATTGCAAATGAATTAAAGAATTGGTCAACTATTGGTATTGATTTGGTAGCAATGTGCGTTAACGACATAATCGTTCAAGGTGCAAAACCAATTATCTTCTTAGACTATATAGCTTTGCCCCGTGTTAATAAAAAAAAATACAAACAAATTTTAAGAGGAATTGCAAAGGGTTGTAAGTTAGCAGGTTGCGCTCTTACCGGTGGTGAGACTGCGGAAATGCCAGGTATATACACAAAAGATAAATTTGACTTAGCGGGCTTTTCGGTTGGGGTTGTTGATAAAAATAAGATTATTAATGGATCAAAAATTAGTATTGGGGATCAAGTATTAGCTGTGCCATCTTCTGGAGCGCATTCCAATGGATATTCTTTAATAAGAAAAATATTAAAAAAAAATAAAAGAAAAATAAATTTATCACAGCTACTGATACCAACAAAAATTTATGTAAAAGAAATTTTAAAATTAAACAAAAAAAAATTAATTAATGCATGCGCTCATATTACTGGAGGCGGTTTGGTAGAAAACATCCCAAGGGTAATCCCAGATAAATTTTCTGTAAAAATAAATCTATCTTTAATAAGACCAAATAATGTAATGCGATGGATTAAAAAAAGTGGTGTAAATAGTGCTGAAATGATTAAGACATTTAATTGCGGTGTTGGATTTGTAATTATTTCAAAGAAAAAAAATTTAAATAAAATTAAAAGTTTATTTTCAAAAAAATTTCAACCATATGTAATTGGTGAAATTATAAAAAAAATTAATAAAAATAATATTTTTTTTAATGGCTCAATTAATTGGTCATAAATTTAAAATTGGAATATTTATTTCAGGTAGAGGATCGAATTTAAAAAATCTTTTAAATTTTTCAAAAAAAAATAAAGTTAATTGGAAAATATCTCTTGTTATATCAAATAAAAAACGTGCAAAAGGTATAAAATATGCACAGCAATATAAAATTCCCTTCAAAATATTTGAAAATAAAATTAAAATTTTTGAGAAAAAGGCTTTGATAGCTCTTAAAAAAAGCAAAATAAATATACTTTGTCTCGCAGGTTTTATGCGAATACTTTCTAAAAAGTTTATTAAAAAACTCAAAATAAAAATATTGAATATACATCCTTCTCTTCTTCCAAACTATAAAGGTATAAATACTCATGAAAGAGTAATTCAAAATAGAGAAAAATTTACTGGATGCACTGTTCACTATGTAACATCTAAATTAGATTCTGGAAAAATAATTATTCAAAAAAAAGTTAGGGTTTATAAAAAAGATAATCCTAAAACTTTATCTAAAAAAGTTTTAACTCTTGAACATAAAGCTTATCCTGAGGCCCTACAAAAAATTTGTAATTAATTTTTTGAAAAAAAAAAACTTATTTCTTTTTTTGCATTTTCAAAATTATCAGATCCATGCACAGAGTTTTTTTCAAGGGATAAAGCAAATAAATTTCTAATTGTACCTTTTTTAGCCTCTTTAGGATTTGTAGATCCCATTATCTCTCTATTTTTGTTAATTGCATTATTTCCCTCTAAAATTAATACAATTATTGGACCTGAAATCATGTATTCACATAAGTCTTTAAAAAAAAATTTTTCTTTGTGTACAAAATAAAAATTGGCAGCCTGCTCTTTTGTTAGGTGAATCTTTTTTATATCTATTATAGTTAAACCATTAATTTCAAAAATATTTAATATTTTACCAACAATATTTCGATTAACTGCATCTGGCTTGATTATTGATAAGGTCCGTTCAATCATTATTTAAAATAATTTTCTACAAAGTTTATCAATAATCTCACTCCAAAACCTGTAGCTCCTTTTGGAACTATCTCTAAATCTTTTTTTGTCCAAGAAACTCCTGCAATATCCAGATGTGCCCAAGGTGTTTTGTCAGAAACAAACCTTTGTAAAAATTGTGCAGCAATAATAGATCCTGCGCCTCCTAAATATGAAATATTTTGCATGTCAGCTGATTGGGAATCTATTAGTTTGTTATAATTTGTATGTAGTGGAAATCTCCATAGTTTTTCATTTTCATTAATTCCTGATTTAATTAAATTTTTGGATAGTTTGTCATTATTAGAAAAAAGTCCTGCATATTCATGGCCTAAAGAAACAATTATAGCTCCAGTTAATGTTGCCAAATCAACTATTGCTTCAGAATTATATTTTTTATCAATATACTGAATTGCATCTGCTAAAATTAACCTTCCTTCTGCATCGGTATTTAATACTTCGATTGTCTTTCCTGAATAAGATTTAACAATATCTCCTGGTCTTTGAGCGTTACCACTTGGCATATTTTCAACTAAAGCTACCGCTGCGACTACATAAGTGTCAATTTTTTTTAATGCCAACGATTTCATTAAACCAATTACTGCGCCTGCTCCTGCCATATCATATTTCATATCCTCCATAAATTTTGCTGGTTTTAATGAAATTCCTCCTGTATCAAAACAGACTCCTTTTCCAACAAAGCATAATGGTTTTTTATTTTTAATTTTTTTCGGTCTCCATTCTAAAATCACAAAAAAAGGATCATTAACACTACCCTGAGCTACTCCGAGAAGAGCATTCATTCCCATTTCTTTCATTTTAGATTTATTGAATATTTTAATTTTTAATCCAAACTTTTTTAACTTTTTTATTTCTTTAACAAAAGCAATGGGTGTTAAAATATTTCCTGGCTCAGAGACTAAGTTTCTTGTTAAAAAAACTCCCTCAATAATTGAGCTTATGTTATTAAATATTTTTAAAAATATTTTTTTATTTTGTGAAATAAAATTAAAATTAATATTTTTTTCTTTTTCTTTTTTTGTTTTATATTTAATAAAATAGTAGTTTTTTAAACAACATCCAAGAAAAAAACTGTTATAAAAAAACTCATCATTTTTTTCTAAAGAATAAAACAGACAATTTACATTTAAGTCATCTTGAAATTCAGAAAATATCTTTCCACCTAAGTTTTGTATATTTTGATTTTTTATATTATCCAGATTAACAAAAAAAAATTTTTTTTGGATACTATCAAATAAACTAATCGTAAAATAATCTTTTAAAATATTTTTTTTTAAATGATTTGATTGAAAAAAGTTTTTTTTAAGCATTGTTGGAAATTTATCTAAAAAAGTTAAATTAGATCTAAAAAAAACTAGTGTGTTAGAAAAGTTATTTAGTTTATTTGAAACATTAAATTTTGCATTAATCATAAAATTATTTATACACTTAAATAAAATGTTTAAAAATAAATTAATACGTTATTTTATATTAGAGTTTCAAAAAATTTTTTTCATAACAATACTTTCTATTAGTCTAATTATATGGATTTCTCAGGCTGCAAGATTATTAGATTTAGTAACCGAAACTGGGAATACTTTTGATACTTATTTTTTATATTTATTAACAATTTTTCCCAAAATATTCTCTAGATTAATTATTTTTATTTATTTTTTGTCACTTTTACTAACTATCATTAAATTTAAAAATAATAATGAATTAAATTCTTTATGGTTATCAGGTTTAAAAATAAAAGATTTTATTAATCAACTAATTTTTTTTTCATTTTTTTTCTTAATTTTAGTAATTTTTTTTAAGGCTATGATAGTTCCTTTTTTTAATAACCTAGGCAGATCAATTTTAATTGAATCTCCAATTGGAACGTTTGCACCTTTAATTAAAGAAAAAAACTTTAACTCACCTACAAAAGATATGACTATTTTCGTAGAAAAAAAAAACTTAATTAATGAAATTGAAAATATTTTTTTTTTTGAAAATAATGATGGAAAAAAAAGAACTATACTTGCTGAAAGTGGACGTTTCATATTTGAAAACAATAAAAACTTACTAGTTTTGATAAATGGAAATGTTCATGAAGAAGAAAAAAATGCTCTTGAATTTATAAAATTTAATAAAATTACAATTGATCTTTCTAACTATAAAAAAAAAGAAATTGATCACTATAAAATATCAGAATTATCTACATATGACTTGTTTAAAAAAGCTTTAGATAACATTGATGATCAAAAAATAAATTCTATGGGCGAATTAAATGGAAGGATTTTAAAACCAATGTTTATTCCAGCTATAACTTTAATAATATCAATTTTATTTTTTTTTAATAAAATTGAAACTAAGCAAAATTTACTTTTTTTTTTTGTTTTTTTAACTGGTTTTTTTTTTATTTTCGCAGTGGATGTTTTGATAGATCTTACAAATAGAATCTTGATACTAAACTATATTGCTTACTTTTTACCATTTTTTTTTTTCACAATTTTTTTTATAATAAATGCAACTTTACAAAAAAAAGGCAAGATTTGAGTTTTAACTTATCAAAAACACTAAATATTTATCTATTAAAAGAGTAAATCAGATACCTATTAATTTCAACAGTATTCTTTATATCAATAATATCACTAGCAACTTTAGTTGAAGAATTAAATTTTGCAAAAGTTAATACCGGTATTACATTTAAAATATTAATTTTTTTAATATTAGCAAGCATACCGAATCAACTTTCCCAAATTTTACCTTTTGTGTTTCTAGTGGGTGGTATTTTGTTTTTTATAAATCTTTTTAATAAAAATGAAATATTACCTATTAAAACTACCGGATATTCAAATTTAAAAATATTGATGATACCCTCTATATTTTCGTTATTAACTGGATATTTTTTAATATTTTTTTTTATAACTTTTTCATCAAGTCTGTACAAAAATTATATAAATATAAAATCTTTTTATGACCAAAAAAAAAATTTTATTTTTTTTCAGGAAAATGGAATTTGGTTAATAGATATAAAATTATCTAATGAAAAAAATTTTATTCATATTGAAAGTATTGAACCAGACTTCCTAAAAGCAAAGAATATTTCAATTTATGAAATGGATATTAATAATAATTTAAAAAGAAGAATTGATGCTGAAGAAATAACATTTGAAAAAAAAAATTGGAAATTAAGTAGAGTCAGACTGTTCAATGTTAAAGAAAGCAAAATATCAAACATTAAAAATTATGAATATACTTCATCTTTTGAGTCTATTGATTTGAGAAAAATTTTTAGAAACCCAGAGGTTTTATCAATATTTGAAATAAAAAATGAGATTATAAAACTTAAAAATAAAGGTTATTCACCAATAGAATATGATATTTATTTCCAAAAACTATTATCTTTTCCAATATACTTTTCATTAATGACAATGCTAGCTGGAATACTAACCATTAACTTAGGGAGAACTTCAAATTATTATTTGTATACATTTATAGCAATATGCTTGTCAATTTTGCTGTATTTTTTAAATAATTTATCAATAACTTTTGCCAAAGCTGGAATTATATCATTTGAGATATCAGTGTGGTTACCTATATTTTTAATTACATTATTTAATGCAACAGGAATAATACAAATAAATGCAAAATAAAAAACTTACATTTTTCTTTTTTGTTTTTATTTTTTTGGGAGCAAAAATAACCTTTGCACAAAAAATAGAAAACTTTGATCTATCTGCTAACAAATTAATTTATGGTAATGATCAAATTGAAGCGATTGAGAATGTCATACTAAGTAATAAAGATAAAAAAATTTCGTCAGACAATTTAATTTATTTTAAATCAATTAATACAATTAAGCTTTTTGGTAATATAACTTTTACAGACACAAAAAATAACAAAATTACATCAAACTTTTTCGAGTATAATTTAGATACTAAAGAAATATTTGCAAAAGATAATATAAGTTTTGAGGATAAATATAAAAATATTTACAATTTTAAAGAAATAAAATCAGATGATAATCTTTCAAAAATAGAAGGCACAGAAGTGAAAATAGCACTATTTTTTGAAAAAGATAAGTTTAAAAATAATTTTAATCCTAAATTAACTGCAAAAAAAATCATTTATGAAAATGAAATTAGCACACTTTTTGACGCTTCATTTTCAACGTGCAAAGAAAACAATAATGAAAAAAATTGTCCTAATTGGAAATTAAACTCAGATCAAATAATTCACAATAAACTTAAAAAAACTTTAACTTATAAAAATACTGTATTAGATTTAAATGAGGTTAGCATAATTTATCTTCCTTATTTTTCACATCCTGATCCAACGATAAAAAGAGAGAGTGGGTTCTTGCCTCCTAAATTTTCATCTCTCGGAAATGACCTGGGCTCAACCATAAAAATACCCTATTTTTTTAATTTATCAAAATCCTCCGATTTTACTTTTGCTCCTGTTTATTATTTTAAAAATAATCCGCTATTTCTAGGAGAGTATAGGGAGAAATTTAAAAATGGAGATGTTTCTTTAGATTTTAGCTATACCGAAGGATACAAAAAAATAAATAATAATAATACATCTGGATCAAGAAATCATTTTTATGGTCAATACTTTGAAGAGTATAAAAATTTCATTTTAGATGAAAGTTCATTAGATTTAAAAATACAACATGTAAATAATCGTACTTATTTAAGAGTAAATAAAATTAATTCTATTGACGATAAATTTAAAAGAAATTTAGTTAAAGATAATGACACTATATTAACAAATGAAATTTCAATAAACTCATTTTCTAATAAGGAAAATATTTCAATAAAATCCGCTTCTTATAAAAATTTAACTAGAAATACAGATCAATTCGATTACTTAACTCCAAATATTGAATATTATAATTATGATATTATAAAAAATAATTATTACAAAATAGACTGGGTTAGTGCTTTTAGACAACAAAATACAAATACAAACCAAAATAAATCAGTTTTTACAAATAATTTATTTTTAGAAACTAACGAAATAGAAAGTCCCATAGATGGCCTGAAATATAAATACTTGGGCCAGATACAGAACTTCAATTACAATTCAGATTATAACGACCCAAAAAAAAACCAAAATATTGAATTAAATTCTGTTATTGCTATGGACACATACTTGCCGATGACTAAAAATACAGACTTAAGTCTGCAAACTTTTACTCCAAGATTTTTTGGAAGGTACTCCCCTGGTCAGATGACAAGCTCACAAAGAAATGAGACATCTATCACAAGTGACAATATATTTTCATTAAATAGACTCAATACAAATGAATTAATTGAAAAAGACTTATCCCTAACAGCTGGATTTGACTGGTCATTACTAGGAAAACAAAATTATAAAAATCAAAAAGCCAAATTATCTTTAGGACAAGTATTTAAAATGAATGATAATCAAGATTTACCAAGATCATCCTCATTAAACAATAAAAGTTCAGATATAGTGTCTTCACTTTATTATGAAGAAACGAACAATTTACAAATGAATATTAAAAATACTTTTGATAATAATAATCCAGATAAAATTTATTACACAGATATAAATTTGAAAAAAATTTTTGATAAAGATTTCATAGGAATCCAGTTTTATGAAAAAACAAAACATGTAGGAAATAAAAGAAACTTAAATTTAGAAGCTGAAAAAAACTTAGAAGATTTTTTAAGAGTAAAATTAAATTTTGATAGAAATATGAAAAACAATCAAAGTGATAATAAAAAAATATCTTTTGAATATGAAAATGAGTGTATAAAATATTTAATTAGCTTAAATAAAAATAACTATTCTAATAATGATGTTAGACCAGAGACAACTTTATTTTTTGGCTTCACTCTCGTTCCTTTTGGAGAAGGATTAAGCAGCTCATTTTAAAAGTGATAAAAAAAACATTAGCTATATGCATTTTTTATCTAATTTTTATAACAATTAATATTGTTAATGCTCAAATTGAGAATTTTACTAAAATTCAAGTAGATAATAAAATTATAACTAATATTGACATAAATAATGAAAAAAAATTTATAAAGTTTATTTCAAATCAAAATATTGACAGCGAAGAACTTAATGATGCAGCAATACAAAGCTTAATAAATAGAAATATTAAAGAAATTGAATTTGAAAACCTTCAAAAAGTATACAAAGTGATAATAAACGATAGAGATATTATAAAGGAGTATGACAGCTATTTGAATTTAAACAAAAAATCTGAAAATGATTTGTTAAATTTTTTTAATAAAAATCAAATTTCTACAAATTATTTAAAAAATGTAATTAGAACAGAAGTTAGCTGGAATAAATTAATACAAAATATTTATTATTTTAAATCAAATATAAATCTTACTGAAATAGAAACGCTTGCATCTGATATAAAAAAAGACTTAGATAATAAAAATATTACTACAGAACAAATAAAATCAAATATAGCTCAAGATGAATTTAATAAATCAATTAACAAATTTTCTCAAATAATGCTTGATAGAGCAAAAAAAAAATATCTCATTAAAGTTTTGTGAAAAATAATATTGGCATCCTCCTTGGTGAACCAAAAAGTATAAATTACGAAATTTTTTTTAAATCAATTAATTTTTTAAAAAAATCGAATAAAAACTTTTTTATTGTAGGAAGCTTTGAATTATTGAAAAAAAATTACAAAATTAAACTATCTGACTTTAATCATATAAACACATGTAATTTAAATAATATAAAAAAAATTAATTTTATAGATGTTGATTTTATTAATAAATATAACAGTTTTTCACATATTAAAAAAAGTTTTGATGTAATTTACTATTTATTAAAACAGAATAAAATTAGTAAATTCATAAATCTACCAATCGATAAATCACAATTTACGAAATCTTCTTACCCAGGAGTTACCGAGTATTTAGGAAAACAGTTTAAGATTATTAATACAAGTATGTTAATTTATAATGAAAAATTTTCTGTTCTACCAATATCAACTCACATTCCAATAAGTGCTATATGTAAATCGGTTTCATTTAAAAAATTAAATTCTGCATGTAAAAATATTAATTATTTTTATAGTAGAATTTTAAAAAGGAAATTTAAAATCGGAGTTTTAGGACTTAATCCACATAATGGAGATAATGGATATATAGGAAATCAAGAAAAGCTAATTAATAAGTGGATAATCAAGCTAAAAAAAAAATACCCTATTGCTGGCCCAATATCGCCGGATACTTCGTTCATATATCAAAAAAAAAATAAAATTGATGTTCTTATAGGTTGGTATCACGACCAGATAATTACAACTTTTAAAACATTATTCGGTTTTAACGCTATTAATATAACCCTTGGTCTTCCTTTTTTAAGGGTTTCACCAGACCATGGAATTGCAAAAGATATAGTTGGAAAAAACTTAGCAAATAACGATAGCTTTATTAAAGGTTTAAAATTTTTATTTAAATATAGTGTTTAAAAAAAAAAAATTTGGTCAAAATTTCTTAAAAGATAAATTAACTTTAAAAAAAATAGTAGAAATTGGTAATATTAATTCTGAAAGCGAAGTTATTGAAATAGGTCCTGGTGATGGCAGTCTTACAAATGAAATCTTACAAAAAAAACCTAAATCTCTTTTTGCTGTAGAAATAGATAAAGATTTAAAGGAAATACTAAACGAAATTAAAAAAAAAAATCATAATTTTGATTTTACAATAGCAGATGCAGTTAATTTTAATGAAGAAAAAATATTTAAAAATAACTGTATAATATTTAGTAACCTTCCTTACAACATATCAACTACATTATTATTGAAATGGATTTTTTTAAAGAAATGGCCACCTTTTTTTTCTAGACTAATTTTAATGTTTCAAAAAGAAGTCGCCGACAGAATATGTGCTAAAAGTGGAGAAAAAAACTTTGGAAGATTATCTTTAGTTACAAGAGCTAGGCTTGAAACAAAATTTCATTTTAATGTATCAAAAGATTTATTTAATCCATGTCCTAAAGTTGACTCATCTGTAATCAGCTTTGCTGTTAATAGTGAAACAAATTTTAATAATAATGAGCTTATGATTTTATCAAATATTACAAATATTATTTTTAATAAAAAAAGGAAAATGATTGGAAAAACTTTAGAAAAATTACTAACTCTAGAAGAGAGAAAAATAATTAACTATGATAATATAAAAACTAAAAGACCTGAAGATTTGGATTTTAAATTTTATCAATCTCTCGTTAGCCTATTATCTAATAGAACAAAAATTAATTAAAATTATTTCTATTTTCTAATTTTATAATGGTTATTAAACAATCTACTGTCTGCTGTAAGTCTTTATTAATCAAAACATATTTATAATCTTTCCAATGACTTATTTCTTTTTTTGCAAAATACATTCTTTTAGAAATTTCTTGCTTATTATTTTGTTCTCTTTTTTTTAACCTATTTTCTAATTCAATAATACTTGGGGGTAATATAAATACTGTCACTAAATCTTTTATACCGCTTTGAGCAATCTGCTCTGTTCCTTGCCAATCAATATCAAAAATAAGATTTAAGCCTAATTTTTGATTTTCTTGTATTTCGCTTTTTAAAGTACCGTAGTAATTCCCAAAAACTTCAGCGTGCTCTAAGAATAA
>Ga0194129_10009994_pt1 | contig 10456 bp, 13 predicted proteins | sample TA2KigCa35mmetaG_FD_150862 | JGI IMG/M metagenome (GOLD analysis project Ga0194129, IMG submission 150862) | Freshwater microbial communities from Lake Tanganyika, Tanzania - TA2015038 Kigoma Deep Cast 35m | ecosystem: Environmental > Aquatic > Freshwater > Lake | place: Tanzania: Lake...
AATATAATTATCTTATTATAATTTATATAATATGTCCAATTTACCAAATATTAAACAAAATAACGAACACATACTTAATGATATTCAATCATTACAAAAAATGGAACAACAGATGTTTAGTAATTTAGAAACAAATCCAAATATATCTAGCGAAGAACAAAAAAAAATGTTACAAAAAATAAATCAAATATCAAATATGCGTATTAATTTGTATAAAACGTTAAGTGGTGTAAATAATTATTTTCAAGGTGCGTTAAATACATCTGTCGGATCCTTAAAACAGCAAGTTTCAGCCATTAAAATTGTCGAAAGCGAATTAAATAGATCTAAAAAACGTCTTCAAAATTTACAAGAAGAACAAAATAATAAAATTCGTCTAGTAGAGATTAATACGTATTATGGAGATAAATATGCTGAACATTCTGAATTGATGAAAATAGTGATTTTTACACTAATACCTGTTATTATTTTAGTATTTTTACATAATAAAGGTTTTTTACCTAATACAATTTATAATATTTTATTAGTAATCGTAGCATTTATCGGAGTATATTATTTTTTAAATAAAATTGTCTCTATTATTTCGCGCGATAATATGAATTATCAAGAATATAATTGGTATTTTGATACTAAAGGATTGCCAGTAAATACCGCCTCTAGTAGTGATCCATGGTTAACGGGTGTTGACTTTGGAACTTGTATTGGTGAAAATTGTTGTTCTGATGGATTAGTTTATGATAATAGTATTGATCAATGTGTTCCTAAAAAAGAAGTGACAAAAACAACTGAAAGTTTTATAAATGATATATTAACTAAAACGCAGCCAGATAATTATAAAATACAATATGACTTAAAAAGCCCAGAAGCATTTAATACGCAATATTAATTTTTTTAGATATATAATATAGTATTATGACAAATAATTTAGGAATTAGTAAAGTCGACGATATAGTAGAAATTGAATTAAACCAAAAGGCAGATGTTATTATTACCGAATTAAAAAAATCTTATGATGATGATATAAATAAAATCACATCACAATTAGATATATATAATGGTCTTTTATTGAATTTAAAAAATGTGGATGAATTAAACAAAACATATAAATTAGAAAATAGTCAACTATTAAAACAATTAAAAGATTCGACTCATGACATATTAACAAACGAGAGAAAAACATATTATGAAGATCAAGAAAATGATGTATTAAATACTCATTATTATTATTTTTTATGGTTTATTTATATTATTATTGTTTTATGTATTATTGTTTTCTCTCTTATTTATCCATCGCAAAGTAGTTTGAAAGTAAAAATAATGTCTATATTTGGTTTTATATTATTGCCATTTATATCATCTTGGATACTTGGAAAAGTAATCTATTGTATATATTGGTTATTTGATTTACTTCCCAAAAATGTATATAAATAAAAAATATTTAATAATGTAAATACTATTATATATTTTTATAGATCATTAATTACATTGGTTTCTTCTTCTTCTTCATCTCTAATAAATTCAATACCACCCCAGCCTTTAGCTTTATGATTAAATTGTCCGAATTTCTTATTCATATAATCATATAATTCTTCTGATTTTGGAACCTTTCTAGTACCTTGTTCTTGTTGAAACCACAACTTAAATTCTTCTAATAAAGAAGTCTTCTTAATAGGCTTACATTTAGGATTATTTGATTTTCGAATTCTTTCTGAAATAAACGCTGCGATATGATCTTGGCCATTTCTATATTTATTAGATGCTTCCATAACTGTTTTACAATTTTCTACTTCTCCATCTGTTTCGAATGCTCGTTTTACAAGCATGCTTGCGAATACAGGCGCAAACGCATGTAACTTTTCGTTTAAAGATTTATCCTTTTTAAACACATATGGAGTTTCATCCTCATAATGCTCTCCTTCTTCCACAAATTTGGATGGAAATGTAATCTTTCGAATTCTTCTCCATGTACCATCATCATTACTTTCAATATCGAATAAATTATTAGTACCAACAGCTAATTTGAATTGTGGTGTAAATATTTCAGATTCAGAATAAAGACCTCTAGCTTGAACAGGGTCGCCACCAGTTAATTCTTTCATAATACCTTCGTTTAATCGAACACCTTTAGAAGGCTCTTGCATAACAGCATATCTTACGCCTTTTAACTTTAAAATTTCGTCAGATGTTCCACCTATTTTTCCTCTTACGTCTGTAACCAATGTAATCGGAACAGTACCTTTATATTCGCCTAATGTAGCAGCCATTAAATCTACTAATAATGATTTACCATTTGAACCACTACCATGATAAACATGAAATGTTTGATTTTTATTAGTACCAATTAAACATGATGCTAAATGGTCCCACATATATCTATACAAATCATCAATAGGAAATAATGTTTTCATAAATTTTTGTAATTCTTCTGAGGTAGTTTTCCATTCTGGATTAGTTTCGTCGTATGGGACATAATTAATTCGAGTAGTTTTTGTAATATAATCATCTGGCTGACCATCTCTAAATACTTTAGTTCTAAAATCAACTACACCATTATTAAAACATAATAAATATACATTTGTATCCATACTTTTAATAAAATTACCATCATAAAATATTTCAGCTGCTTCACGCATAATGTGATCTTTGAACGTTGTTTTCTTTAACGACATTTTAATATTGTGCATATCACTTAATTTCTTTTTCAAATAATCACGTCTTGGATTATCTTCTCCATATTCGGCTACTTCATTTTCATATTTAGTAGATTCATTTCCATATAAATCATATAAATCTTTAGAAATTTTCTCTCTTAAACTCATACCCTTATCAGGAATCCATCTATGATTTTTAAAACGATACCATATACCTCTTCTATCATAACTAACACAAACATATTCATCTTTAAACATATGATGTAGTACAAGCGCATAATCGTATTCTGTTTTTGTTTCAATTGCTTGCTCTAAATAATGTCTAACTGTATTTTTTTTAATTTTTTCATATTCTTCATAGTTATCTTTTTTAACCCAAAACATGATCGACCGTTTTGTAACTGTTTTTCCTTCGCCATTGGATTTATGAAATTTTTTCCAATCAAGATAAAGTGATGGTATAGTATCATAATCAAAATCGGATGCTTTACTTCTTAGCATAACCCATGATAAAAACAGTCGTTCGTCAGTATGTTTTAACGCAAAAGCAACTAATCTATTAAGTATATGTGATCCTGGTTCGTAATATTTCGGTGGAAGTGCTTGTGTATATTCATGTGCTTCTTTAATGTCATATTCATTCGGTTGTATTTTTTTTAGCATTATATTTACAGCATTTAACAAGGATTCTTCATCATTAATATCGTTAATAGAAATAGCTTCATCATTTTCATTATTATCTTCATCTTCAATAATTAAATTCATTTTTCGATTAGCTGTTTTTTTAATTTTTGTTTGTTTAGCTCCACAACGTTTATTATATTCATCAATAATTTTGGGATTCATTTCAAATTTAGGATGTTCTTCATATTGCACTGATAATTTCATAAAATCCTTCTTTACATTAAATTCAGATACTTTACGTTCATTTAACATAAAATTTCCATCAGCCGCATCATAATTCATAACATAATATTGTGTAAATTCATATGCTTCATGTCCGGGTTTTCGTGATCCATATAGCTGCCAATTTGTATGACCTTTAGAAATACCTTCGTCTAGAATCGAATCCCATGTATTAATTAGCGGTAAATCTATATAATCTGGTAATGTTGTAATCATCTTTTCACGAATCATCGTCTGAATTACATGATCAACCTGAATTCCAATAATCATATGAATACCATCTTTAGTCAATGATTTATCGTCTAACCTATTTACATTTGGCTTTTCAAATACATATACAGAAATCGGTTTTGACTCTTCAAAAATGAAATATTCCTTAAGTTCATCTAAATATACGAAAATCATATCTCTAACATGATCATTTGTATGCTGTCTTTCAGTAACGTCGTAATGATATTTGAAGTCAAAATCTAATGCCATAGGACCGCCACTTTCTAATTGTTTTTCAGTAAGATATTCTTTTCTTTTTTTTTCAAAAACATGTTCATAATATAGATTATAAAAGCTAGGTAAATCTTCCTTTGGAATAATATAAGATCCTGGATATATTTGTAACGCTGGATTGGGTATTCTAGTATGCGAATGTTTTAATGAAACATTACTATTACTAACACTCTTCGCACTATGCTTTGCCAAAAACTCATTTAAATCTTTATATTGTGTCGATGTAGTCATTGTAATATTCATTGTTATAATATAGTAATATTTTTCTATTTCATTTTTTTTTTAAATAAATAGTATAAAAACATGTTTATTCCTTTTTATACAAAAAACACACATATATATATTATAAAAAAAATTTAAAACTAATGTGATATATAATATATGACAACTTTTATTTCAAAAGATACAATGCGAAGATTACTTAAAGATGTAAAACAGATTATCAAGAATCCGCTTACAGATCAAGGTATCTATTATATACATGATGACTCTGATATGATGAAGGGGTATGCTATGATTGTAGGGCCATTAGACACACCTTATTTTGGTGGCTTCTATTTTTTTGAGTTTACTTATCCGGCTGATTATCCTCATAGCCCTCCAAAAGTTAAATACTGTACCAATGGAACTGATAAATGTAAAAATTCTAATGGCATTCGATTTAATCCAAATTTGTATAGATGTGGGAAAGTTTGTGTTTCACTATTAAATACTTGGAGAGGGGAACAGTGGACCTCCTGCCAGACAATTTCCACAGTTCTATTAACATTATGTACACTGTTATGTTCGAATCCATTATTAAATGAACCTGGAGTTGATATTCATCATGGAGATGTGAATAATTATACTAGTATTATTGAATTTTCAAATGTAAACATTGCTATATGTGATATTGTATCTAAAAAAACGGGGGTTTATTTACCTTTTTTTGAAAGTTTTTATCCCTTTATAAAAGAGCATTTTAATAAACAGTATAATTCATTACTCGAATTTTCCAAAAAACAATTATCCGAAAAATTTAACGAACCTACTATTGTTACAACCTCTTTTTATAATATGAAAGTAAATATTGATTATAAATATGTAATCCAAAAATTAGAAAACACCAAACAATTATTAGAATCGTGATTATAATAAAAAATTGAAATAATTATATAAATATAAAGTATAAATATATTATATAAGATGGACTTTTGTAATGTGTGTTCAAATATGTATTATACGCGTATTAATGAATCGGATCCTAATAAATTAGTATATTATTGCCGTAAATGTGGAAACGAAAACGCGTTTCTAGATGCTGAGAGTTTATGTGTTTCAAAAGTTATTGTCAAAAAAACAGAACAATCATTTAATCATATTATTAATAAATATACTAAATTAGATCCTACACTTCCTCGTATTAACAATATTTTATGTCCTAATCATGATTGTGCTACTAATAAAGATGGTAAAGATCGAGAGATTATTTATATTAGATATGATGATGTTAATATGAAATATGTTTATTTATGTAGTGATTGTGATACTGTTTGGAAAATAAATGAACACGCGTAATAATATAAAGATAATAATATAATATTATTATGAAGGAATACACTCTTTTTTTTCATAATGATATGGAACATTTATTAATAGAAGATTATGAAACGTTGCCAAATAATATAACGCAATTTGCTTATAATAAAATTCAAAATAAACTATTATATGCTACAGATAATAGCAATGTGGGTTGTAGATTTTTTATTTTATTACCAGGAATGAACCCAAGATGGACTTATTATTTGGATAATATATCTATTACTCTAGATTATAGTAAATTAGATAAGTATGATTCTAGAAATATGATATTACTTAAAGAAAAAAAGAAAAATTGAAATAAAAATTTAAAAGTATCTTTAGTTAATATAATAAAATGAGCGACGAAAGTGATTATTACAGTTCTAATTCTGAAAGTGACGAAGAAAGTGTTGAAAATGTTGTATTAACTAAAAAATCAAATAAACCTGTTGTATTTAATCATGCTAAACAATTTAGAAATTATGAGGAAGATGATGATGATGATGACGACGACTCTGGACCGGATGATGCTGAAGATGACGATGATGATGAAGAACAGATTGGAGGTGCTGAAGACGATGAGGTAGAAGATAATACGAAGATCGATTCATCAGACGAAGAGCCGGATAATAGTGATATTGAAATTGATGAAGACGGTCAAGCGGTTGATAAAAAATCCGCCTCAAAATCTCTTAAGCCAAAGAAAACAACACAATTTATTATGGAGGACGATGAAGAAGATGATGACGACGACTTTGAAGAAAATTATCTACAAAAATTTGATAGTGAAGTCAATAAATCTTATATTTCTGAATTTCATCCAGAATGTTTAAACCATAACAGTGATGAAGTTGAAAAATTAGCAAAAGTAATTAGAGATGAAAATAATATTATTATTGATTCCTTTCATAAAACATTGCCATATTTAACAAAATACGAAAGGGCACGAGTGCTTGGTCAAAGAGCTAAACAAATAGAAGTCGGATCAAAGCCATTTGTTAAAGTTCCTGAAAATATTATCGATGGTTATGTTATTGCTGAATTAGAGTTGAGAGAAAAGAAAATTCCATTTATTATTAAACGTCCTATTCCTAATGGTGCGTTTGAATATTGGCATTTAAGAGATTTAGAAATTATTAACTTTTAATTTTATTGATTCCAATTAGCAGCAGGTTAGGTGTGTGTTTATATAGTTGATTATTTTTTTTTATATTATGCTTTGTGTTTATACCTCCTAATTTTGTTTGGATTCTATATAAATAATACCACTCCGAAAAATGATACTGAAAACAATAATTATCTGTAAATTGTTCTGCTGTAAATGGATTATAATCTTCTTTATACCCATTTTTAATTACATTTAATATCATATTTGCATGTTTTGGTCTCTCTACATAGCTAAATATAATATTAAGAATTTCATTTGGAAAATATAAATACTTATTCATGCTATTTACATATTTAGTATAAAATATATCTAAAAATTATACATATAAGATTATGAGTTTTTGAAACTATTATAAAAATAAAATTGATATATATATTTAATAAAATAATATAAATAATATAAATATAATTATTGTATCTTATACATAATGTTATCATTTTCGCCGTCATCGAATAAAAAACAATCAGAGCTAATCTCTCCTTATGTTCAAATTCCGAAAAATGTAAATACTTTTGATTTTGATGCAATAAATATTGAAGAATGTTTTATTCTCAAAAGTATTGCTGGTTATATATTTAAAGAATTTTTAGTCATTTCGCAATTAGAAATTCCAGAAGAATTACTTATTAAATTTATTTGTATTGTGTGTGAAAACTATAATCAAAATCATTTTCATAATTTCCAACATGCCGTTAATATTTTACAAATGACCTATAATTTATTATCAAAATCTGACTTTATTGATAGATTAAATCCGGTCATTGTATTTGGTTGTCTTATTGCGGCAATCTCTCATGATGTAGATCATCCAGGCAATACTAATTCTTATGAAATTAATTCACTTAGTAAAAATGCGATGTTATATAATGATATGAGTGTATTAGAAAATCATCACTGTACACTGACTTTTGAATTATTAGATTATGTCGGATTATTAAAATATTTTAAAGGTGATGATTTAAAAGATTTCAGAAAAACAATAATTACTTGTATTTTAGGAACGGATATGTCGAAACATAATGAATTCATCTCTAAATTAGAAAAAATAGATTTACAAATGAACACCTATTCAAGGGAAGAACAATATTTTATAGCTAGCACGTTTTTACACTGCGCTGATTTATCCAATTCTATCAAAACTTTTGATATTAGTTATGAATGGTCCAAACGCATTTCTCTCGAATTTTATGAACAAACTGTAAAAGAAGAGTTAGAAGGTTTGCCTAGTTTGTCTTTTATGAAAGTTCGTGATAATGTTAATATGTGTATTAATGAAATTAACTTTATTAAAAATATTTCAATACCAATGTGGGAAATAATAACTGTAAAACGACCAGATTTAGCATTTCTTTTAGATAGATGTAGAGAGATATTGAAAAATTGGCAGGATTTAGAAGAGCGATATATTTCGGAAAATGATATAAACAATTTATTATATTAATTATTAATGAGTGAATCCAATTTATCTGAAATTGTGTTAAAAGCATTCAAAAAAACTCAATTATTTGAAAAATTAATAAAAATAGAATTTTATTCTGGAACATTTATGATATTATCATCATTAATGGGATTATCTTGTGTATATATACATTTTTTTAATGGAAAGTCTTTACATCAAATCCAAAGACAAATAGAGATTAGTGAAAATGCTGTAATCTATAATATGGATGTACAGATTGCGAAAATTGATTCAAAATTATCTAAAATACTTGAAAATCAACAATTTATAATACATCAATTAGATGAGATGAAATCTATGAAAAAAACAGAAGATTTGATGATTTGTACAACTGGCACATCTATGTCTTCATTCTCTCCGATTAAAATACCAACCAATATTTATGATGATATTAGAGAGAATGATTATGATGAATTAATGAATGAATGCTATGATACCATTCCATTAAATAATGTAAAAAAAAATACTGGATTATCTTGGCTTTTCAAATAATATAAAGAATATATATATAATAATAGTATGTATTTGTTTCAAAATATATATACTTTTTTTCAAAATATTTTTGAATACTTAACGTTTCGAACGAAACCAGACCATCAATCTATTGAAGACGTTGAACAACAACCTAATTATGAATTTATTATATTAAATAATAAAATGATTAGATAATTTAGTATAATTTAATATAATTAATTATTGTATTTATATTAAATGAAGATTGCCCTGTGTTTTATAATTAATTATGAACATATCTTAAACAAAGAATCGATTTGGAGAGAATGGATTGAATACAATAAAGATATTATCAATGTCTATTTTTATTATAAAGATTTAAAAAAAATTAAATCAAAATGGATTCTTGAACACACTATACCACCAAATTGTATTCACTATACCAGCTATTTTTTTGTAATTCCGGCTTATCTCTCTTTATTACAATTCGCATTACAGCATGATTCTCAAAATAAGTGGTTTTGTATGTTAACAGATTCTTGCTGTCCAATTATCTCTCCAAAACGCTTTCGATATTTATTCTATAAACATTATAACAACAGCATTTTTTCATGGAAACAAGCATGGTGGAATCCAGAATTTCACAAACGAGCCAACCTATCTAAATTACCCAAAGAAATTTGGCTGGCAAATGACCCTTGGTTTACGTTGACGAGAGAGAATGTAAATCAAACCATTCATTTTATTAAATATCAGCCAGCCATCGTAAAAACAATTTGCGACGGCGGATTAGCAAACGAATCGTTATTCGCCATTATACTTCATTTTGCCAATGAATTAAATACTGGTGAAAAAAACGGGGGACGAGTAATCAACGCGGTGTCTCATATAACCGACTGGAATAGACTCAGTAGTAGTACTAGTCCACATTTATTCAAAGAAGCAAACGAACAAGACATTCTCTTTATCGATAAAGAATTAGAGAGAAATCATTATGCCATGTTTATTCGAAAAATAGCACCCGAATTTCCAAATGAAATAGTACGTCATTATATTTATGAACAAAACAAACATAAAGACGAACAGCTGGTTATTGTTGAACCATTTAATTGTAAAAAATGGCTGGTGACCATAGTAGCATCATGTTTAGGCGTATATATGTTATACGTATTGTTATTATAAACTAATATAAAAATATAGCTTATAGTATGGTAATGAATACAGACCAATTAATTGCTGAAATTTCACGATTGAGTGAAGAAAATGAACAACTCAAAAAACAATTAGAAAATTATAATAACTCTCGAAAATCGTATTATGAAAAAAATAAAGAGATTGTTAAGCAAAAAGCTAAAGAGAGATTAAAAAAAATAGCAGATGAGAATCCTGACAAAATTAAAGAATATGCTAAGAGGGCATATCAAAAGCAAAAAGAAAAAAAATTGAATAAACAACTCATACACGAACATAATATATCTATTTAGTTATATACTTTGAAAAAATTATATAAATATATACTTTATAAATAGATATGCCGCATAAAAAGTGTAAATCACAAGAAGGATGTCAACTTATAGCATCTTTCGGAAACAGAGATGGAAATGGAACACAATTTTGTTCTAAACATAAGGAAGATGGAATGGTAAATTTATTATGTAAATTGTGTAGTTGTGGAAAAGCTAGACCTACATATAACTTTATTGGAATGACTGCTAATTTTTGTTTATCCTGTAAGCAAGATGGAATGATTAATGT
>Ga0194129_10009997_pt1 | contig 10453 bp, 10 predicted proteins | sample TA2KigCa35mmetaG_FD_150862 | JGI IMG/M metagenome (GOLD analysis project Ga0194129, IMG submission 150862) | Freshwater microbial communities from Lake Tanganyika, Tanzania - TA2015038 Kigoma Deep Cast 35m | ecosystem: Environmental > Aquatic > Freshwater > Lake | place: Tanzania: Lake...
CGATTCCGACACCTGTCCGGGTCGCGGCTTCTACGCACTGAGCGCCCCGCACGGCACCGGACGGCTCGAACCGCCGCACAGCCACAACAACTAAAGGCCCCCAGGCCCACCGCAATTTTCGTCAGGGTCCCCGCAGCATGGCAGTCGTTCTAAATAAATCCATCCCCGAATTCGAAGCGGTCGCAACAGGCGGCGTCAAGGTCACACAGGGCACCCATGCGGGCAAGATCGTGGTCCTGTATTTCTACCCCAAGGACAACACCCCCGGATGCACCACCGAAGCGATGCAGTTCCGCGATCGCTACAAGGATTTCACCAAGGCCGGCGCCATCGTCTTTGGTGTCTCGCGTGACAACATGAAATCGCACGAAGATTTCAAATCCAAACTCGGCCTGCCCTTCGAGCTGATCGCAGACACCGAAGAAAAGATGTGCCATATGTTTGGCGTGGTTAAAAACAAGATCATGTACGGCAAGAAGGTCAAGGGCATTGAGCGCAGCACCTTCCTCATCGGCGCCGATGGTCAGCTCAAGCAAGAGTGGCGGGGACTCAAGGTACCCGGCCATGTCGACGAGGTATTGGCCGCCGTCAAGGTCCTGAAGAAGTCCGGCTGAGCACGGGGCTGCACATCGGATCCGGGTCGTGCATAATGACCCACATGCCCTTGAATGCAGCAAGAGCCGCCTCCCCACAAAAGCCGCCTGGCCTGTCCGGCGGCTTTTTTGTTGGCCCGTGCTACCTTCAGCCAAGGGGGCATCACCCCACCGCCCTTCACTTTCGCCCCCACCATGCCCTTGCCCCCCGCCCCGACCCAGCGCGCCACCCTTGTGTCCCGTCAAGCCTACAGCCAACCGGCGCACAGCGAATCCCCAAGGGGGGGGGCGGTCGAGCAGGTCCGCACAGAGCCTGCCCCAGCAGCCGGCCTGACTGAGTCATCCGGGCCCGTTGCCCGGCGCAAGACCGGCGGCGAGGTCATCAGCATCAACGCCCGCGTCGAGCCATCGGGCAAGCCGCCTCGACCAGCCACAAAAACGGGCAGTCGCAAAGCGCGCAAGGTCGAAGGTCCGACCAAGCTCTTTGTGCTCGACACCAATGTGCTGCTGCACGATCCGATGTGCCTGTTTCGCTTCGAGGAGCACGACATCTTTCTGCCCATGATCGTGCTCGAAGAACTCGACGGTCACAAAAAGGGCATGACCGAGGTGGCGCGCAATGCCCGACAAACAAGCCGCACACTCGACGCGCTGGCCGCCGAAGGCAGCGACATCGCCAAAGGCCTGATGCTGGCCAGCACCGGTCACACCGAAGCCGGCGGCCGTCTGCTGTTTCAAACCCGTCCGCTCAGCGGTGAATTGCCCATGGCCCTGCCCCAGGGCAAAGCCGACAACCAGATCCTCGGCGTGGTCGAAGCCCTGCGCAAGGAGATGGCGCCACGCGAAGTGGTCCTGGTCTCCAAGGACATCAACATGCGGGTCAAGGCCCGTGCCATGGGCCTGTCCACCGAGGACTACCGCAACGACAAGACGCTGGAAGACGGCGACCTGCTCTACAGCGGCGCCCTGGCCCTGCCGGGCGACTTCTGGACCCGGCAGAGCAAGACGGTGGAAAGCTGGCAGCAGGGCAGCCACACCTACTACCGCATCAGTGGACCGATCGTCGAGAGTCTGCTGATCAATCAGTTCACCTACTTCGAGGCTGCGGGCGAGCCGCCACTGTATGCACGGGTGACCGAAATCCGCGGCAAGACCGCCGTGCTCAAGACGCTCAAAGACTACACCCACCTCAAGAACGCGGTGTGGGGCGTGACCATGCGCAACCGCGAGCAGAACTTCGCCATGAACCTGCTGATGGACCCGGAAGTCGACTTCGTCACTCTCACCGGCACGGCGGGTACCGGCAAGACCCTGATGGCCCTGGCCGCCGGCCTGACCCAGGTGCTCGACGACCGCCGCTACACCGAGATCATCATGACGCGCGCCACCGTCTCGGTGGGCGAGGACATCGGCTTTCTGCCAGGCACAGAGGAAGAAAAGATGGGCCCGTGGATGGGCGCGCTCGACGACAACCTGGAGGTGCTGGCCAAGAACGACACCGGCGCCGGCGAATGGGGGCGCGCCGCCACCAACGAGCTGATCCGCTCGCGCATCAAGGTCAAGAGCCTGAACTTCATGCGTGGCCGCACCTTCCTGAACAAATACCTGATCATCGACGAGGCGCAAAATCTCACGCCCAAACAGATGAAAACCCTGATCACCCGCGCCGGTCCAGGGACCAAGATCGTCTGCATGGGCAATCTGGCGCAAATCGACACGCCCTACTTGACCGAGGGCTCCTCGGGCCTGACCTATGCGGTCGATCGCTTCAAGGGCTGGCCCCACGGCGGTCACATCACCTTGGCACGCGGTGAGCGTTCGCGGCTGGCCGACTTTGCCAGCGAGGTTCTGTAGAGCCGTTCAGCGGCGCGCGACCGAACCGATGCCGCCGCGCAGTTTGCCCAGCAACTGATGCAGTTGCTTCATCTCGCGCGCACTGAGCCCGCCGAGAAATTGCACCAACCAGCGCTCATGCTCGGCCGCCATTCGGTTGAACCAGGCTTTACCCGCCGGGGTCATGCGAACGATCAGCGCCCGCCTGTCGCTCGGATCATCAATGCGTTCGACCCAGCCGTCGGAGACCAGCTGGTCGGTCAGGCCGGTCACATTGGCCCCGGTCACCATGAGATGGTTGGACAGCAAACTCATGCGTAAACCTTGTGGAAAACGGTTGAGCTGCGCCAGATAGTCAAAGCGTGGCAGCGTGGTGGAAAACTGCGAGCGCAGCAGCGACCGTATGCTCTGCTCGATCTGCGTGCTGCACGCCAGCAGACGCAGCCACAGTCGTATGGCCTGGTGATCACCGGGTGAAACGCCAGCCTCGCGCCCAAGTTCGCGAGGGCCGGCCGGAGATTTGCGCACTGAACCCATGCGGCGATTGTGCAATGGCAAACTCTCTTGACCTTTATCAGGCTTACGCGCATCATAAAAGCCGTGCGTTTCTGTATAGAAACTATGTTTCTTGTATAAAACAACCGGGCGAGTTTCCCCCATGAGCATCCACGGCATCGACGAGATCACGCTGAGTTCTGAAGATCTGTCCAACTGCCGTCGCTTCTTCATCGACTGGGGCTTGCGCCTGGTCGAGGAATCAGCGCAAGCGTTGATATTTGAGAGCCTCAACGGGTGCCGCGTGATCGTGGCGCACCCCTTACGCCCGGATCTGCCGCAGGGCCTGGAGCAGGACCCAACCCTGCGACAGGTGATCTGGTCGGTCGCGGACCTGAACACGCTTGAGCGCTGGGCCGACCGCATGAAAAACCAGCCCGGCTGGCAGCGCCAGGGCGATCGTCTGCTTTGCTTGGACCCCATGGGCTTGTCGGTGGGCGTTCAGGTCAGCCGCAAACGCGCCCTCGATCTGCCCTCGGCCCACACCAACACCTGGAGCCACAGACCGCGCGTGAATCAAGCCTCACCAGCCTACGACCGAGCGCAGCCGGTTGAAGTGGGCCATGTCGTGCTCTTCACCGGCGACCTGGCCGGCACTTCGCGTTTTTACGAAGAGGTGCTGGGCTTTGTGGTCTCGGATCGTTACCCTGGCCGCGGCCATTTTCTGCGCTGTTCGGCGCGCGGGGGGCACCACGATTTGTTCTTGCTGCAACCGCCGCAGCCTCGACAGGGCTTGAACCATGTGGCCTTCACGGTGCGTGATCTGCACGAAGTGATCGGCGGCGGACTGCATATGTCACGCCAGGGCTGGAAGACCGAACTCGGGCCTGGCCGCCACCCCATCTCCTCAGCCCTGTTCTGGTATGTGGTGAGCCCGGCCGGCGCGCTGGTGGAGTACTACACCGACGAAGACGAGCTGACCGAAGCCTGGCAACCGCGCGAGTTCACCCCGGGACCCACCGCCTTTGCCGAATGGGCCATCGAGGGCGGCATCGATGGTCACACCCGGCGCCAGCAGCACGCCCAGGCCCCGGACGGCCGATTCATGACGGACAAGCCCAAAACCTGACAGGCCATGCCTATGCTCTACAACGAAACCCACCAGAACCGCAGCGCAGCGCCCACCGCCTACGAAAATCTCCTCGGAGATGCGATCGAGCGCGCCTTTGCCGCCGGCATCCACGACCTCGACGGACTGGTGCGCTACCTCAACGAGACCGGACAGGCTGGCCCCGACGGGCAGCCCTGGACGGCCGAAAGCTATCAGCGAGAAATGGCGCGCCTGAGCGCCTGAAGAGAGAGGACCGCGACCATGAAGCACGACCCGATTGCCCTGCAAGCCGATCCGATCGACGCCGCCCTGGCCACCGGCCTGAAAGATCTGTGGTTTCCCATCTGCCCCTCCGGCTTTGTGCAAAGCACGCCGCTCTCGCTGCGCCGCTTGGGCTACAAGATCGTGCTTTGGCGTGGCGCCGACGGCCAGGTGCACGCCCTGGAAGACCACTGCCCGCACCGCGGTGCGCCGCTGTCGCTGGGGGTCAATCTTGGCGACCGACTGGCCTGCGCATATCACGGGGTGCAGGTGCGCTGTGACGGCACCGTCACCCGGGTGCCGGGCAGTCCAGGCTGCAAGCTCGAGGGTTCGCGCGCCGCGCGCATGTTTCACACCGCCGAGCGCAACGGCGCTGTCTTTGTGTTCAACGCCACCGACCCATCGCTGGCCTCACCGCCCGCCCTGCAACTGCCTGAGCAGCTCAGTTCACCGGAATGGTCGTCGTTCCTGTGCTACACAGAATGGGGCTGCGACTACCGCTATGTGATCGACAATGTGATGGACCCCATGCATGGTGCATATCTTCACAAGCAGTCGCATTCGATGAGCGAAGGCGATATGACAGCCGAATTTCAGATCCGTGAGCTGCCCAAGGGCTTTAGCTTTGAGAAGAAGGGTCAGCGCGATGTCAACTTTGACTGGACCGAGTGGATGGACACCGGCATCCATCTGATGCGGCTGGAGATTCCCTACCCCAAGACCGGGGGGCCCGGAGGCAGCTTCTCCATCATCGGCAGCTACACCCCCATCGGGCCGCGCACCGCCGGCGTCTTTCACTGGCGCTGCCGAAAGGTCAGCGGCTGGCAGCGCGACACCTGGCGTTTTCTCTACAAAAACCGACTCGAGCAGCGGCACTGGCAGGTGCTCGAGCAGGACCGGGTAGCGGTAGAACACATGGAACCCGATGCCAACCAGCGTGAGCACCTGTATGCCCACGACATGGGCATCGTGCGCCTGCGCCGCCATCTGCGCAAGCTGGCCCAGCAGCAACTGGAGCGACAGGCCAGCGCCTGAGCGATCTGCCGCCCGGGCTAAGATGCGCGGCTTATCCGGGTGTTTCTCGGCCCGGTACCACCGTCTTCTTGTCTCATGACGACCCCTGCGACCTTAAAAACCTGGGTGCATACGCTGCGCCACGAAGCCCAGGACATCATCAGCGTGGACCTGCGGCCTGTCACGGGCACCGCCCTGCCGGCCTTCACGCCCGGCGCCCATATTGACCTGCATCTGCCCGGCGATCTGGTGCGAAGCTATTCACTTTGCAATGAGGCAGGCGCGACCGACCGCTATGTGGTAGGCGTACTGCGCGACCGGGCCAGCCGCGGTGGGTCACGCGCGGTGCATGAGCAGCTGCGCATCGGCCAGAGCCTGACCATCAGTGCGCCGCGCAATCACTTTCCGCTCGATGAATCGGCAGCGCACAGCGTCCTGGTGGCGGGAGGTATTGGCATCACGCCCCTGCTGTGCATGGCCTGCCGCCTGAGCCAGCTCGGCCGCTCTTATGAGGTGCTGTACTTTGCGCGCAGCCGCGGGGCCGCCGCCTTTACGCAAGTCCTTCAAAGTCTGGGCGCCCGCGTGCACTGGCACTTCGACGACGAGGCCGGTGGAGCGCCCGATCTGAAGGCCCTGCTGGCCCAGCGCAAGGCCGAGGGCACACACTTTTATGCCTGTGGTCCGACCCCTATGCTCGATGCCTTTGAGGCCAGCTGCGCCGAACTCGGGCTGGCCCACGCCCATCTGGAGCGCTTTAGCGCTAAACCGGTGGCCGACGCCGATGATGCGCAAACCCACTACCGGGTCGAGCTGCGAAAGAGCGGCCTGACGTTTGAAGTTCAGGCGGGACAGACCCTGCATGAAAAACTGATCGAGCTCAAGGTCGATGTCTCCTGGAGCTGCGAGGAAGGCATTTGCGGATCCTGCGAGACGCGTGTCCTCGAAGGTCAGGTCGATCACCGCGATATGGTGCTCACCCCTGCCGAGCAAGCGGCAAACAAAGCCATGATGGTTTGCGTCTCGGGCTGCAAGAGCGAGCGCCTGGTGCTGGACCTCTGAGGCCGGGTTAGATCGCGCCCTCGCGGCGATTCCCCGGCATTTGTGGGAGCCGCGCCCTCGCGGCGATTCGGCCGGTCATCAGACTGGCGCGATTGGGCTGGCAAATGGGCGTAGCGGCATGGGCTTGCTCAAAACGCAGCGCCTGCGCAGCCAGCGTATCGGCCGGCTCAGTCGCGCAGCAGGTTCATCAGTCGGCCTTGATGTTGAGCTCTCGCGCCAGCTGTCCATAGCGCTGCGTATCGGCCTTCATGAAATCAGCCAGCACCTGCGGCGTACCACCCAGCGGCTCGACACCCGCGCCAACCAGACGCTCGCGCACATCGGGCAACTTGATCACCGCATTGATCTCTTGATTGAGGCGCTGTATCGCCGCAGCGGGCGTGCCCACCGGGGCGAACACCCCGTACCAGGCATTGACCTCGACCTGAGCCACTCCTTGCTCGGTGGCTGTGGGCACATCGGGCAGGAGGCTCGATCGGCTCCTCTCGGTCAGGGCCAGCGGAACGAGCTTGCCCGACTTGATGTGCTGCAAGGCTCCGCTAACCCCGGTGTAGAGCAGTTTGACCTCGCCGGCCAGCGCGGCTGTCAGCGAAGGGGCCACGCCCCGATAGGGCACATGCATCAGATCGAGCCCAGTCGAACGCTTGAACATTTCACCGGCAAAGTGCATGGGTGATCCGTTGCCCGGGCTTCCATAGGCCAGCCCCGGCTGCTTGCGCGCCTGCTCCAGCAAACCCTTGAGATTGTTCACGCCCAACTGAGGGCTGGCTACCAACACCAGCGGCGTGGTGGCTGGTGCAATCACCGGCATGAGATCGCGATTGACATCGATGCCGCCGCCCGCACCGGGGGGCAACACATGCGGCGAAATAGCCATGGTGTTGGGTGTCAGCAGCAGGGTATGACCGTCCGGCGCCGCCTTGGCTACAAAACTGGCGCCCAGCAGCGCGCCGGCGCCGGGCCGGTTTTCCACCACCACTGGCTGGCCCAAGCGCGGCGCCAGCTTCTCGGCAATCACTCGAGCCACCACATCGGGCCCACCGCCGGGCGGGAAGGGCACCACCAAAGTGACTTGCTTGCTGGGAAAAGCTTGAGCACAGACCATCAGCGGCGCAGCCAGAACCGCCCATAGACTCAAGCGATGAACAGCCGAAACTTTGAACTTCATGGTGTCTCCTTTGAAAAGTGCGAGAAAAACGAGAGGGCCCCAGTTCATAAAGCTACGCGCCAGGCATCGTAGCCATAGACTCCATCGGCATTGCCCTGGGTCTTCATCCACTGATTGCCGCGCGAGCCGATCTGTATCTGGGCAGTGCGCTCACGCCGCGCGTCTTCATAGCGCCGCAAGGCCGCCGTGATATCGCTTGGACTTTGGGCCAAGGCGCGAGAGAGCACCACCGCATCTTCAATGGCCATGCCGGCACCCTGGGCCATGAAGGGCAGCATAGGATGGCAGGCGTCACCCATCAAGGTGACGCGGCCGACCGACCACTGCGGCAGTGGGTCGCGCTCGTAGAGGGCGCTCTTGAGGACCGAATCGCAAGCAGCCAGCAAGGCCCTGGCGCCGGGATGGTAGTCGCGATACACATGACGCAGCTCGGCTACATCGCCGGGGCAGGTCCAGGATTCCTCGGTCCAGTCGCTCTGCCCGGTGGTGGCAAAGACAAAAGTCTCACGCCCCAGGCTCAAGGGAAAGGTCACGATCTGGCTCTGGGGATTGGGGCCCCACCACTTGGTGAAGGCCTCGATCTCGGGCACCTGGCGCACCCGCTCCGTGGGTACCACCGCACGATAGCTCACCACGCCGGTAAAGCGCGGTTGCTCCGGTCCGAACAAGGCGGCCCGCACCCGCGAGTGAATGCCATCGGCGCCAATCACCACCTCATGTCGGGCCCGGCTGCCGTCTTCAAAGCTCAGCTCCACCCCTGCGGAGTCCTGGGCAAGAGAACCCAGGCGCCTGGAAAATCGCATCGTCTCTGGGGCCAGGGCATCGGCCAGAACCGACAGCAGGTCGGCGCGATGGATGGTCAGCTGTGGCGCGCCGTAGACCGTCTGCGCCGTATCGCCCATGGCCAGGCGCGAGGTCTCCAGGCCCGTGTCCCAGTCACGGCTGATGCGGTAAGTCGGGCGCGCACCGGTGCGGCGCAGCTCCTGCCCCACACCCAGGCCATCGAGCGCTCGCACAGCGTTGGGGGTGAGATTGACATCGGCCCCAACCCGCATGAATTGCGCCGCCTGCTCGTAGACGGTGACCTGATGGCCGAGCCGCTGCAAGGCAATGGCGGCACTCAGGCCGCCGATACCACCCCCCACGATGGCCAGGTCCAAAAGATTCGATGCCTTGGGATTCATATCGTACTCACTTCGGGCGTTAGCCCCGTTCAACCCCTCAGAAGGTACCCGGAAAAGAGCCGCCATCCATGAGGATGTTCTGCCCATTGATGTAGCCCGCATGCACGCTGCACAGGTAGGCGCAGGTGCGACCAAACTCCTCGGGTCGGCCGAAGCGATGGGCCGGGTGGCTGGCCAGGCGTTTTTCGATCAACTGCTCGACACGGGCGCCCTGACGGCGTGCCGCCGCTTGAAAGTTGCTCTTGAGCCGCGCCGTATCAAAAGTGCCGGGCAGAAGATTGTTGATCGTCACGCCGCGGCCCACGGTGCTGCGGGCCAGCCCCGCCACAAAGCCGGTCAGGCCGCTGCGCGCACCGTTGGACAGGCCCAGCTGATCGATAGGCGACTTGACCGCACTCGAGGTGATGTTCACGATGCGACCGAAGCCGCGATCCATCATGCCGTCCACCGTGGCTTTGATCAGTTCGATCGGCGCGAGCATATTGGCATCGACCGCAGCCAGCCAATCCTCGCGGCTCCAGTGTCGAAAGTCACCAGGCGGTGGCCCAGCGGCATTAGTCACCACGATATCGAACCCGCTTTGCTGCGCCAGGATGCGCGCGCGACCCTCGGCCTGCGTGACATCGGCGGCCAGCGCATAAACGCTGCCGGCCTTCAAGCGCCGCAATTCATCAGCCGCGGCTTGCAAGGGACCGTCAGTCCGAGCGACAACGAAAACATCGACGCCCTCCTCCACCAAAGCCCGCGCACAGGCCAGACCCAACCCTGCGCTGGCACCGCACACCAAGGCCCGCTTGCCGCTGATTCCCAGATCCATCAGGAACGCCCCCAGGGCAAGGGCGATGCATTCAAGCCCCAATAAAAGCTCTTCTGAGTCATGTACTGCGCGATGCCCTCGCGTCCTTTTTCACGCCCGGTGCCGCTCATCTTCACGCCACCGAATGGGGTGCTGATGGAAAAAAGCTTGTAGGTATTGACCCAGACCGTACCGGTCTGCAGCGCCCGGCCGATGCGCCAGGCACTTTTGTAATCGCGCGTCCAGATGCCACTGGCCAGGCCGTAGTCGTTGTCATTGCACTGTGCGATCAGGTCGGCTTCATCGCTCCAGGGCAGCAGGGCCAAGACTGGTCCGAAGATTTCTTCGCGGCACATGCGCGCGGTGTTGGGCAGGCCCTCCACCACCGTGGGCTGGTAGTAACTGCCCGGGTCATAGGCCGGTCCTGCGGGCCGGGCGCCGCCGCAGAGCACCCGCGCGCCCTCTTCGCGGCCGAGCTGTACATAGGCCTCCACGGTCTCGCGATGGTCGCGGCTGACCAAGGGGCCCATGTGCGTACTCTCCAGGGCCGGGTCACCCAGCCGCAGCGCCCGCACTGCGGCCAGCAGGCGCTGCTTGAACGGCTCGTAAATCGAGGCGTGCACAAAGGCTCGCGAGCCGGCAATGCAGGACTCGCCCGAGGAGCTGAAGATACCGAAGACCACGCCAGCGACTGCGTGGTCCAGATCGGCATCAGCGCAGACGATGGTGGGCGACTTGCCACCGAGCTCCAGCGAGGTGGGCATGAGCTTGTCGGCCGCCAGCCGGGCAATGCCCAAGCCGACGCGGGTGCCGCCGGTAAAGGCGATGCGCTTGATCAGCCGGTGGCGCACCAGCGCATCGCCCACCACCGAGCCCTTGCCTGGCAGCACACTCACGATGCCCGACGGTACACCGGCCTGCTCGGCAATGCGCGCCAGT
>Ga0194129_10010000_pt1 | contig 10450 bp, 12 predicted proteins | sample TA2KigCa35mmetaG_FD_150862 | JGI IMG/M metagenome (GOLD analysis project Ga0194129, IMG submission 150862) | Freshwater microbial communities from Lake Tanganyika, Tanzania - TA2015038 Kigoma Deep Cast 35m | ecosystem: Environmental > Aquatic > Freshwater > Lake | place: Tanzania: Lake...
TTTACATTAACGACGAATGATAATTTATCTATTTTATCATTAAAATCTTCATCAAAACCATCAATACTAAGAATTTTCTTAATATCTCTATTAATAAAAGCACCAATTATTCTATGATAATCAGTTCTTATATCAAATCTAGAGTTTATTAATTTAGCCATTCCAAAATCCCATATTACCCATAAATAACCGATATTTTCAATATAATAATCTTTGCCATTAATTTTATAATGAAAATAGCCTCCTTTTTTTATTTTATGAAATAAAAAATTTCCCCAATGAGCATCATTATGATAATGTCCTGTTTCTTGATAAAAAAATAGTAAAGAAATGAAAATTTGCGAAAGAGCATTTTCAATAAAACATTTATTTTTATGATATTTAATAATAAACATCATTAGATCTCCATTAGCAAGTTCTGAAAAAATTGAATTAAGAGGATATCCTCTATTATTTTTAATAAGTTGAGGATAATTTTTAATATTTTTTATTTCTTCATCTAATTCATCTTTATTTTTACTTTTACTATAATTAAAATTACTATTATCAAAATTTAAAAAATTATCACATTTAACAGAATTATACATAATAGGAAAATGAGGACATTTATTATTAATAGTAGCTAATGTTAATATTTTATTTATTTTAATTTCATTTCTTAAACCATAAGTATCTAATCCAATTTTAACTGCAAATTTATATAATCTCTTATTTTTATCTCTAAAAGAACATAAATAAACTATACCATATTTACTATCACTTCCAATTTTATTTTTTAGAATTATATTATTTCCAATTCTAAAAACAGGATTACCATCTTTAGAAAATTTATAGAATCTAATACAATAGTTATCTTTAGATTCATCTATATCCAGATATTTATTAATAATATTATAATAATCAATTCTATTATAAATATTAGCACTAACTCTATTTATATATGGAAATAATAATTTTATAATATTTTTTTGAATAATTAATGCTGCTTTATTTTTCTTTTTATAACTATTACTAGAACTCATCTTAATAATAACTATGATAAAAATAAAAAACTTAAATTTTTTTTTTCCAGACTTCAAAGAAACAATTATAACAACATCCCCAACCACCGACTTCAACATAATCACGATAAAAATTGTTATTAATTAAAATAAAATCAATAAAATGTTTATGATTAATATCTTCGTAATCATTTTCCATAATAATAAGATTAATATTGTTTAAAATTTCTTCCATATCTTGAAGAATATAATAAAAGGCACCTTCACAATCTAAAATAAGAGTATCGAAATTAATATTATATTTTTTCTTAAGATTTTCATAATCAATTATATTAACAATACTATATCCATCTAATATAACATTTGAAGGAATTGTATTCCATTTTTTTTGTATTAAATTCCTTTTTGAAAGTGCAGAGTTTTCAATATGAAAATTAAAGTTATTTATATCTCTATTTTCTTTAAGCATTTTACAAGAATTATAATCAGATTCTAATACAACTAAATTATTGTTATTTTTGGTTTTTAAAATAGAAGCAATAACAAGTGAATTTCTTCCAATATTACCGCCAATTTCAAGAACCTTTTCATTTCCATTTAAATATCTAAAGGCCATCATTTGTTCCGGCAATTCATCTTTAATATCACCATGTTTAAAATAGAGTCTAGAATGAATTTCTTCTAATGTTCTATACATTAATCTAAAAAAGAATAATAATAATAAATATTGCTATATTCTTAAATCCATTTTCTTTAGAAATTTCTTAAGCTTTTCCAATAAGTTTCTTACAATATCCTTTATGTTGACATAAATTAGAATTAGAAGAACCAACAGTTGGAAATGTTAGAATAAATATGAAGTTCTCTAATTAAAGCCGAACCCTTTAATACATAAAGCATTTTAGAATCATCAGAATCATGAGAATCATTATGAATAAATAAGCGAAGACGAATAAAGCCAATAAGAAAGTTTTTATTGATTAAAAAAATGAAATATTCAATTCCGCCATTTGCTTTATAATTAATAATTTCAAAAGTTGTTTCAGAAGGATCAATATCATTATCTTTAATTTCTCTACATCTAATACAATTACATTTCCAATTATTTTTCTTCATATCTTCTTTAAGAAGTTGTCTTAAATTGGTCATTTGTTGACTATAACTAGCAATAATGATAATGTTATCATCGGTAGCAATTTAATATCATCTTCTTTAAATATAAATGATTATGTTCTTAATATTAATGGTAATCTAGGAATAACTGGTAATATCTTTAATGCCTCTGATATTAATCTAAAAACCAATATCAATAATTTAAATAATTCTTTAAATAAAATTTCCAAATGTATATGAGTATCATAAAAAATTTTCATATACAATTCCATTAATAGTTTCCAATGAAAAACGTTTTAATAGTAAAATTGAAAATTATAAAATACTAATGTCTATTTTTAAAGGTGATATTAGTAAATATACAACAAATAAAAAAGGTTTTAAATACAAAAATAAGTTTTTTAAATCACTTGAACCAATTTTATTTTCAAATAAATATTTTATATAAATCATATATAAATAACTAAAACACATGATAACTGGATTATAAGTTGTTACAAATATCCGAAGTTTAAAATAATTTAATGGTAAAATAGATAATCGATAATTATTTATTAGTATTGTATATGGATATCGATATAAAATTCTAGTTTTTTTATTTTTTATAAATACTTGTTTTTTATTATTATAATATTTATGTTTATTATCATAACTATAATTTATAGTTATAAAATTTAATATAAATGTTAATAAATCTGTTTTAATATCTATATGATAATTATATGTTTTATTTGAGCTCGCTAATGTTAATGGTTTTTTTTGATAAGGCTTGTAACTCCACCAATATAAACCATTACTTTCAACAATTGAACCAAAATTATCAGTTTGATTATATTTTTCTTTATGAAATGGAGAAACTAAACAATTATCTTTAATAATTCCATCATTAAGATTATTACCTAAATGTTTACAAATATTAATCATGGAATTAGGATTGGAATTATAAAACCAAACAATCATAGGTAAATTTCCTATATTAAAATAAAATGGTTTTTGTTTATTTATAGATTTAACTATACCAATTGGATGCCACTCTCTAAATATTTGAGGTGCAATATATGTCATTGATTATTATAATCATTTTATTTCTTAAATAAAAAAAATAAACATCAAAATTATATAATAATATTTGTAATTTAAGTATATAAACTCTTTATCAATATTAGAATAAAAACTGATAACAAAAGGGATGAATATATTGAACTTTACAATTAACAACAGACATATTTATAATATAAAAATAAAAATTATTTTCTTTAAGGATTTTAAAAGATATATAATTAGATTCTAATACAACTAAATTATTGTTATTTTTGGTTTTTAAAATAGAAGCAATAACAAGTGAATTTCTTCTAATGTTCTATACATTAATCTAAAAAAAGAATAATAATAATAAATATTGCTATATTCTTAAATCCATTTTTAACTCAATTTTTTACACATAAAAGATTCTTGAAGATTATATCCAAGTTTTCTATAATAATCTCTAACACCAGTTCCAGAAATAATACTTATTTTTTTAAATCCATTTTCTTTAGAAATTTCTTCAGCTTTTCCAATAAGTTTCTTACCATATCCTTTATGTTGACATGAATTAGAATTAGAAGAACCAACAGTTGAAATATTAGAATAAATATGAAGTTCTCTAATTAAGGCCGAATCCTTTAATACAGAAAGAATTTTAGAATCATCAGAATCATTATGAATAGATAAGCGAAGACGAATAAAGCCAATAAGAAAGTCTTTATTGATTAAAGAAATGAAATATTCGATTCCACCACTTGCTTTATAATTAATAATTTCAAAAGTTGTTTCAGAAGGATCAATATCATTATCTTTAATTTCTCTACATCTAATACAATTACATTTCCAATTATTTTTCTTCATGTCTTCTTTAAGAAGTTGTCTTAGATTGGTCATTTGTTGACTATAACCAGCAATAATATAATGTCCTGAAATATCTCTAATAATTCTATTAATTCTGATGTATTTCTTAACTTTAATTTTAAATTCTTTAATTATTTCAAATAAATATTTATCATCATATGGAATATAAACACCAGATTCATATAATTCTTTTATTTTAGTAAATGGAACAATAGCACAAGGATATATTTTAAGTTGATCCAATTGAAGTTCTTCTAATTCAAGAATTTTATTAAGCATTTCTCTATCCTTTTCAGGAGAACTTCCATATAAATTAAGCATTAAATGTCCATCAATTTTATAACAATTATCTTTAAGTAATTTAATGGCTCTTATTGTTGTTTCAACTTTTTCTCCTCTATTATTCATTCTTAAGATTTCATTATCAGTATGTTGAATTCCTAATTGAACTCTGGTACAGTTAAATCTTCTTAATCTCTTAATTTCATTCATACAAATACTATCACTTCTCATTTCCAGAGTAAGTCCAATTATATGAATTCTGGCTTTTTCATTTTCATTAATTTCTTCTTCTAAACTTTTGATGGGTCTTTTTTCTTTTTTATCATAATCAATATAATCATCATAATACACATTAGCACTATAATAAAGAGAAGTAATAAATTCTTCTTGATATTCTTTGGGATATTCACTCCATGTTCCACCTAAAACTAATAATTCAATTTTATCAACATTATGTCCCATTTTAAGAAGAGAAGATATTCTAGAATTCATTTGAAGGATTGGATCAAATGAATTTTGATTTGCTCTTAATACAGCTGGTTCAGTATATAAATAACTTTTTGGTTGTTGTGTCCAATTATTATCAGCTGATGGTTTTTCATTTGGACAAAATGAACAATTATGAAGACAACTAAAAGTTCCTTTGACTCTAATACCATCCTTATTAGTATATTCAGGAGTTCCAGAAGTTAAAACAGTTATACTGATAATTCCAGATTGTGATTTTTGAATTTTCTTAATAATCTTTTTTTTTAAATCAAAGTCTTTATATCCAAGATCATCATAAACCTTAACTAAATCAATTTTACTACAATTAAATTTATATTTACTTTGAATATTCTTAATAAAAGAAATGGCATTAAAATCTTCATTATCCTTATTCTTAATAAATTCATCTCTAACAATTATCAAATCTTCAATATCAGTAATACTCATATTTATTATCAATTTTAACATTGAAGTTTAAATTAATAATAATCATTTTTTATTCTTAACCTTATCTTAACCTTATCTTAACCTTATCTTAATAAAACCTTAATAAAATCTTAATAAAATCTTAAAGTAATCTTAAAGTAATCTTAAAGTAATCTTAAAGTAATCTTAAAGTAATCTTAAAGTAATCTTAAAGTAATCTTAATCTTATCTTAATAAAACCTTAATAAAATCTTAAAGTAATCTTAAAGTAATCTTAAAGTAATCTTAAAGTAATCTTAAAGTAATCTTAAAGTAATCTTAAAGTAATCTTAAAGTAATCTTAACCTTATCTTAATAAAATCTTAAAGTAATCTTAAAGTAATCTTAAAGTAATCTTAAAGTAATCTTAAAGAAATCTTAAAGAAATCTTAAAGAAATCTTAAAGAAATTTATAAAAATAAATTAATAATATTTATGATTATTGATAAAATTATAGATACTTATATCATTTATAGGACTATAATTATTATAAAAATTATAAACTTTTTCTAGATATGTTGGAGAGTTAAATGTTTTTAATTTAAGATTAAACATAAATTTTTTGTTAAAGATAAATTCATTATTGGCTTTTTCCAAATATGTTTTGATAGACATAAATAAGAAGTTATTTAAATAAAAGTGATTATTAATATCATCATCATTTAAAGTAATATACATTTTAGTTTTTGCTTCATTAATAGGTAAAATAGAAATCATATAAGAAGGTCTTTTATAATCTGATATGAAAAAGGTATATGGATAGTTAAATAAAATTCTTTTTGTATTATCTTTATTTTTAATAAATAATCTTTTGATACTATTTTTATTTTTAAAATAAATTTTATTATTATTATCAAAATCATCAAAATAGATACCTAAGAAATTAAGAACAAATCCAATTAAATTAATATTAATATCAATAGATTTATGATAATAATCAATATTATTTTTTAAATGTGGTGGATCTTTACTATAACTCTTATAAGCCCACCAAATGATACCATTTTTAATAATAGTAGTTCCAAAATTATCACTTTGATTATAAATAGTTTTATGAAAGGGACAAATAAGACAACTTTTATTATTACTTAAGGAACTTTCTTTAAGATTATTGCCAAGATGTTTACAACTATTAATAATAGTAATTGGATTATTATCATTTTGAAACCATATTAATAAAGGAAGACAACCTAATTTAAATTCAAAAGGTTTATTTTTATTAATATTAGAGTATATTCCGATTGGATGAAATTCTCTAAAAGTTTGAGGTAATACATAAGAATAAATTAAATGACTTTGTAGAGAAACTATTGATATAAATAAAAATAAAGATTTCATTTGAAATATTAATATAAATAATAATAATTCTTAAATAAAAATAGATATGGTAATAATAAATCAGGGATATAAAGGAAGAGTAATTGATGTATATAATAAAAAAAATATAAATGATGAAAATACACTATACTGCGAATTAATGGAAGCGAATCCAAAAGAAATAAAATTAATAACAATTAATGAGGGAGGTAATATTAAAATAAAAAGGAGTGATGAGAAAAATTATAAAAAAGTAATTGATTTATTAAAAAAAACAGAACAGACTTTAGCAAAGAAATTTATATATATAAATTATTTTGTTGGTTCAAAGAAACAAAATTTCAATAATGAATTACAGGGTTATAAGAATTTAATAAAGATTTTTAAGGATAAGATAAGTATTCATACGACAATAAAGGAGGGATTTAAATACAATGGAAAAAAGATATATGGTTTAATATTTAATGATGATTATTATATATTTTTAGAGAAATGTTATCAAAATTTAGAAGATATTAATTTTACTCAATCTTTATTAAACAGATGTACAAAAGATATATTAGAAACATTAGATATTTTAAATAAGAATGATTATATTCATAATGATTTAAAACCAAATAATATGATTTTATGTAATGATAGATTTAAAATAATTGATTGGGAAAGTTCAAATTATATAAAGAATCAATCAAAATCATTTGTTAATACCAAAAATGGAAATATGGTTTTTAATCATCCTCTAAAATTTTATAATTTAGGTATTCCTTATTTTATGTATGAATATATTTATGATATTGATATGGTAAATTATAAATTTTTGAAAGATATGAAACAGCCAGAAAAAATTAAAGATCTAGTTGATAATAGTATTGATTCTGTTATTGAAAAATATGAATTACTCAAAAATAAGCGAGGACAACAAATAAAAACCAAATCAACCAATATTGATGAAATCGAAGAAAATAAATACTATTTTCTAAAATTATATGATTATTGGGCTTTTGCTTTAACTATGATATATCTAGCTGAAGTAAATAAAATTAATTATAATAAAACTATCATTCATCCTATTCTTAAAAAATTCCTAATAAAAATAAAATGATTTAAGAATAATTTATATTATAAAGTTAGGAAATAACTCCTAGATATACTATGGCTACTAACTATCAATTTCAAGAAAAGCTGCGAAAACAGCGTGAGAATCCTGAAACTTCTCGAGCGGGTTTAAAATGGGAAACAGAAGAGGACAATGCTCTAATTGATAAAATTAATGATGGTGTATCTATGACTGAAATTGCTAAACAGCTTCAGCGAACTGAAGGAAGCATTAAAACCCGTTTAATTGTAAAAGCATTATCACTTGTAGATGACGATCATTCAATTACTCTTGAGGAAGCAGCCTCAAGATTTAAGATTACAACTCAGGATATTCAAGTATATCAGGCAAATAAAAAGAAACGTCAATTTCAGCGAATGGTTAATCATCCAGTAAATCTTCAAATGGTATATTCGCTTCTATTAGAAATTAATTCAAAACTCCAATAATAATTTTCAATAATTTTTTTATAAATTTCTTTAAGAAATGAGAGAAGTTTTAATGAATTCATCAATTTTGAATATATAATTAGGTTTAATGGTATTTTCAATTATATCTGATATATATTTATGATAAGATGATGGTAATGAAGTTTTTAATTTATATATAACTTCAACTGATGTAAAATTATTGATGGGATCATATAAAACAATTATTTTAATTTTGAATCGAAGTAGTTTAAAGATGAGATTAGCAAGCTTATTAATAAGTTTAACACTAGTTTTAATTTTAACTTTAGTATTAGTTTTTTCAACTATTTTTACTTTATATTTAGATTGAATTCTGTCATTTTTATCTATAAATAGAGAGATGATTGATTTGAGTTCATTAGGAATTGCATCTTTATGAAAATTCATAATAATAAAATCAGTTCTTTTTGTTTGATTATTTTTCCATTCTCCTCTTTCATAATAATGAATATCTTCAATTGTTTTAATTAAATCATCATTATTATAAAGAGTAATCTCAAGTATCTTATTAATATGAGTATTATAAGTAAAATTAATTACACCTTCAATCATAATTATTATAATTATAATAAATAAAAATAAAACTAACAATTATTTTCATTATTATTTTGAATAGTATTTTTAATGAATTCATCAATTTTATATACATAATTTGGTTTGAAACTATTTTCAATAACATTATTAAAATAAGTATTGAATGAATTTGGTAATGTAGTTTTAAGTTTATAAATTACTTCAACTGATGTATTGTTATTAAGAGAATTGTAATTTAAATTAACATAAACTTTGAATCTAAGAAGTTTAAAGATAATATTAGCAAGTTTATTTACCATTTTAACGTTAATTTTAATTTTAACATGATTATTATTTCTTTCAACTATTTTTATTTTAGTTTTACAATGGATTCTATTATTTTTATCAATGAATAAAGAAAGAATACTCAATAATTCTTTAGGAATATTATCAATATTAACATTACCAATAATATAATCAGTTCTTTTAGTTTTATTATTTTTCCATTGACCTCTTTCATAATGATGAATTTTTTTAATGGTATTAACTAATTTATCATTATTTTCAACAGTAATCTCAAGAATATTATCAATATTAGTATTATAATCAAAATTAATAATACCTTCTATCATTAAAAAATGATTTAATAATAATTAAGATTATAATTATATATATCAAAAATAAAAATGGAAGAATTACGAAATATTGAATTATCAACATATCCAATTTTTTCACTTAAAGATCATATAACTCAAGCAAAACTTTTAAGTAATTATGATGGTGATACAGCAAATATCATTATTTTCTATAAAGGAATTCCTATGCATCTTAAAGCAAGATTTTATGGATATGATTGTAGTGAAATGAAACCATCTCTTAAAGATCCAAATAGAGAAGAAAAGAAAAAGAAAGCAATTGAAGCAAAGAAAAGATTGTGGTATTTATGTACCAATCAAGATGATGAAAAATCACATACTACTTTAATAAATATTAAATGTGGTGAATTTGATAAATATGGAAGAGTTCTAGTAGTTGCATTTAAAGAAGATTTTGATTTAAATTCAAATATAAATAAAATTAAATCTGATGAAGAATTATTTAAATTTTCAATAAATAATCAAATGATTACTGAAGGTCTAGCTTATCCTTATTTTGGAGGAACCAAAGAAGATTTTTGACATTAACATTAACATTAACATTAACATTTATCTAAATAAATATAAAATAGCACTGATTACAAGAAGAACAATAATAAGAGTAATAATTGATAAAATAATACTGAAATAGATCAAATAGAACCAATATAAGAATGTTTCTTTATTGCCATAGGCACAATTACAATTTTTTCTTATTTCTCTTAAATATAAGAAAAGTTTTATCATCATTATTAATGTAATTAAACTGACGACTATATTAATTATATTCATAGGTGGATATTGAATAAATAATTCCCAACATTCAAAACTGCCTAAAATAAAAGCCAAAGCCATTACTATTTGATAGAAGATGAGGAATGTAAACCATTCTTTAACATAATCCTTATAAGGTAATTTAGAACAATCACAATTAGAAAGCTTTTCAATATTACTTAAACTAACTATAATGAGAATATTAATTGAAATACCTATAATTAAACCGACAACAACAATACCACTTCCAATTTGACAATTATAAGAAAGATTATTTGAACCTGAAGTAGAATTAATTTTAGACTTAACTTTAGAAACTAATGATTTAGATGGCATTATTTTTATTTCTATTTATAATAATTAAAATAATTAAAATAATTAAAATAAATAGAAACTTGATTATAAAAT
>Ga0194129_10010001_pt1 | contig 10448 bp, 7 predicted proteins | sample TA2KigCa35mmetaG_FD_150862 | JGI IMG/M metagenome (GOLD analysis project Ga0194129, IMG submission 150862) | Freshwater microbial communities from Lake Tanganyika, Tanzania - TA2015038 Kigoma Deep Cast 35m | ecosystem: Environmental > Aquatic > Freshwater > Lake | place: Tanzania: Lake...
TGCTGCCGGTGGGGGGTCGCTGCTGCGCTTTGACGGTCAGCGTCTGCTGGTGGGGCCCGAATCAGCCGGGGCGCAGCCCGGCCCGGCGGCCTACGGCTGCGGCGGGCCGGCCACCCTCACCGATGCCAACCTGCTGCTGGGGCGGCTGCCGCCGTTGGCCCTGCCGCCGGTGTTTGGCCCCAGCGGCGATCAGCCCGCCGACCTGACGGCGGCGCAGCGGGTGTTTGCTGAGCTGGCCGCGCAGATGGACCCCGTCGCCCCAGGTATCAGCCCTGAGGGGGTGGCCAGCGGCGCCCTGCGCATCGCCATCGAGCGCATGGCTGCCGCCATCCGGCGGGTGTCGATCCAGCGCGGCCACGACATCCGCGGTGCGCTGCTGGTGTGCTTTGGCGGGGCCGGCGGGCAGCACGCCTGCCGCCTGGCCGAGCAGTTGGGCATCAGCCGGGTGCTGCTCCATCCCCTGGCCGGGGTGCTGTCGGCCTATGGCATCGGCATGGCGCAGCAGCGGGTGCTGCTCGAGCGGGCGCCGCGCCAGCCCCTCACCGCTGCACTGCTGCCCGAGCTCGAACGCCTGCAAGCTGACCTCCAGTGCCAGGCGAGGGCAGCCCTGGAGCGCAGTGGTGATCTGCGGGGAAGTGAGCTGCTGGCCCAAGTGCGGCTGGAGCTGCGCAGCGCCGGCAGCGACCGCGGCCTGGAGGTGAGCTGGCAGCGTGGGGCTGGGGCCGCTGATGCCATCACCTTGATCAGCCAGTTGCAGAAGGCGTTTGCCAGTCGCCATCAGCAGCTGTACGGCTATGCACCGCTGCTGGGGCAGGAGCCGCTGGTGGTGGAACGGTTGCTGGTTGAGTTGATCGCCACTCCGGTTGCGGCTCCGCCGGCGGCAACGTCGCCCGGGGCTGAGACGTTGGAGCCACAGATGCCGCTGCTCCCCGAGTATTCGTCTCTGTGGCTGCAGCAGCCGGGGACCTGGCAGTCGGTGCCGCTGCATCAGCGCAGCGCACTCACACCCGGCCAGCTGCTGCAGGGGCCGTCCCTGGTGCTCGATGCCACCTCGGCCTTGGTGCTCGAACCCCACTGGCAGGCTCGCGTGCTGCCGGCGGGTGAGTTGTTGCTGGAGTTCAACGTGATGGCGCGAGACGGCATGAACAGCACAGTGCGACAGGCTGCCACAGCAGAGGCAGAGAGAGATGGCTCGCTGCAGGTCGATCCCACCACCCTGGAGCTCTACAACCATCGCTTTGCTGCGATCGCCGAGCAGATGGGGGTGCGGCTGCAGCAGAGCGCCCGGTCGGTGAACATCCGCGAACGGTTGGATTTTTCCTGCGCCCTCTTTGATCAGCAGGGCCGCTTGGTGGCCAATGCACCCCACATTCCGGTGCATCTGGGATCGATGGGCGAGAGCGTGGGAGCCCTGCTGGCGGCCATCGCCCGCGGTAAGCGACCGCCGCTGGCCCCTGGCGATGTGGTGCTCAGCAACGATCCCTACGGGGGCGGCACCCACCTACCCGACATCACCGCGATCACGCCGGTGTTTGCCCCACAGGAGACGACTCAGGACTCTTCAACAGCGCAGCTGCCGATCGCCTTTGTGGCCTGCCGCGGCCACCACGCCGATGTGGGTGGCATCACCCCAGGGTCGATGCCGGCGTTCAGCACTGACATCGAGCAGGAGGGGTTGTTGCTGCGCAATGTGCTGTTTCTGCATCGCGATCAGCTTGATGAGCCGTTCTGGCGTAGACGCCTCAACGAAGGTCGCTATCCGGTGCGCAATGTCGATCAATTGCTCGCCGATCTGCAGGCCCAGTCGGCGGCCAACCGTCTCGGCGCCGATCAGCTGTCGCAGCTGGTGCAGCGCCATGGCTTGCCCCAAGTGCAGTCCTACATGGCTCATGTGCAGGCCCATGCCGCCGAGGCCGTGCGCGCCTCCCTGGACCGTCTCCGGGGTGGAGACGCCGTGATCACCCTCGATGATGGCAGCCGCATTGCGGTGGCGGTCACGATCGATCAGCAGCGGCGCCGCGCCCGCATCGACTGCAGCGGCACCTCGCCCCAGCATCTCGGCAATTTCAATGCGCCCCTTGCGATCAGCAAAGCCGTGGTGCTGTATGTGTTTCGCTGCCTGGTGGGTGAAGCGATCCCGCTCAATGCGGGCTGTTTCGAGCCGCTTGAGCTGGTGGTGCCCGAAGGCTGTCTGCTCAACCCCAGCCCCCCGGCCGCGGTAGTGGCCGGCAATGTCGAGACCTCTCAGGCCCTGGCCAATGCCCTGTTGTTGGCCCTGGGGGTGCAGGCCGGCGCCCAAGGCACCATGAACAACCTCAGTTTCGGCTCTGCTGCCTGCCAGTACTACGAAACGATCTGCGGCGGCAGTGGCGCCGGCATCACGCCTGCGGGTGTGGCCTACGGCAGGACATCGGCGGTGCAGTGCCACATGACCAATTCGAGGCTCACCGATGCGGAAGTGCTCGAGGAGCGCTTCCCCGTGCGACTGGAGCGCTTTGCCATCCGCCACGGCTCAGGTGGCGCTGGACGCTGCCCCGGGGGTGACGGTGTGATGCGCGCATTGCGACTGCTCGAGCCGATGACCGTGTCGCTGCTCAGCGGTTGCCGCCAGGTGCCCCCGCCTGGCCTGGCCGGCGGTGAGCCGGGGGCCTGCGGGCGCAATCGGGTGGAGTTGCCAGGGGGCGAGATCAGCGAGTTACCTGGGTGCTGTGCGTTGGATCTGCCAGCCGGGAGTCTGCTCTCGATTGAAACCCCCGGTGGCGGTGGCTTCGGCGCGCTCCCTTGACCCGACACTATCCAACATAGTTTGAATGGCGTGTTCGCCATCTCGATGGGCCTGTTGCCTGCGCATCACGACTTCAATCGTGCACGACGCTGGTTGAAACAGTCGCCTTCGGCTTCCGTTATCAGCTCAGATCGTGGATGGATCCTCTGCTTGAGCCATGGGCCCAAGCAGAGACCTCGGTATCGACAAATCCCTTGAGGGAATCTGGCAGTGACAGATTGGGGCGCCTCGCTCAGCTCTGCCCTGATGCCGGCGCTGTGATCAGGTTGACGGCCGAAAACGCCAGGCCGATGCCAAACAGCATGCCGATGGCCCAGACGCTGTCGGTGGGCCATTCGGCGATCAGCATGCCACCCAGGATCGCGGTCACGATCCCATCGATCAGCACCAGGCCACGGGCCGGGCCAGCGCCGGTGGCGGCAGCCGCCAATTCCATGACGCCCTCGAAGGCGAGCAGGAAACCGACGAACAGGGTCAGGCTCACTTCACTCTCGACCGGGAAGGCCAGCACCCAGATGCCACCGCCGAAATAGAGCAGACCCGACAGCAGGCGAAAGATCTTGCCCTTGAGATCGCCCTCGCCCGTGAGTCGCAGCACCTGGCTGACGCCGGCGATGACCGCGACGGCGCCGATCGCGATCGTCAGCAGCGTCGCCGACACGAACGGAACCACGATCGACAGGCCTGCTGCCGCAAACAACAAGATCGCTGTGATCCAGCGCATGGTGGGGGAAGCCGGAACCGACACGGGTGCAGAAGATTGCAGTGAAGGCCCACCCTAAACGGGGTGGCACAGGCGCCTCTGTCAGGGCACGCACAACGGTTCTGTGGCGAACCATCACAGAGTGCTGCATCGATTGGGGATGGTTCGCAGGATTGAGGGGCTAGCCAGATTCCTGGATCCATGCTCGAGCTGCTGCCGCCGCTCAACGACCACAACCTGCCGTGGATGGACACGATTCATCCGATCGTCGTTCACTTTGTGATCGCCATGGGGCTGATCAGCTTCGTGTTCGATCTGATCGGTGTGGTGTTCCGCAAGGTTCAGCTGTTCGAGGTGAGCTTCTGGAACCTGCTGTTCGCCACAGCCGCCATCTTCGTGGCGATCATCTTCGGCCAGGTCGAGGCTGGGCTGGCTAATCCCTACGGGGCCTCCAGCGAGATCCTCAACCTGCACAGCACGATCGGCTGGTCCCTGGCCGGGGTGCTCTCCTTGCTGTCGGGTTGGCGCTACGTGATCCGTAGCCGCGATCCGCATCAACTTCCGCTCGGATTTCTGGGCGCTGGTGCGCTGCTGTCGGCGCTGATCGTGGTGCAGGTGACCCTCGGCAACCAGTTGATCTGGGTTTATGGCCTGCACACGGTGCCGGTGGTTGAGGCCGCCCGCGCCGGACTGGTCTGAGCGATGGGAGTGCTTGCAGTGAACTCTGTCTTTCTGACGGCTGGCCAGCAGCCGTATGTGGCTGAGCCGCCGGCGATTGAACAGTTGGCGTCAGGGCTAGGGCCCAATGGTCTGCCTTACAGCCTGCCGATTCACCCGAATCTGGTGCACCTGACGATCGGTCTGTTTGTGATCGCGATCGCCTTCGACATCGCCGGTGCGCTCTATCCGATTGAAAAGCGGGTGTTCCGCTTTCTGGCCCTGCCGATCACCCGGGCCGGCTTTCACGATGTGGGCTGGTACAACCTGCTCGCCTGTGCCGTGGCCACGTTTTTCACCGTGGCCGCCGGCTTCTACGAAATGCTGCTGGCCCAGCCGATCACCGGCGTGACCAGCACCATCGGCCTGCAGAGCATGCAGACGATGCTTTGGCATGGTGTCGGTGGCGTCGCCATCCTTCTGGTGATCATCGCCATGACCGTGTGGCGTGGTTACCAGCGTTTTCGTTGGCGCCGCGACATGGGGCGACAGGTGCAATGGCTTTATCTGCTTGTGGGTCTGGTGCTGTTTCTGGTCATCGGGCTTCACGGCACCCTCGGTGCTGAGCTGGCTGGTGAGTTCGGCGTGCATGTGACTGCCGATCAACTGCTCGCTTCTGGTGCCAATCTCAAGGAGGCTCTGCCATGACCAGTGCATCGCCACAGAAACCGCGTTTCACAGCGCTGTCGATGTTCGGCCTGGCCGCCCTGGTGGTGGTCTTGATCGCGCTGAGCTGGTGGATGGGCCAACAGGCGTACCACTGGCTGCCGGTGCAGGCCTCGACTGCGGCGCCCTTGGTTGATGGGCTGTTCAGTTTTGAGACCGCAATTGGCACATTTGTCTTTGGCGGTGTGGTGTCGGTGATGGCCTGGGTTCTGCTGATGCACCGGGCTGAGAAGTACGACGAGACCGATGCCGAGCCGATCGAGGGCAACACCAAGCTTGAAGTGATCTGGACGGCGATTCCTTTTGTCCTGGTCATGGCGATTGCGGTGTACGCCATCCGGGTCAACACCAGCCTGGGTGTGCTCGGGCCGATGGAGCACATCCATCAAGACAACCCCGTGGAAGGGGTTGTGGGCTATCCAGGCGATCGGCTCCCTGCTGAGCAAGTGGAGGTCATTGCCCGCCAATGGTCTTGGGAATTTCGCTATCCCGATGCGAACGTCTCCTCCACCGAGTTGCATCTGGCTGTGGATCAGCCGGTGACCTTCCGGCTGGTCTCCGAGGATGTGCTGCACGGGTTCTTCATTCCGGCCTTCCGTTTGAAGCAGGACGTGGTTCCCGGTCGGGCGATCAACTTCAACCTCACTCCAACCCGTGAGGGTCGCTATCGCCTGCGGGATTCCCAGTTCAGTGGGACCTGGTTTGCTGCCAATCAGGCTGATGTCGTCGTCGAGAGCGGCGATGCCCACACCGCCTGGTTGAAGCAGTCGGCAGCACTCCCGCTCCAGAGCGGTATCAGTGATGCGGTGGACGAATATGCCGCACGTGCCAAGAAAGCGAATCCCGGCTGGGCCACTGTGCCGCCCGCCCCACCCCCTCAGGTCAATGTGCCTGGTTCCAACAACCTTCCTCATGACGCCTGAGTTGAACCGATGACACTTGCGACCTTCCCCGCCAGCGAACCCAAGCCGAGTTGGAGCCGCTATTTCAGCTTCAATACCGATGCCAAGGTGATAGGCATCCAGTACATCGTTCTGGCGTTCTTCTTTTTCTTGATTGGTGGTCTGTTGGCCATGATCATTCGAGGTGAGCTAATCACACCTCAGGCCGATCTGGTTGATCGCACCGTATACAACGGCATTTACACGATGCATGGAACAATCATGTTGTTCCTGTTCGTTTTTCCGGTTCTCAATGGACTCAACAATCTGTTGATTCCGACGATGATCGGTGCGCCTGACATGGCCTTCCCCAGGCTTAACGCGGTTGCGTTCTGGCTGGTGCCGATCTTTGGAACTCTGCTGATTGCCAGCTTCTTTGTCCCTGGAGGTCCCGCCTATTCCGGTTGGTGGTCCTATCCGCCGGTCAGCATTCAGAACCCTCTCGGACATCTGGTGAATGGACAGGGCATGTGGCTGACGGCAGTTGCCCTCTCAGGTGTGTCGTCGATCATGGGGGCCGTCAATTTCGTCACCACCATCATTCGCATGCGGGCGCCTGGCATGACCTGGTTCCGGATGCCGGTGTTCTGCTGGACGGCGCTGGCTGCCCAAAGCCTGCAGCTGATTGGTCTGCCTGCTCTCACCGGTGGCGCGATCATGCTGTTGTTTGACCTGGTGGCAGGCACCACGTTTTACGACCCTGCAGGCGGCGGCGACCCGGTTCTTTACCAGCACTTCTTCTGGTTCTATTCCCACCCGGCTGTTTATGTGATCATCCTGCCGGTTTTTGGGATCTTCTCCGAGCTGTTCCCTGTGTATGCGCGCAAGCCGTTGTTTGGCTACGTGTATGTCTCCTTGGCCTCGTTCATCATTGTGGGGCTGGGTTTGATCGTGTGGGTCCACCACTTCTTCACCAGTGGTGTCCCCCAGTGGATGCGCAATCTGTTCATGGTCAACACCATGCTGATTTCGGTGCCCACTGGGGTCAAGGTGTTCGCCTGGCTGGGCACCCTGTGGCGCGGCAAGATCCGTCTGACGACGCCAGTGCTCTTTTGTCTGGGTGGACTGTTCAACTTCGTGTTTGCCGGCATCACCGGGGTGATGCTGGCCACCGTCCCCGTTGACATTCATGTCAGCAACACCTACTTCGTGGTGGGCCATTTCCACTACGTCATCTATGGGGCTGCGGTGATGGTAATTTTTGCCGCCATCTATCACTGGTTCCCCAAATTCATCGGCCGCATGCCTTACGAGGGTCTCGGCAAGGTTCATTTTCTCTTGACCTTCATTGGCGCCAATCTCAATTTCCTGCCCATGCATCCCCTGGGTCTGATGGGCATGCCTCGGCGTGTCTCCAGCTACGACCCCGAATTCGCCTTCTGGAATGTGCTGGCCAGTCTGGGGGCTTTCTTACTGGGAGTGTCGATCATTCCCTTCCTGCTCAACATGATCAGCTCTTGGGTGCGCGGTCCCAAGGCACCCCACAACCCCTGGAACGCCATCGGCCTCGAGTGGCTGCTGCCCTCCCCCCCTGCCGAAGACAACTTTGGCGAGCATGTGCCGGTGGTGATCTCCAGGCCCTATGGCTACGGCCTGGGCAAACCCCTGGTTGAACACCAGGACGCGATCGAGCAGGCGCTTACGGCTGCAGACCTTCAGGAGGCTTCGCGATGACCACCGCCTATCCAACGCCACCTGCCCCCCAAGAGCATGGCGGCGAGCATGACAAGCACAACCTCACCGGCTTCATCATCTTTCTGTGCTCGGAGAGCGTCATCTTTCTGGCCTTCTTCAGTGGCTATGCCCTGCTGAAGACCAGCGCCCTCAATTGGCTTCCTGCAGGCGTCGAGGGGCTCGAGTGGCACATGCCGTTGATCAATTCGGTGGTGTTGGTCTCCAGTTCGGGCACCATCTATCTGGCCGAGCGGGCCAAGGCCAAGGGCAGCCTTTGGGGGTTCCGTGGCTTCTGGCTGCTGACCATGGCTCTTGGGGCGTATTTCCTTTATGGCCAGGCCGTGGAGTGGAGCGGTCTTGATTTCGGCTTCACCTCGGGCACGTTCGGCGGCACGTTCTACCTGCTGACCGGTTTCCACGGGTTGCACGTCGCCACAGGCGTTGGCTTGATGACGCTGATGCTGATCAAGTCATTCATCCCAGGTAATTACGAGGGCGGTGAGCAGGGCGTTCAGGCCACCTCACTGTTCTGGCACTTTGTGGATGTCATCTGGATCATCCTTTTTCTCCTCATCTACGTCTGGCAGCGGAGCTGACCCATGATCATCGATGACAACCAGTACGACGTGATCGTCATCGGCGGCGGTGCTGCCGGGGCCACCGTTGCCAACAGCCTTGGTCAGCGTGGCCTCAAGGTCCTGCTGCTCGAGCGGGGTGGTGTGATGCCCCTGGCCGATCAGAACGTGGCTGATGTCGATCTGTTCCGCAAGGATCGCTACCACCCGACTGAGCAGTGGTTCGGCACCGATGGTGATCCCTTTTCGCCTCAGGCGATCTATGCCTTTGGTGGCAACACCAAAATCTGGGGTGGTGTGCTCGAGCGCATGCGCGAGCGCGAATTCGAAGGTTTGCACCTGCAGGAGGGCCCAACACCGCAGTGGGGTCTGCACTACAGCGACCTCGAACCCTGGTATGAGAAAGCTGAAGCGCTGTATCGCGTCCATGGGCTTGCAGGGCGTGACCCGACGGAACCAGCGCGTCAATCCGGTTATCTAGCTCCCCCTAGGCCCATTGAACCGTTTCTTGAGGAATTGGGTCTGGGGCTGCAACGTCAGGGTCTGAATCCCTATCCCTTGCCGCTCACCTGGTCCGAATCGCCGGTTGACCCCAGTGGTGATGCCGAGCTGTTTGGAGTGGACTTGGCTCGCCAGTGCACCACCGTGACCCTGCGCGGTGGTGTGACGGTCAACCAGCTGCACGTGAATCCAGCTGGTCATGAAGTACGGGGTGTGGAGGCAATAATTGATGGTCAGCGCTGGTTGTTCAGCGCCCATCAGGTGGTGTTGGCCGCCGGTGCAATCAATAGTGCCGCGATTTTGTTGCGCTCGGCGACCGATCGTCACCCCCGCGGCCTGGCCAACGGCTCGGATCAAGTCGGCCGCAACCTGATGAAGTTGCAACAGACCTCGATTTTGCAACTGGCTGCAGCCTCAAATTCAGGACGCTATGGCCGATCATTTGGCATCAACGACTTCCTTTGGGGTGATCAGAACGTCAGTTTCCCCCTGGGAGCGATTCAGAATGGGGGCGGGGTTCTGCAGGATGCCTTGTTCGCCGAATCACCACCGGTGTTGTCGTTGGTGAGCAAACTGCTCCCCAATTTTGGGCTTGAGCAGCTGGCTTCCCGTTCGATCACCTGGTGGGCCAGCAGCCCGGTGCTGCCCCAGGCCCATAACCGGATCAGCCTTCGCGAAGGGCGCATTCAGGTCAATTACATCCCCAACAACCGCGAGGCCCATGATCGCCTCGTCTACCGCTGGATTGATGTGCTCAAAGCCATTGAGGCTGACCCCGAGTGCCAGGTCGTGAAGGCGGCACCGACCCATCCCCGCGGTGAAGCACCGCTGTCGGCCATCGGCGCAGCATGCGGCACCTGCCGCATGGGTGACAACCCCGCGACTTCGGTGGTTGATCTTGCGGGTCGCAGCCATGAGCTGACCAATCTCACCATCGCTGATGCCAGTGTGTTCCCGTCCTGCCCCATCATGGGTTTTGGTCTCACTGTGATTGCCAACGCCCTGCGCATCGCCGATGGCGTTGCTGCGTCCTTGCGCTGATGACTCTGCCAGTTCCTGCTCAGGCCATCAACGTGATCAAACCGACAGAGCTCAGCCGCATGGCCGAGCGAGATTATGGCCATCAGCCCTGGGGACTCTGGGGTAGCTATCTGCCAGAGCGTCAGTGGGGCACGGTCCGGGAGGACTATTCGGCCGATGGTGATGCCTGGCGCTCGTTTCCCCATGACCATGCCCGTTCCAGAACCTACCGATGGGGCGAGGATGGTCTGCTCGGGATCTGTGATGAGCAGTGCCGATTGTGCTTCTCAGTGGCGCTCTGGAATGGCCAGGATGCGATTCTGAAAGAGCGTCCATTTGGCCTGGGCAACCCTGAGGGCAATCACGGCGAGGACGTCAAGGAGTATTTTTATCACCTCGCCAATACGCCAACTCACAGTTTCATGCGTGGGTTGTACAAATATCCACAGACGGCTTTCCCCTATGCGCAGCTCGTTGAGGAGAATGGCCGTCGCAGTCGCGACGAGGACGAGTATGAATTGGTCGATACCGGCATCTTCGACCATTCTCGATATTTTGACGTCTTTGTCGAGTACGCCAAGGCATCACCGACCGATCTTTTGATTCGGATTCGAGTGGTTAACAGGGGTGGCGAATCGGCCCCTGTCACTGTGCTGCCAACTCTGTGGCTGCGCAACACCTGGTCCTGGGGCTATCCCGATGAGACGCCCCAGTCGATGCATCTTGATGTCGACCGTCTGATTGCTGAAGACATTCCCCATCTCGGTTCTTACTGTCTGGAGTGTGATCAATCGGGCGATTGGTTGTTCACCGACAACGAAACCAATCATCAGCGGTTGTATGGCCAAGCCAACACCACACCCTTT
>Ga0194129_10010005_pt1 | contig 10445 bp, 2 predicted proteins | sample TA2KigCa35mmetaG_FD_150862 | JGI IMG/M metagenome (GOLD analysis project Ga0194129, IMG submission 150862) | Freshwater microbial communities from Lake Tanganyika, Tanzania - TA2015038 Kigoma Deep Cast 35m | ecosystem: Environmental > Aquatic > Freshwater > Lake | place: Tanzania: Lake...
CCGACGACTCGCGCGAGAGTAAAGACACTTACCAGCGCGACAGCTTTTGCGACTCCGACGAGGGGCGCAATGGTCGCGACGGAGGTGATGGCGACGGCGATGACGGCGACGGCGATGACGGCGACGATGGTGACGGCAGCGGCGATGACTGCCGCAGCAGCAGCGGAGACAGCCTGGACGAATGTGACAAACGTCGCGCAAAGAAGAGGCGTGAATCCTCCAATTCCCTGGGCACGCCCAACACCAAGTCCCGCAGCAAAGCGCCTCTTGCCTCACCTGCCCCAGCCAAACCTATTGAAGGGGACCGTCCCTCTCTCGTGTTGCTCGGTGACGAAGACCTTGCGATGTGGAAGTCCGGCCTGCGCAAGTATAAGATGGGCTTTCACTGGGAAAGCTATCTGTATCACAAGCAGCAGTACGATAATTACAAGGCACACCGCGGGCGATACTCCGATCGTACCTTCAAGTCGATCATTGATGCCAAGCTCGTGCCTACCGTCTGCGCCTCCTGTGGCTTCCTTCGCTCTCGCTGGGCGACGCTGAGCGACGCGCGACTCATCCTCAAGATCGAGCGCGTGCTCCGTCCCTCTAAGTCGACCGACTTCGCGATGGAGCTGAAGGAGATTAAGATTGAAAGTTTTGAAAGCGAGCCGCTGCAAGCGAGCTACATTACCTTTGCTGAGAAGTTCTTGGCCAAAGTTGCCGAAGCCGCTGATGCTGGACGCCCTGTCAAACCTGTGGTGGTTAAGGCAGCCTACAAGGCTGCGCTTGACAAGGAAGTACCTCTAAAGACCTGGCTTGAAGGTGACAAGTGGCGTGGCGTCGATCACGCTCACAAGCGCCTGCTCCGCAAGCTGCGTGAGGCACGCAGCTGGGAAGCGATGACCGCATCGGTCAAGAATAAGCAGCAGCGCCCCACCTATGATGACGGTGCTGACGGCGGCGTGGAAAAGACACGCCAAAGCTTCCGTTCTGGCGGCAATAGGCGCCGAGTTAACTCCACTGAAAGGAATGTCAAGAGGCGCCAGAACAATTCGTCGCGCGGCGAGCGTAGCAACGCCTCCACTAATTTCGGTGGCGGAGGCAGGCGTGACGCTGGCAACAGCAAGCTTGGCCAGCGTTCGCAAGCTGAGAAGCTGCGCACCTGGAAAGGTTGCGACTCCCGCGGCGACAGCTGGCACACCGACAAGGACCTCTTCGAGTGCTTCAAGAAGCCCTGCAATGCGGACTTCTGTCAGCGCTGCGCTAGGCACGGCCACACTGCAGATTACTGCAAGGTGCCTGATGGCACCGAGGGTTTAAATACCTCTGGCTATTTCCAGGAGCAGCGACCTGGCAAGGCAGGCCCCAAACGCCCTCCCGCTCGCCACAACTCGTCCAGAGGACGCGGCGATTCTGTGGATTCGAGTGAGGAGGAGGGCGATGAATGCGCGAGCCACGGCAGCAGCAATGGCAGCGGCAAAAGCAGTACCGCTCGGCGGAGCAACAGTAGTCGCGGCCAGCGAGGCCGCAGCCGCCTTTAGCCCTGACCTCGAGCGTCCTGAGGGCGCTGAACTCGCAGCACTGAAGCCTCCTAATGAAGTAACAAGCGGACGCCTGGAAAAGGGCGTCATGCGCTTTTATGGTGCTGTGGGCAACACTCTCTGCGCCACCTTGTGGGATCCCGGGAGCTCGATCAACATGATCACTCCTGTGTTTGCAGATGAGTTAGTGAGGCGGCAAGGTTTGCGCTGGGAGTACTGCGCACCTCGACACATTGGACACGGTAGCGGTGATGGTGTCACCTCGGCACCTCCCGCTGTCCGTCGTCTGCGTGCTGACCTGGTGCTGTGTCACAAAGGTCTTACGTTCGTGCAAAAGAACGTGAAATTTTATGTTTACCAGGCGTGCTTGCCTGATGTCATCTTGTCCAGCAAGCTACTGGAAACGATCCCTTGCATCGAGCGGCCTGGCAAAAGACTCCTGAAGTGGGAAGTCAGCGCCGAAGACGTGAGTCGTCTGGCTGCGATTGTAGACAGCGTGCAGGTGCAGCAGTACTGCGCGGTGAACGCAATTTGCTGCAATACCTCTGGCGCTAAGATCCGGCCGAATGTGCAGCAAGCACTCAAAGAGCTCAACGAGCAGCGTGAGCGGCTGCGTGAGCGCGTTGATCGAGCAGTGTCGGCCGAAGCTGAAGCGGCCGTTGCAGCGATCTGCGACCAGTACCCCGAGAACTGGCGGCCACCTGGAAGAGACCCGTGTAAGTTGGGGGTCTTCAAGATCCAGCTGAAGGATTACAACAAATCCTATGTTTGCTTACCGCGGCGCTGCAATCCGCTGGTCATGGCCGAGATGCGGCGGCAAGTCCAGGAGCAGGCTGCAGCGGGTGTCATTGAAAAGTGTGAAGGCACGCCAAGTTCCGTGTATGCAATACACATGGCGCGACACCCGGCGAAGAAAACGCTGCGCTTTTGCCTGGACGCTCGTCCGCTCAATGCCAATACCGTGCTGATGCCATACTCGATACCCGACATCAACGACAGCCTGGACAGACTCGCGGGTTACAAATATTATTGCGCGTTCGACTTGAGCGCGTACTTTCAGCAGTTTGAGCTGGCCGAGGACTGCCGAGACCTCATGGCCTTTTTAATTCCTGGGGATGATGAGCATCCACCAGAAATTTGGCGATACAAGCGCCTTACCTTTGGCGTCGTCAACGCAAGCTTCTGGGCGCAGCGCGTCCTGATGGAGGCTCTTGCCAAGTTCCCGGGGTGCGAATCACTCCGGAACTTCATCGACGACATCTGCTTTGGAGCAAACAGTGTCAGAGAGCTGTGTGACAAGACAGAGGCGCTGATGAAGTTCTGCAAGCATTACAACTTGCGGCTCAAGCGTGAGAAGGCCAAGCTGGCTGTTGGCGCGGTGCGTCACCTGGGCTTCGTCGTCTCTGCCGAGGGCAAGTCCCTTGACCCCGCGCGTGTTGACTCGCTCGTCAACCTGCAAGCTCCTACCAGCCTGAAAGCGCTGAAGTCAATTCTTGGAAGCTTCGCTTTCGTGCGCGGCTGGCTTGCCGATGCCAGCACAACAAGCGCGCCCCTTACCGATTTGCTGAGCTCCAGCGCTCAGAAGCGTGGCTTCCACTGGGGCAAAGAGCAGGACGATGCTCTTGCCGAGCTCAAGTTGCTGGTGCAGACCGCACCAGTGCTGGCGAAGCCAGACTTCAGTCGGCCTTTTCGAATCTACGTGGATGCGTCAGACGTCGGCGTAGGCGCTGTATTGGTGCAACTCCTCCCCAACCCACTTACCGGTACGGAAGAGCTTGCAGCCATCGCGTACAAGTCGCGCCGCTTCTCCGACCGTGAGCGCCGCTGGGTCATCGGAGAACGCGAGGCCTTTGGGTGCAAATACGGCCTGGAAAGCTTTCGTGAGTACATATTGCAGCACCCCGACGTCACGCTTTACTGCGACCACCACAACATGTTAAACATGTGGAGTTGCAGCAGCGCCAAAATTGCTCGATGGCGGCTGTATATGCAGCAGTTCGAACCTTTTAAAATCGTCCATGTTGAGGGGCGCAACAATCTTTGTGCCGACTCCTTATCGAGGTTGCATCTTTACAACCTGATGCAGCCCAAGACTGACAACCTCAGCGACGAGGAAGCCCGCATGGCAGACGAGGGCGAGGGTGGCGACGACGCAGAGCTCATGAACTGCACGTATGGTGAGATGGTGAACGCTGTGAATGCGCGTCACGTTCATCATGCCAGCTGCAATCATGCAGCATTTGCCGCTAGCTATGGTGCAGGCTGCGTGCCTATCCTCAGGCACAAGTGCAATCTCCATATGGGAGAGGAGGACGGTGAAGGGGGTCGTGACGGTACTGAGTCCGTACCTGTTGCTCTTGCTGTCGCTCCTCGCGATCCCGACGAGAAGAAGCTCGAGGAGCTCCTTCGGGACTCTGAGCTGCTGGGAGAAGTTATCGGCAAGGAGTATCTCGAGGAGCAGCGCCAAAACAGTGGGCTGCCCGCAGAAGCGCGCGATCGCGATGTAGCGGCGCCGAATGCTCACCTCTCCGACGCTCCTGAGGCTACTCCCAAGAGACGCGCAGTCGATTCGCAGACGTGCGATGCCGACCTGCGTGACGCGCGTAAGCGCGCTGCTGGCGCGTTCCCAAATCGCCGGCTTATCGAAGCGGCGCATAATGGGACTCACCCTGGAGTCGCCACTACCTGGGCTCGCGTGCAGCGTGCCTGCGGAATGGCCCCTGGCGAGCGCGGCGCCGTCTCGCGCGAAGAAGTCCGCCGTTTTGTCGAAGCCTGCCCGATATGTCAGAAGCTGAAGCCCGCAAGAGCAAGGCTTGAGCGAGCCGCGGGCACAATCAGACAACGCCCGTTTACGCAATATGCATTCGATGTGATAGTGCTGCCTGAAGCGGACGTGCATGGGCACCGCTATATCCTTACCGTTGTGGACTCCTTCAGCGGAGCCTGCGAGCTCTTTCCGCTGAGGCACTCCTCCGCCGACGAAGTTGCGCAGCACCTGGTGGATGTCATGAGTCGATGGACTCGCCCACACAGCGTGCGCTGCGACAATGCCAAGAGTTTTGCCTCTGCGCTCATGCGCAAGCTGCTGGAAGCGGCGGCAGTGCAGCAACACTTCGTCGCACCTTTCGCCCACCAGTCCAACGGGCAAGCAGAGAACTTGAATCGACGCGTCGAGCATGTGCTCCGCGTCATGATCCTCGACAACAAGCTGGGACGAGCCTCCAAGAACAACTGGAGTGTCCTGCTGCCAATGGTCAGAGGTATTGTGAACAGCAAGCTCGTTCACAGACATGGCTGCACGGCCAACGACTTACTCTATGGTGCCACCGGCCAGCGCCTGGGCATCTTCGAGGACGAGCCTTGGACGCAAGGCTGCGAGCCGAGCATCGCCTGTGCAGACGTTAGCGACGGAGCTGCGGCTGAACGCGCAGCGGCAACCGTGCAACAATGGCGCGAACAGCATGAGACGCTACTTGCGAGCTGTGAGCGCGCTCAAGACGACCTGCTGCAGCGGCACGCCGAGCTGCAAGGCCCCGAGGCGGCCGAGATTGATTCACTGCAGCCTGGCGATGCGGTGCTGGTCAGCGTTGAAGAGCGCGGGGCGCACAAGCTTAGTGCGCGCTGGCGCGGACCGTACCTCGTCGTTGCTGCCCCAGAAGGGCAGAGAGTGCTCCTACAGCACCTCGCCTCCAAGAAGGTCGGCGACTTCCAGCTCTCCATGCTGAAGCGCTGCAACCTTGACCTGATGACTGATGTCAATGATTGGCTGCCCCTCGCGGCCCAAGATAATTTTGAATATGTGGTGGAGGCAGTACTCTCTCACCGTCCTGCCACTCGCTCCACGGGCTCGCGCAAGAAGCGACCCAAGTCCGACTTCTCCTTCCTAGTGCGTTGGGCGGACCTGCCCGAAGGAGATGAGAACCCCTCCTGGGAGCCCTGGACGAATCAAAGCCTGCGCGAGAGCGCGCCATTTGCTGCTTACCTCGCCCAACCCTCAGTTGCTGCCGCGCTGGGCAGCGACTTCCTCGAATAGTCCAAAGTCTGTGGCGAGACGCCAGCCTTGAATCCTGAAGTAGTCCGAAATTCGCGGCGGGCGCCGTCCTTGATGCCTTGAGCCTAGTTTGCGGCTGGCGCCGGCCTTGGATCCAAGATCCTTTCGTGGGTTCTGCCCACCGCTGCAAGTGGCCTCTGCGACGCCGGGCGACCGTAGCGTGCGTGTCTATAGTAAACGTTTCATACGATACTAGTTACGCACGCTACGGCACGCTACTGTCCAGATGAGGGACAGCTTTCTACTGCCCTCGACAGCAGGCCCACGCAAGCGCCACCAAGCGCTGCGTCGCAGCTACAGCAGTGGGCACCTGCGAACAAAGCTGAGAAGCCCGGCATAACGCCGCCGGGCGGACGCCCCGTTTAACGGTACGGCGGCGACTACGTCCCGTTTTTGGCACGGCGACGGCTGCATCTCTGTCTCACGGTCAGAGTGCCGGGTCTGCCGCTCCTCGCGCGCAGGATCGCGTGTCATTTGCTGCGCCCCGTCGCAAGCTGGGATTGCGAATCCCGCTCCGGCGTGGTACCACCCACGCGGGAGCCACACGGCAGCGTGTCGGTGCCGCGCGTGTGCATTGACGCCGTGTCGGTGGCAATCAATGGGCCAGGGTCAACAAGAGACGGACAGCGGCCAGCTGTTTCCGTTCTTGGCTGTCGATGCTACTGGTGGGGCAGGGGAGTTGCCAAATCCCCATCCCAAGACACGTGTTAGCGCTGCTGTCTTGGTGTGATCTTGAATCTGCGAGGGAGGACGAGAGTCAGGTCGGCAAACAAGCAAGCAGAGCAGAAGGCAAGCGTGGCGCTGGCGAACACACGAGCAGCGCGGATCTCGAGTGCGACGTCAGAACCGGCAAGCGAGAGAGCGTCCGAGATTGCCATGCAGCTGCTCAGCCACCTGCAAAGAAGGATAAGTGATGATGATAATGACGATGAGGATGATGATGATAGGTGTGGGGCGATGATGATGACGTGACGCGGCGGATGCACCGCTGCGCTGCAAACGATGATGACCCTCGCCTCACCCCAAACGTGCGTTGTGCAGGTCACCGCACGAATCCCGGGCAGGCGGCCGACCGCAAGATCCAAGAACTGCGGGGCTGCCATCTTCTAGAAGAAACCATCTGCAAGGCGTGTCAGCCTGCGTGCATGAAAGTGACCGCGAAGCAGATGAAGAGGGCGCTCACCTGCGCACCTGTGCCGCGAACGCCCAGCGAACGGCCGAACCTCAGCTATGGCCTGCGTGCATGAAGGGTTGAGAAGAGGCGAGCTCGCGCAAGCAGTGCGCTGGCAGCTCACCTGGCGAAGTTGAGCGCGACCGCTCCCGCCGAAGTGCCGTCGGCCGCTCCATCCTGCAGACGCCCTGGGTGAGTGCCCGTGCAGAGCGCGCGGATGTCCGAAGCCGCCGACGAAGAGGTAAAATCGCCGGATGGCGCACCTGTGCCCTGCGTGGCCGAAGCCGCGGCAAGATCCCCTTGGTCTCTACGGCCAGCGGCCTGCGTGCTGCGTGTGAATCTGCTGCGATGAGGTGGTTGCTGAGCAACTCACCTGGTGTGGGCGCGAGAGCCTGCACCGAACAAGATAGATGCTGAAGCTGGACGCGGGTCGTGCAGATCACGGATGATGTTTTCTACCATTCCTGCAGTCGTTTGTGAGCTGGTGGCGTGCAGCGAGCGCGCGTTGGGTGCAGCTGCTGCACCTTGGGCTCGACCGCCGTGCCGGTCGCCGCGACCTAGAGCACTCAGCTGGAGCTGGGTGCGGCCCAGATGCAAGCGGCAGACGAGAGAGAGCAAGCCGGAATTCGGAGCTTGTCGCTTGAAGCCTGCAGGGGAAAGCAAAGGTCAGACGGCTGCTTCGCGCTTTGAGCCGCATGTTGCGCGCGCGCGTGCCGCACCTTTGTTGCAGGCGGGATTCTCCTCATGCCTTGGGGGCGACGGGAGTTTGCCTTGTACCGATCCTACAGCGAGGAGTTTCTTGGTTGCTTCTTCTCCTCTGCTGGATCCCCGAAGCACCGTGATTGGGCGCCTGGACGGCGGGTTTATCCCTTGGCAATGGCCATTGCTGGAGCTGCGTTGCCTCTGGGTATGCTTGGCGCAAGCGGTGATTCGCGATTACGCCTGATGGCTATCCCTGTTGCGCCCTCCCGATGCAAGAAGTTGTTGCCATGATCAAGATCTATCCGTGGATAGCAGCGGTTCTCGCAGTTTCGACGGATTGCCCGACTTTCGCCCGGAGACGTGCTTGCGGCAGGCGCCGACAGCGCCGCGCGGCGATGCTGCGGCAGTGGCGACGGCTTGATTTGCTTTGATTTGTTCAAGCTGTTGATCGTTCTCCGTGGGCTTGTACTTTGAAACTGGACCTTGGCTTTATCTCTGTCTGGGTCTTCAGTGTGCAAGAAGTCGTGGTGTGTTGGGGGCGATGTGATGTCTGCCTGACTCAGGCGGACTGACTCACTGACTTGTGGCCTGTGGCCATGGGCGGGTCGGCGGTTGACTCGGTACTTGTACTAGTAGTAGTGTTGTGACTCAGAACACACGCCCGATTCTCGCACCCTAGGCCCCTCACCGTCGATCAATTGCTACCGGATCTCAGTAGTAACTAGGAATTTTCTACTAGATTTTTACTAGAGTCTGGCGGTTGATTTCCGTCAGTTATTTTCGTCAGGGTGTCAGTCAGACCCCGCTGGAGTTGGCGGCACGGCTGCGGGCTCTGCCCGGCCGTGGGCTCCAGGATGCATTCAAAAGCGCTACGGCGCATGAAAGTAAATATGTCCTGTCCAGTCCAATTCAAAGTCAAACAAGTTTATTCGAGTTTATTTTCATCATGAGAACAAAAATCAAGTCAAGTGCACACGTTGACCGCCCGGTCAAGCGTATTGAATTCAATCGTCTTCAACCGGCGGTCGAATCTGCGCCTGAGGCGGATGCATCCGGAGCATCTGTCGCAGTGCGTGAAAAGAAAAATCGCTCTAAGCGATCGGGATCGGAGGTATCTCACCTCCGTTCCACTGAGAAAGGAGCTGCTGGCTCCGCTTTCAAGAAGGCGAGCAAGCCTCTGGCCAAGAAGTCACCTCAATCGGCTCCGGCTTCGGTCGACGTCGGGAACCGCGTCGAAAGAACCCCTGGATCCGTGAAGTTGTCGGGCGAATCTGCGAAGAAGGTCAAGTCGTCTTCTGGCAAGAAATCCACCGGCAGGAAGTCCGCCGAGGCTCGTCGTCACCCATCTTCCGAGGTCCCGGAGTCTTTTCTTTCGGATGTAGAAGTTCCGTCTTCTGCGGATGAAGCGGCTGAGAGACGCTCACCTTCCCCTCCGGCCTTCGAAGAATCTGAAGGAGGGGAGTCATCCTCCTCTTCCTCTGAAGGTTCCGCCGGAATCCCCGACGGCGAAGCGCCACCTTCACCGGCATCCTTGGCTGCCGCCGTGCTGTCCAAGAACGGCAAGTACCTGCGCTTCGACGCACCTCACCCGTGCGTCCCTGCGGCCCTCAGCGGAAGACACCAGGATCGCCTCATCGTCATCTCCAAGGCCTTCCCTATTCCTGAGGAGCAGCGTCAGGCGTTTGTCAAGTTCGTCGAGACTTTCGACTGGGAAGACCATACCTGGCTCCAGATTCCAAGTACACGCGCGCGCGTACTGGCGCTCAAGCTCCTGCGCGGGTTTCTTACCCCGTGCGCCTCTTCCCTGGCGGAGAAATACCTCCAGCTGTCCTACATCGTGCATCAGCGCTTCGTGGCGGGAGACGATGAGCCGCCGGCTGAGCACTTTGCTCTTGCCTGCGCCATCGGCACCATCTGCATGAGCGGCGAGGACACTTACCGCGACGACCTGTGGGAGCACCACGACATCGAGCGCCTCTTCAATGCCGACGGCTCCGAGAAGGGCTCCTCTTCGTCTGTTCAGCCCGAAGGAGACGACGTTCCTGTCTCTACCAAATCGGCCAAGTCGTCGAGTGCGAGCGAGCGCGTGAAGGTGCAGCCACCTGTTGTGCCTCAGGGCAGCTCCAGTGTCGACCGCTCCCACCGAAGCTCCAAAGCCAAAGGTGCTGACAAGGCTGCTCAAGATGGTGTCAAGACAAAGTCCGAGACGCGCGACGGCAGCACTGCCGTTTACCTTGACAAGCTTGCCGCCGAAGTCCAGATGCTCACGGCCCGCCTGAACTCTGTTCAGCGTGCCGCTGCGGCCGCTGACAAGACCAGCTACAACTCCAACCTTGCAATCGACAGGGTCATCGAATACATCCGTCGCTCGAAGCTTCCACCTGCACTCGCTGAGGCGGCAATCAAAGGCCTGCTCAGCGCCAATGACGGCCTGCGCAAAGCTTCCGTACCTGCTGCGGTTGCACCCTCTGCCGCCGAGCTGGGCCGCGGTTACCGCGTCGGCGCTCTGGCTGCCGAAGCCCGTGGGCTCGCGCACCACATGAACCGTGTCGGCGCGCATGTCGCAACCGGTGATGGCCCCGACAGCCACCGACGTCAACACGACCGTGTTGCCCTGCTGAACCCTGGAGACCGCGACGTGTTACTCACGTTGCGCAAGGTCATGCGCAGCGGCGGCGAGTTCTCTCACCTGAACTCCCAGCAGAAGATGAAAACGATGGCACGTCTCGTGCGCCGCCAGCTCCATGATGCCTCCCTCGAAAAGCAGCAAGCGACCATCAAGAAAGCTACCGACGTTGCCCGGGTGGCGAAGCAAGCCGCCGACGAGGCTGAAGCTGCGGCGAAGGCTGAGAAGCTAGCTGCAAGAGCTGGCGATGGCGAAGACAGCAGCAGCAGCGGTGACAGCTGCTCAAAGAGCTCCGACGACTCGCGCGAGAGCGAAGACACTTACCAGCGCGACAGCTTTTGCGACTCCGACGAGGAGCGCAATGGTCGCGAC
>Ga0194129_10010009_pt1 | contig 10440 bp, 7 predicted proteins | sample TA2KigCa35mmetaG_FD_150862 | JGI IMG/M metagenome (GOLD analysis project Ga0194129, IMG submission 150862) | Freshwater microbial communities from Lake Tanganyika, Tanzania - TA2015038 Kigoma Deep Cast 35m | ecosystem: Environmental > Aquatic > Freshwater > Lake | place: Tanzania: Lake...
CGCCGGGTCATCGGCATGCGTGGCTGCCGCGCGCACGGCAGGCTGATGGGACTTCACAAATGCGGCGAGATCGACCTCGGACGGATGCAGTGGCGCAGCGGGATGCGACACCAGCACGCGGCTCACCTCATGGTCGGCGCGGGTAAGGGCGGCATTGAGCGTGGGCAGCAGAGCCCCCGACACCATGACCAGCTGCGCCCGTGAGTGTTCGAGCATGTAGGCGTAGTCATCGGCAGTGAGCAGCGTGTTGACCGCCACCGGAACCAGACCCGCATAGATCGCCCCGAGGAAGCACACCGGCCAGTCGGTGCAATCGTGCATCAGTAACAACACACGCTCTTCGCGGCGCAGGCCCAGCGCCCGCAATCCGGCAGCCAGACTGCGGGTTTGCGACGCAAGCTCGCGGTAGCTGAGTGCGCCGTGATCGTCGACGAAAGCGGTCTTGTCGGGGCGGCTGGCGTTGGCGTCCAGCAGGTGTGCTGCGAAGTTGAAGCGTTCGCCTGGCGCGGCCGGCTCGGGGTGCGGTGCTGTCATGTTGTCTCCCTTGGCGTTTCAGGCTTGCCCCAGCCCAAAACATGCAGTATTGTGCATATAAACTGTACGACCAAGGCTTCCATCATGTCAAGCAACCGCGACCCGCGCCCTGATCCCGCCGCTGCCAAGGCCGTCGCCAACACCGCACTCGACACCCCAGACTCCACCGAAGCCAAGAACCCTTTTTTGGTTGCACTGGGAACCCGGGTCAAGGCGCTGCGGTCGCGGCGCGGCATGACCCGACGAGCCACCGCGCACTCGGCAGGCGTATCAGAGCGACACCTGGCCAATCTCGAATACGGAATCGGTAACGCCTCCATTCTGGTGCTGCAGCAGATCGCGGATGCGCTGCACTGCCCCATTGCAGAGCTGATCGGGGATGAAACCACCTCGAGCCCGGAATGGCTGCTGCTGCGCTCGCTGCTTGAGGGCCGCGACGACACCACGGTTCGCGAGGTGAGGCTTGCCGCGGCCCGGCTTCTGGGCGACCCCTCGGCTGATGCACCCGGCCACCGGCGTATCGCGCTGATAGGCCTTCGCGGCGCGGGCAAAACCACGCTGGGACAGGCGCTGGCGCAATCGCTGGGCTTTCCCTTTATCGAACTCAGCAGAGAAATCGAACGGCTGGCCGGATGCGTGACAGGCGAGATTCAAGCCCTCTACGGACAGAATGCTTACCGGCGCTATGAGCGGCGGGCGCTCGAGGAAACACTCGCCGCCCACGAGCAGTCGGTCATCGCCACCCCTGGCGGCCTGGTGACCGACGCGGGAAGCTTCAACCTGCTGCTCGGCCGCTGCACCACCGTGTGGCTGAAAGCGGATCCTGAAGATCACATGCGCAGAGTCGTGGCGCAGGGCGACATGCGCCCGATGGCGGCCAGCCGTGAGGCCATGCAAGACCTCAAGAACATTCTCGATGGACGGTCGGCGTTTTACTCGAAAGCCACCGTTCACTTTGACACAAGCGGACGCACGCTCGAGGAGGCGCAGCAGACACTTCTGCGAACCCTGTGCGAATCCCTCGAGATACCCATCCCAGCTTCGGGAAGCGCCTCGGGCAGTACGCGACGCCGGCCGCCGAACATGCATTAAAGTGCTTGACTGGTCGATGATTTATGCACTATTATGCATTTTATCGCTGCGTATCAACCAGCGGAGCGGCCCGCAGCGTACGTTGAGGAGACTCTCTTGAGCGATCTGACCCGAGTCGATTACCAGACCGACCCCTCCTGCTATCGTCACTGGAAACTTGCATGTGATGGCCCGATTGCCACGCTGACGGCTGCCTTTGATGAGGATGCAGGCCTGCGGCCAGGCTACAAACTGAAGCTCAACAGTTACGACCTGGGCGTGGACATTGAACTGCACGACGCGGTCAACCGCATTCGCTTCGAGCATCCAGAGGTTCGAACCGTGGTGGTCACCAGTGCGCGCGACAAGGTGTTCTGTTCGGGCGCCAACATTTTCATGCTGGGGCTGTCCAGCCATGCATGGAAGGTCAACTTCTGCAAATTCACCAATGAGACCCGCAACGGACTCGAGGATTCATCGCAGCACAGCGGCCTCAAATTCCTGGCAGCGGTTAACGGTGCCTGCGCAGGTGGCGGCTATGAACTTGCGCTGGCCTGCGACGAAATTCTGCTGATCGACGACCGCTCAAGTTCGGTAAGCCTTCCTGAAGTACCTCTGCTGGGCGTTTTGCCCGGAACGGGCGGCCTGACCCGGGTCACCGACAAGCGCCGCGTGCGGCATGACCTCGCCGACCTTTTCTGCACCAGCGTCGAGGGGGTACGCGGTCAGCGTGCCAAAGACTGGCGCCTGGTCGACGACATTGCCAAGCCCGCACAGTTCGCCACCCGGGTTCGCGAGCGCGCACTGGCCCTGGCAGAGAAAAGCGACCGCCCGGCTGACGCGACAGGCGTCGCGCTGACGCCCATCACACGCACGATCGAGGCTGATCGCCTGGTCTATTCGAAGGTCACGGTTGATATTGACCGCGAGCGCCGCACCGCCAGCTTCACCGTGCGCGCGCCGCTGGGTCCGCAGCCTGCGGATATTGCTGCCATCGAGGCGGCCGGCTCGAACTGGTACCCGCTTGTACTGGCCCGCGAGCTCGACGACGCCATTCTGTCGATGCGCACCAATGAACTGGAACTGGGCACCTGGCTGATTCGAACCGAGGGCAATGCGGCCGACGTGCTGGCCATGGACGCGGTGCTGCTCGCCAATCGCAACCACTGGTTCGTGCGCGAAACCATCGGCCTGCTTCGCCGTGCACTCGCCCGGTTGGACGTCACCTCACGCAGCCTCTTTGCGATGATCGAACCTGGCTCCTGTTTTGCAGGAACATTCCTTGAGCTGTCCCTGGCCTGCGACCGCAGCTACCAACTGGCGCTGCCCGATGAGCCGGCACGCGCGCCGGCGATCACCGTGGGCGAGGCGAACTTTGGCCTCTATCCCATGCCAACCGGCGAAACACGACTGCAGCGACGCTTCTACAACGAAACGCCCGCGCTGGACGCCGTTCGAGCGCGGGTCGGTCAGGCGCTGGATGCCGATGCGGCATTCGCGGTGGGGCTGGTCACCAGCAACCCCGACGACATCGATTGGTCCGACGAGGTTCGTCTGGCCATTGAAGAGCGGGTGGCCATGAGCCCCGACGCGCTCACCGGACTGGAGGCCAATCTCCGGTTCAACGGCACAGAGAACATGGTGACCCGTGTCTTTGGCCGGCTCACCGCCTGGCAGAACTGGATCTTCCAACGCCCGAACGCGGTCGGAGAGAAAGGCGCATTAAAGGTCTACGGCAAGGGCAATCGCGCCGCGTTCGACTGGAACCGGGTTTAATCATTCATCGGCATTACGATACGGAGCATCACATGTCAAGCATCAACTACACCGACAAGATCCCCAACAACGTCAACCTGAGCGAAGACCGCACGCTGCAGCGCGCGCTCGAACAGTGGCAGCCCAACTATCTGTCCTGGTGGAACGATATGGGCCCGGATGGCAGCCAGGATTTCGACGTGTATCTGCGCACCGCGGTCAGCGTTGATCCGCAGGGCTGGGCGCAGTTCGGTCATGTGAAGATGCCCGATTACCGTTGGGGCATTTTTCTGAATCCCGCTGAACAGGGCCGGAAGATTCATTTTGGCGACCACCTGGGCGAAGACGCCTGGCAGGATGTCCCGGGTGAATACCGGGCCAACCTGCGCCGCATCATCGTCACGCAGGGCGACACCGAGCCGGCATCGGTTGAACAGCAGCGTCACCTCGGGCTGACCGCCCCCAGCCAATACGACCTTCGCAACCTGTTTCAGGTGAACGTCGAGGAAGGCCGCCATCTGTGGGCCATGGTGTATCTGCTGCACAAGTTCTTCGGGCGTGATGGCCGCGAGGAAGGCGAGGCGCTTCTCGAGCGGCGCAGCGGCCAGACCGACAACCCGCGAATTCTGCAGGCCTTCAACGAGCAGACTCCGGACTGGCTGTCGTTTTTCATGTTCACCTACTTCACCGACCGTGACGGCAAGTTCCAGCTGTGCGCGCTGGCAGAAAGCGCGTTTGACCCGCTCGCGCGCACAACCAAATTCATGCTGACCGAAGAGGCGCACCACATGTTCGTGGGCGAATCGGGCGTATCACGCGTCATTCAGCGCACCTGTCAGGTCATGAACGAGTTGAAGACCGACGATCCGGCAAAGCTTCGTGCAGCCGGCGTCATCGACCTGCCCACGCTGCAGCGCTACCTGAACTTCCATTTCAGCGTGACCATCGATCTGTTCGGCGCCGACGAATCAAGTAACGCGGCCACCTTCTACTCCACTGGTTTGAAGGGTCGCTACGAAGAAGGCAAGCGCACCGATGATCATCAGCTGCGCGGGCAGTCCTACAGGGTGCTGAATGTTCAGAATGGTCAGCTGGTTGAGAAAGAAGTGCCCATGCTGAACGCACTCAACGAAGTGCTGCGCGACGACTACATTAAGGACAGCATTGGCGGCATCGAACGCTGGAACCGTGTCATTGAAAAGGCGGGCATTCCGTTTCGCCTGAAGGCACCGCACAAGGCCTTCCATCGCAATATCGGATCGCTGTCGGGCATCAAGGTATCTCCCGAGGGGCGAGTCGTGTCTGAGGGCGAATGGGCGGCCCACGTTGATCAGTGGCTGCCGACAGCAACTGACCGCGTGTTCGTATCCAGCCTGATGGGTCGCGTGGTGGAACCTGGAAAGTTCGCCAACTGGATTGCCCCGCCGGCCATGGGCATTAACCGGCAACCGGCGAACTTTGAGTACGTTCGCTTCAACTGAGCGCGGCGCGCAGATCCGGGACAACAGGCGACAAGGAGACCAGCCCATCATGGACATGAACGAAGGCCAGATACTGCGCCAACACCTGATTGATCCCGAGATCTGTATTCGCTGCAACACCTGCGAAGCCACCTGCCCGGTCGGCGCCATCACGCATGATTCCCGCAACTATGTGGTGGACGCGGAGAAGTGCAATCTGTGCATGGCATGCGTACCGCCCTGCCCCACCGGGTCCATCGATAATTGGCGCGTCGTGCCCAAGGCCCGCGCCTACTCGGTGTCCGAGCAGTTTGATTGGGACGAGTTGCCTGCCGAGCTCAGCACCGACCAGCTCGCAGAACTGGGCGTCAACGCCGCAGCACCGGGCGCGTCTGACGCGGATACAACCGCTGCACCAGCCGATGCAGGCACCGCCGAGCTGGCGGTATCAGGCAGTGCTGCGTTCAACAGCGCGCTCTACGGCGCAACGCTTCCGCCCTGGTCGGCCGCTCACCCGTTTACGAATCTCTATGGCCCGAAGGCAGCAGAAAAGTCGATCACCGCAACCGTGGTGGGCAACGTTCAGGTAACGGAGGTGGGAAAAGACTACGACACGCATCATGTCGTGCTCGACTTTGGCCGCATGCCGTTTCCGGTGCTCGAGGGTCAGTCAATCGGCATCATTGCGCCGGGCGTTGATGAGCAGGGCCGCGAGCATCACGCGCGGCAGTATTCGATCGCAAGTCCCCGCAACGGCGAGCGCCCTGGCTACAACAACGTGTCCCTCACCATCAAGCGCGTGCTCGAGGATCATCAGGGCAGGCCGGTACGCGGCGTGGCAAGCAACTACATGTGTGATCTGCAGGTGGGCGACACGGTGCAGGTCATTGGCCCGTTCGGTACAAGCTTCCTGATGCCGAATCATCCCAAGAGCCATCTGGTCATGATTTGCACCGGAACCGGCAGCGCGCCCATGCGGGCCATGACCGAATGGCGCCGCCGTCTTCGCGCAAGCGGCAAGTTCGAAGGGGGAAAGCTGCTTTTGTTTTTCGGTGCGCGCACCAAGGAAGAGCTGCCCTACTTCGGTCCGCTGCAAACCCTTCCCAAAGACTTCATTGATATCAACTTTGCTTTCTCACGCGCGGCGGGGCAGCCCAAGCGCTATGTGCAGGACGCGATGCGCGAGCGTGCTGCCGATGTGGCCCGCCTCATCGCCGACCCAAACGCATTCTTCTATGTTTGCGGGCTGAAGGCGATGGAGGAAGGGGTGGTGCTGGCGTTACGCGATATTGCTGTGGACGCGGGACTCAATTGGGATGAGCATGCGGCGGGGCTCAAGAGAGAGGGTCGGTTGCATCTTGAGACGTATTGAACCCGCACTATCGAAAGCTGGGGCGCGCGCAGCGAATCAGTTCAGGTGGAGCGTCAGGCGCCCGTACGCTCAGATATTCCGCAGCGAATGGCACCAGCCGCCAGGGATGCGCACTTCCGCTCCACACCGCCCGGATTTCCATGGCGGCGGGTTGCTGCGACTCTGATCGAATCAGCACAAGTACCGGCGGCAAGACGTCAAACCCGGCTTCAACCAACAACCATCCGCGTGCTGAATCAACCCTCACCAGACGAGCTGACTCTGAATCAGGCGGGCTGTGGCGGCGTAACAGATCTCGCAATAGACGGCCTTCGACTGTATCCAGAGCCACCGTGGTTACCGCACTGCAGTCGCTGGACAACCTCCCCCAGCCTTCGACAACGGCGCCAATAACGTCGATCGGTTCGCCATTCACCGTGAGTAACCAGCGTTCATCGCGATGAACGATCCGGGGCGCGAGCAGAATCGCCACCAGTGCGATGAGCCCGAGCCCGCTGAACCAGCGGCTTACGCTTCGTTTGAGTTGGGCTCGTCGGTTGAGACTCACCATGTCCCTCAGTCGGTGTTGGTAAACGGATGATTCCCGCTGTGGGACAATTAAAAACAAGATTCTGAAGTGTGACGTCAAGAATGCGTATCGCAACCGAATCCCCCACCCCCTTCACCCTCAACACCCAACCCGTAACCGTCTCCGCATTTCCGGATGAGCCGCTGCTCCATGTGCTGCGAGACCGCCTCGACAAGGCTGGCACACGTTTCGGCTGCGGACTGAACCAATGCGGCGCATGCAGGGTGCTGATTGATGGAAGGCCCGTTGCAGCCTGCGACACACCGATGTGGTCCGTCGCAGGCCGCTCGGTGGTTACAGTCGAAGGCCTTGCCAATTGGCCCCTTGCGAAGCGGCTTCGCAGCGCATTCGAGGATCTGCAGGCTGGGCAGTGCGGCGCATGCCTGTCTGGCATCCTGATAACACTGATGCATGCGATTGAACAACGCACAGTATGCGATGAGGCCTCTGTGCGCTCGGTACTCGACAACCATCTTTGCCGCTGCGGTTCACATCCAAGAATCGTCGCCGCAGCGCTGTCGGTGATCCAGGCCTCACCCGCTGGCGAATCGGCCGGTGTGCCCCTATGAACCTCGCCTTCCGCCTTTCTCAAGCGGCCGTTGCACGGCCTGATCTGCCCGCCAGTCTTGCAGTCAATCCGCAGCGTGCCCGCTGGCTTGACTGGGACCACGACGGGAACATTGAAGTACGCTCCGGCAAGGTGGAAATCGGCCAGGGAATCCTCACTGCGCTCGCTCAAATCGCCGCGCACGAACTGCGCCTGCCCCTTGACCGCATCCGGATGCGCCCTGTCCAAACAGGCCTCTCGCCCGATGAGGCGGTCACGTCCGGCAGCCTGTCTGTCCAAGAGTCTGGCACAGCGATTCGCATCGTTTGCGCCGAACTTCGCGAGCGGTTGATCGCACGTGCCGCCGAACGATGGGGCGTCACGCCCGATGCGTGTATTGCGCGGGATGGCTGTGTGCTTTCGGGCGAATTTAGCGCTGACTATCGAGACCTCGATCCGCGCTCGCTGCTCGAGGGCGAAGTGAGCGATGCAAGCGCTTCTTCAGCGGTTAGCTCCCCGCTGGCCACATCAACTCCGATGGTTGGGCAGTCAGCTCCTCGTCGCGACTTACCAGCTAAGCTTTCTGGTCAACCTGCCTACCTGCACGACCTGAAGTTCCCAGGCATGCTGCATGCACGTGTGGTGCGTGCCACCATGCCTGGCGCAAAGCTGCTGTCGCTTGGCGATCAGTCTCTGACCAGCTTCGGCAATCGCGTACGCCTGATTCGCGACGGTGACTTTCTCGCAATCGCATCCGATCGGGAGTGGCTCGCAATCCAGGCGGCCGAGCGCCTCGCAGCAAACGTCAGCTGGAGTCAGGCTGAACTGCCTTTCGATCATCACACCGTGGGCCAGTGGCTCTGCGAGCAATCGCCTGATAGCAAGGTGATCGCCGAGCATTGCCCGAACGTCGTTGAGTCACGCGTTGAGGCGCAACCAACCCTCGATTCACGCTATACCAAACCCTTCATCGCCCACGCCTCCCTGATGCCCTCCTGCGCGATCGCGCGATGGACCGGCCAGCAGCTCGAGGTCTGGACCCATACCCAGGGCCCCTACAACCTGCGTGCAGATCTGGCATTACTTTTCCCCGACGCCGAGATCACGGTTCATCACGCCGAGGGCGCGGGCTGCTACGGGCACAACGGCGCCGACGATGTTGCACTCGATGCCGCCCTGATTGCTCGCGCCTGCAACGCGCCAGTGCGCGTGCTCTGGTCGCGGCGTGACGAGTTCATCCGAGCACCGCTGGGGTCGGCGATGACCATGCAGATTCGTGCCTGGATGGACGGCGGCCGCATCACCCGCTGGGAGCACGAGGTGTGGAGCGCGGGACACAGCCTTCGCCCTGGACGCGCACCCACACCCACGCTACTGGCCGCCACCGAGATTGCGTCCAACTGGTTCGAGCCTCGCGAGGCGGTGAATGCTGCGCTTGCAGCGGGCGGCGGTTCAGAACGGAACGCGATTCCAGCCTATCGGTTTGACGCGCTCAAGGTGATCAATCACCGGGTTCGCAACATGCCACTTCGCACCTCCGCTTTGCGGTCACTCGGTGCATTCGGCAATGTCTTTGCCATAGAGTCTGCGATCGACGATCTTGCGTCGCTTGCTCAACAGGACCCGATCGCCTTCCGACTCGCCCACCTCGACCATCCCAGGGCGCGCCGCGTGCTTGAAGTGCTCGCAGCCCACAGCAGTGCCGCCAGCCTTCACAGCGCAGCCGCTGATGTGGCAGTCGGCGCCGGTATCGGCTTCGCCCACTATAAAAACACCGGTGCCTGGTGTGCGGTCGCTGCTCAAATTGAAGTCGCCGAAGAAATCACCGTACGGCGACTCACCGTCGTGGCGGATCTGGGCCTGGTCATCAACCCCGATGGCGCACGGAACCAGCTCGAAGGGGGCGCACTACAGGCCTGCAGCTGGACCCTGCTTGAAGCCATGCGGTTTGACCGCGCAGAAGGCCCGCTTTGCACAGATTGGTCTGGCTATCCCATTCTCACTTTCTCGAAGCAGCCGCAGATCGACGTTGTGCTCATCGACACCCCAAACGAATCGCCCCTAGGCGCTGGCGAATGCGCGCATGGTCCCACCGCAGCCGCGATCGGCAACGCAGTGAAACAGGCGCTTGGTGTCCGGGTGCGCGATCTGCCGCTGACACGCGAGCGACTGATGGCTGCGATCAACGTATAAGGTTGGCTAACGCATCATCTGTTGCGGCAACCAGGTGGCCAACGCTGGGAACCAGTAGAGCAGCAGCACTGCGAACACCATGACGCCGAACATCGGCAGGGTTGCACGCGCCACCCATGGCAGCTCGCGCCCGCTCATACCCTGCAGCACAAACAGATTGAAGCCCACCGGCGGCGTGATCTGCGCCATTTCCACCACCAGTACGATGAAGATGCCGAACCAGATTGGATCAATGCCCGCCTTGGTCACCGTGGGCATGATCACGCCCATGGTCAGCACCACCATCGAAATACCATCCAGGAAACATCCCAGCACGATGTAGAACACCGCCAGTGCCACGATCAGTTCGAACTGGCTGAGCCCGAGCTCTGCAATCCACTCAGCCAAATGACGCGGCAACCCGATATAACCCATCGACAGCGTCAGAAACGCAGCGCCCGCAAGAATGAGCGCAATCATGCAGTAAAGTCGCGTCGCGCCCATCAGCGCATCGCGAAAGCTGACCCAGTTGAGCGTTCCCTGCAACGCCGACAGCACCAGCGCGCCCACAACGCCCACTGCGGCCGCCTCGGTGGCCGTTGCGATGCCCACATAGATTGAGCCCAGTACCGCCGCGATCAGGAGCACCACCGGAATCAGTGTGCGAGATTCTCGGATCTTCTCGATGAACGTGTAGCTTCGCTCAGCGGCCGGAATCAATCCGGGATGTCGGAGCGCCCAGACAACGATATACGAGGAAAACAGACCCGCCAGCATCAAACCGGGAACTAGACCTGCGATGAAAAGCTTGGCTATCGATACGTCGGCAGTCACGCCGTAGACGATCATGATGATCGAGGGCGGAATCAGCAGCCCCAGCGTTCCGGCGCCCGCCAGCGTGCCCACCACCATCCCTTCCGGATAGCCCCGGCGGTTGAGCTCGGGCAGCGTCATTTTCCCG
>Ga0194129_10010014_pt1 | contig 10431 bp, 9 predicted proteins | sample TA2KigCa35mmetaG_FD_150862 | JGI IMG/M metagenome (GOLD analysis project Ga0194129, IMG submission 150862) | Freshwater microbial communities from Lake Tanganyika, Tanzania - TA2015038 Kigoma Deep Cast 35m | ecosystem: Environmental > Aquatic > Freshwater > Lake | place: Tanzania: Lake...
CCGGCACCTAAGGAAGCACCGGCACCTAAGGCATCACCGGCCCCTAAGGAAGCACCGGCACCTAAGGCATCACCGGCCCCTAAGGAAGCACCGGCACCGAAGGCATCACCGAGCCCTAAGGCATCACCGAGCCCTAAGGCATCACCGAGCCCTAAGGCATCACCGAGCCCTAAGGCATCACCGGCCCCTAAGGAAGCACCGAGCCCTAAGGCATCACCGGCACCGAAGGAAGCACCGGCACCGAAGGCATCACCGAACCCTAAGTCATCACTGGCACCGAATGAAGCACTGGCACCGAAGGAAGCACCGAGCCCTAAGGAAGCACCGAGCCCTACTGATTCATCTTCGGTGATAAAAGTTCCAGTTGTTGAACCTCTCCCTAGCGTCGTAGTTGAATCTTCACATTCATCTCTTACACCGCCCCCTACACACGCTATAACCGTATTTTTTACATGCGATAATGAATTTGATATGTTTGTAAATGGTGTTAGTATCGGAAAAGGTGACACTTGGACTACTACATACAAATTTACACCGGTAATCAAAACGGGTGATGTTATCGCAATAGATGGTATTGATAAAGGAGGTCCTGCCGCATTTATTGGCGTTTTTGACGGAAAGCCTACAAAGGCGTCCGAGTGGCGATGTTCCACAACATATCACAAAGGATGGAATCTTAACAATTTTGATGACTCATCATGGAGCAAAGCTGTCAGTTATGGAAAGAACCAAGATAATAATATTTGGCGTTCAGTCGGTCATGGTTCTAGGCCCAATATTACAGACGACGCAGAATGGTTATGGAGTAGTGATAATATTAATCATAACCGCATTTATTGTCGTTATTTTATCACACCAAACCCTGTTGTTGCTGCTCCTGTTGTTGCTGATCCTGTTGTTGCTGCTCCTGTTGTTGCTGCTCCTGTTGCGACCAAACAAACCGTAATTGATGAAATTATACAAGCTAAAACGAAAAGTGATACAAAATTAACAACATTTCAAAACAAGTTACTTTCATTACTTAAAGAAAATAGCGATGAGCAAATGAGAGTTGAAACCGAGAACCGTAATAACTATGACGGTGTTAGTTTAACACTCAAAAATGAAAAACTCCGTCTTGAAGCGGCTCATCTTACTATGAAAGAACTGTATGATGAAACTCAACTTCTAAATAATACAATACATAGACACTATATGAAGCTTATTGCAGACACAAATTATCTTCAATCATTAGATGCGATGCGTCCAGCTTTCCTAAAATCTCTCGACGAGCTTGCTGTTCATATCCAAAATGTTAAGACGGTTGTTGATTCAAAAATCATTAAAGACGAATACAAAGATGAGATGCTCAGTCTTCTTTCTGGCATTCATTTTAATACTCATAATATTTCTGGATATGTCGCTACTGCTTTTATTAATCATTATAATAAGTACAAGAACATGATTCGTGACGAAAATGATAAGTATTCAGTAGAAATGAATAAACTTACGCTTCTATCAAATGAATATAAGGTTGAACAACAAAAAACTGCCGACATCGAGAAAGAACGCCTACGTTTGGAAGGCATTCTCTCGAAATTGAAAGATACTCTTACGCTTTCTGTTACTGAGCGTGAAGAATTTGACATTCTTGTGAAAGAGGTCATTTCAATTTTCGATAAGAAACGGTGTTAACGACTCAGACCTGTTTAATTAGTATTTGAATTCCAATCCATCATAAAAAATTGATTTAAACATTTATGATGAATACATATATCATAGTTCAACGTATTACATCGTCGTTCAACACACTTACAATCATAATGGCTTCTGAAATGGTTATCCCCGGCGCTTCTTTCAATCCCGAGAAGGACATGAAATATACGAAACCCAAGGTGAATTCTGTCGGTGGCCGCAGCGTCGGTATCGTGAATTCGAAGACGAGCACTGTTCTCAATCTTTCATCGCCGCTCATGCTTACGTGGGGCGTGAATGACTTTACAGATGACAAGACTGGCAAGGTAAGTTATGATCTTGCGCTTCAGTTCCCGAATGAGGGTTTTGAGACGCCTGCTACCAAGAAGTTTTTGGAGAATATGGCCGCATTCGAGAAGAAGATCAAGGAGGACGCAATCGCGAATTCGAAGGAATGGTTCAGCAAGCCCAAGATGACTGCCGACGCAGTTGATGCTCTTTGGACGCCAGTTTTGAAATATCCCAAGAACAAGGACACGCTTGAAGCCGATACGACTCGTGCGCCTACGATCAAGGTGAAGTTGCCTTTCTGGGATGGCGCTTGGAAGGAGTTGGAGCTCTACGATGTCGATATGCGGCCGGTGTTTCCCGATCCTATGAATCCCGCGCTGTCACCCAAGGACCTGATTGCGAAGGGAAGCCACATCGCCGTGTCGATTCAGTGTGGCGGTATTTGGTTCGCAAATGGTAAGTTCGGTGTGACCTGGAAGTTGTTTCAGGCGATTGTGAAGCCCAAGATGTCGTTGAAGGGCAAGTGTCACATCAAGCTCGATGATGAGGACAAGACGAAAATTGTTTCACAGGTTGTTCCTACGGATGTTGATGGAGACGCTGATGGCGACGATCATCATGATAACGTATCTGCGGTCATCGAAGACGATGATGACGAGCCGGTGGCTTCTGTTCCAGTTCGAACTGTATCGGCTGCGGCGACAAAGCCATCTGCTCCTGCTACTGCTCCTGCTCCTGCTCCTGCTCCTGCTGCTACTTCTCAGGCCGTCGCTGGCGGTGATGCGGCTTCAAAGAAGAAGATCGTGCGTAAGGTCTAAATAAACAGAATAGAATAACATCATCATAGAAATGGTCGTGCTTTGTTTAGAGAGGTATGTTTTCCGCACCCGTTTTAATGTTTGTTGTATAATGTTAATACTAACTCTTGAAAAATTAGGTGATTTCATTTTTTTACGTATATACCAAAAAATTGAAATACTTTTGTATGTCATACTGGAATACAGCGTTTGACATCATCTAGAAATGAAACAAGGAATATCAGTTAAAGGAATCAACGGCAAACATGTATTGTTATTGCCATTTATGTATTTGGGGCATCTGATTACATGGCGAAGCATACAGGTTCTTACACGTGCGTCGTTAATTGGAACCACCGCATCTCACGGTCGTAGTGAAAACGACAAAAACAATAAATTGCGTGAAGCGATTATTTGCGCAATCATCGACAACAAGGTTCCGGCGTCATATTATAAAACCGCTATTTGGCGGGACATGAAGCAATCGGTGGATGGATTCCTTCATGAAATTATAAAGCGGGGTGGTGGTTGTGGAAGCGATGGCTGCGGAGGCTACGGAAGTGAATACACACACGTAGAGTGTTCGCATGCGGCAGGTAGGGGGAATAATTATGACTTCTTAATTACATTTACAGGCATCGATGGCGTAAAAAAAGAACACAAAGTTGAATTCAAGTTCAACGCATCGAAAATAAGCGATACACCTCAGTTTGTGTCGCCGATGAAACCAAGTCAGTACTTGTCATCATCCTATGAAGAGTTCTTCTATGACAACTACATGGGGAAAATGGTTGGGGCGGATATTCTACTACCCTGCCGCGAAGAATGGTTGAAACAAATTCATAACAACGCACCTCCGTGTATCAAGCACCTTCAAGACAAATATTATGCGGGATGTTCTAGTAGTAGTCAATTCACAAATGCGCCCGACGACATCGCATTTTACAACTTGTGTAAGCAGCTGTCAAAAGAAAGTATTGCGAAGTTCATCGCTGACAATGATCTGGATATTGCCAAGCTCTCCGGATATCTCCGAGAGAGTCAAGAAGGTAAAGTATATATGTTATTTCAACCCGCAGCGACGCAAGGGGAGTCGGCGTCGATTAGACTACAAACTGTCGAATCCGCTCATTACAATATCGTATCTTCTATGAAAAACCCTAAAAATTGCCGCTATGAATGTGTAAGTGAAACTGGGAAAAAAATTAAGATTCTTCTCCGTTGGAAAAACGGCAACGGAATCGCATTTCCTGCGTTTCAAATCTCATAGTCATAGATCGGAAGCATATGATTTAGTTCTGTTGTATTGATCGCGCTATTTCCGAAGTAACACTCAATAAATTCTTTCGTGCGTGGATCACGAAATGATCGCATGATCCGCTGAAAACGGGCGGCGGCGGTGCTATTATCGCTGGCTGCTGCTGCTGATGATGATTCAGAGTCACTTGATGTCGTTGTAATACATATCAAGTGATTTTCCACTAAATACGCGTTACTACCCACGGTCTCTGGTGTGATTAAACAATAATCGAATTGATATTCACCAACACCGTAACCCCGATTCAAAACAAGCATCGGTGCTTGAATTCCTGGCTTGTCGATAAAAGCTTTTTTTTCGGGATTTTTATATGTTTTATGAACGAATGCGGCGTTTTCAATATTTGAACTATAGATGAGGCGGGTTTTCGACGAGTCATCGGTTAAGATCGCTTTGCATTGATTCCATACGACTGTGCCAACATGAACATCGAAATGAAGTTCTGCGAGAGATTTTGATCCGGAATATAAACGAACCAAACGAGGAACGTTGTCTGATAAGATAGTCATGCCGTGTTTTTCGAAGACACATCCTGTCTTGCCGCCGCTGAGACCCTTTTGAACAATAAGAACAATCGTATCTTGTGCTGTATCGATGTATTTCACACTTTCACACAAAGATTCGCAACGCACAACATGAAGAATTGTGAAATGGCTCACCAGATATTTTCGTGTTTTGTCATAATACGATGAATTCATGAAGCTCGACGGCAACACGAAACAAAGGATACCACCTTCTTGTAACATTTCGGCAGACTTAATGATAAATAATGCGAAAATGTTGGGTCTGCCATCAAAGTATGGGTAGTATGCTTTTGGAACTGCGTCTTTTTTCATTACGAAATAAGGTGGATTGCCGATGATGAGGTCCGGATGCGGTGCGGCCGTAGAAGCGGCATCTGAGAGAAAATCCGCATGTTGAACTGTAATATTTGACCAACCTGCGAATTTCTTCGCCACAGATTCATAAATCAAAGGATGAAACTCGATACCGGTAATGTGAGCATCTGGATATTCGACGGCCATCGCACTTATAAATTCACCTGAACCACATGACGGCTCAAGTATGTGGTGTATCTTTTTCGATACACTTTTGCGTAAAAGTGCGACGATGCCTTGGATACATGATGGTGGCGTGAAGAATATACCTCCGTTCTTTTTTTCATCTTTTGATAATTTTTCTGTGAGTTGAATGGATAACTCAGAGAAAGACGGAGCGGGTGTGGGCGTGGGCGTGGGTATTGAAGAAGGCATAACGTTATAATATTGAAGCACTTAACATATATACACACTATTATTACAAATACAAATCAATTTTTATTACTCGATCAGACGGATATTCGCATATACATTCGCCCTTTTATCCACTTTATACATATCATTTGTATGTGATGTGGTATTATTTATTGCTGCGATACCACCACATCCATGAAGTAGTACCCTTTGCGTGATATCTGTTCGTAACGTAACATCCGCAGCATGTAAATAATACAGAATATTGCTGGCTTTTGTTTCTTCGTTGATGATAACCGGCAATACCTGTGCTCGAAATAATTCATTTATGCTGACATCGAGAGTTATATAGATATTATTATGGTCGTCTATCGTCACGTTGTCGGGGAGTTCTGGATCACACAATACAATAATTTCGCCTTCATCGTTAGTTGAACCAATTTTGAAATGAAGCTCACTATGCCACAAAGGAATGTAATAGGTATGACCGCTTTCATGAAGAATATATACACGGTCCAGTAACATATCTAATAATGACGGATTCAAACGAATTACGATGTCCGCACTCGTCTTTTCTTCCATGATTTTTGTGAGTTCATCCATCGTCTCTCGAGAGATTCCGAATAGGTCCTGATTCTTCGAGAGAATATCATAGATCATAAGTGTTGTTTGTTTATCCATACTACTAAAAATGCTTAGCGCCGACCGTATTCCTTTCGTTATAATATGATGAATCATCGTTTGAATCGCAGCCGCACTCGTATCATGCTTTGAAACCATCGTTTGAATAAATAGTTGAAATATACTACTGTAAGCATTATCTGTTTGGTGGTGTTCGATACCAGATGATGAATAAAAATATTCAAGCAGACATTTATGGGCTTGATTGACATCCTTGAATTTTTCTGTTGCTTCTTTTTTGTGCGTGGATTCGTGGTCGTGGGCCGACTCGATGTCTTTGTCATATATCTCTCCTGGTTGAACACATTTGTCTGGATGATGCTTCAGCGCTAATATATGATATCGTTTATTCAATTCTTTTAATGAAGACGGTGTTGTATTTTCGGGATATCCTAGTATATGAAGCGAACGTTGAATTTCTTCTGGATACGGGTATGGGTGCGAACATGGCGGCCACGGACTAGGCATCTGGTAATTTATGCGTGTAGCCGTGTATCTTACATACTAGTAATAAGACGAAATTCTCTAAATGATATATCGGGCGGTAATTATTATTGAAATACTGTAAAAATACATAGGTCTGTAACATGATGTCATTCATCATATTCGGTAATAACAATCCATCCGTAACTAGCTTACGTAGTATATACCAAACACATTCTTGAATATTAATATCGTAAGTGAGAATATCATACAAACATTCTCTCAATTCATCATATTTTAATTCAGTATTGGGGGACTTGATAATTCCGATAATATGATTGCATACGTTTTCGTGTGGATCTTTTAATTCGGTGACATTTGATTTCAGCGCTTTGATATTTGTTATTGTATCTAATGGATATTTACTATTGAGACGAACTGGTTCTGGCTTCACGATATCCATAATTGGTGTTAGTGGTGACGTGGATGCGGATGCGGATGCGGATGCGGATGCGAATGCGGATACTATCGATTTTAAGCATTTATTATAGGCGACAACACTAGGTCGTTTGAATGGAATCCGCTTACATCGGTGAAGTATATTATCTGGAATAAAACTAACATGATCGGTAATAATAATGAAGCGTAGAGAGACCTGCTCGTTCGACAACATATAGCTATAAAATGTTTCTAATAATTCACTATGTATTTTATGAAAATTCTTACACATTACGAATGCGGCCGTTAGCGGTCTAGCGCTTACAATATCAAGAATTTGGTTATAGATTTCGTTCCATAAATGTTTGGAGTTGCAGCCAAGAAGAGACATATCGATTTCAAAATGACAATCACTTATTTTCATAAAAAACGTGTCTTTATTATAGGCTACTGCGATTCGCTTTTCATATTTCAAGTTGGAAGGACTATAACGCATAATGAGATATAGAGAATGACTGTATTTACCGATACCGCTTGGTCCATGGATAATTATGTTCGGAAGGGACTGAATCTCGCTCGGAAATGTGGCGAATGTTTTCTTTATAATTGGATGTAATGAATATTCATCTACTTTATGAACGTAATCTGTAAAGTGTGATTCAAAAAAACGCATGACAGGTATGTTATTATATGTATTTGTGTTCTTGATTTATACTGATTTAATCATAAATCAAGAAATACGCACACACACACACACACACACACATACACACACACGGACATTCGTTACCACAATAACTTATCCGCCAACCAACCATTACTCCATTTGATATGTCGATCGCGTTCATGCCGCATTTTGTATAATCGTCGTCGGGTTTTCGCATAAGCAAGGCCTCGCGTGCGAATATATGTCGGGAAATCATTCATGCCTGCGGCTCCAACACTCGCAATTTTCCGTGATTTTCGGAATACATCTATTTTTTTTTCTGGGTTTGTGGATGGTTTTACAACAACCCCGATCTTATTCGCCATTTTACGTGTATAATTCGTAATTCGATACTTTCGGTTTGTTGTCATTCTCGTCGTTGTCGTTGTCGTTGTCGTTGTCGTTGTCGTTGTCGTTGTCGTTGTCGTCGTCCTGTAATATAAATATAGATCATACAATATTTTTGCTTAAACCGATCATTATGTTGTATATAACAGGGCGCTCATCAAATGAACGTAGTTATTACACCAACAGAATATAGGTTGTCTCAAGTGTATTTTACTGAAAAGAAACCAAATACACATATTGCGAATAGCACCTTTAATCGAATTACATACTCGACAAATGATTTCATTATGAATGGGGTGTATATTCAATTTGAGTTATACGTGAAACAAATTGAACAAAATTTCAATAGTAATATTTACAATTTACATTTCGATCCAGAGCATGATCATAATTCTAAAATGATCGATATTTTTAATAATATTGAAATAGGTATTCTTGAAAAATGGTTGCGATTAGAACATTCTTTTGTCGAAACTGGCGAACGACAATATAAAATAAAGGATATATATCAACAACTTCAATCTGGTGTCATTAGTGTATGGAAAAATGAAATGCGACAGTATGACAAACCACAGTTCCAACACTTTATTATTAAAATATCCGGAGTGTGGGATAATGAACGAGGTTGTGGTCTCACATTCAAGTTCATCTAATGGGGTTGCGCCCCCACACGACGCAGGGCGAGAGGCGGAGCAACGGGGTGGGTGGATTTATTGAGTATAGAATGGGCGAGAGGCGGAGCAACGGGGTGGGTGGATTTATTGAGTATAGAATGGACGAGAGGCGGAGCAATAGGGTGGGTGGATTTATTGAGTATAGAATGGGCGAGAGGCGGAGCAACGGGGTGGGTGGATTTATTGAGTATAGAATGGGCGAGAGGCGGAGCAACGGGGTGGGTGGATTTATTGAGTATAGAATGGGCGAGAGGCGGTGCTGATTTGTGTGGGTGGGGTAGCGTGGTGGCGGTGCGACTGGTATTAACCGTCAGTCGTAAAGAAACGCAATATGATTTCGTTAAGCGTCATACAACCTCCCGCAAGAAGCGCGATAAATCCCGCAATATAAGGACCATATTTCGACATCGCTTCGCTATACTGTCCCATCTCGGACGAACAAAGCATCTGTTGATTGATATACGCATACATGATACCTGCCTGGATCAATAATAAGATATTCACCGCAATATCAAACGTAACATACGTCTCGGCCACATGACCGGAGTTTATTTTTTTATAATATACGGTATTTTGGTAAATAATCCATCCAAGTAGAGCCATAAATAATGTGATGGGAACTACATTTAGCAAACTCATCCGCATCATACACCCTGGTTTATCTGGATTATATTTATTTATCGTGATGCTTACGATGGTAATCATGAGACAAGCGGTCCATAGAAGTGTGAGGTAGTAGAAAATATACGATTTGAAATATACAGTCACCTCTTTTTTTAGATTGGAAGAATCCTTTTTTTTGATTTCATCTTTAATAAGTGATACGTCAGTTAAACTATTTACATCGCTAAATGATGGAGCAGCATTTTCATTATAACTATACTGAAAAATCATTTTCACGACAATCGTAATGATGATTAACATCGAGAATATTTTGAATGATGGGACAAGATCATTTGGACTGGCAATATTTTCCATTATGTGGCGGTGTTGTTGTTTGTATTCGGTTATACACTATTTAGATAATAATTACATTATGTAAAAAGACACGAAGAACGATGAAAAAAACGATTGTTGTAACCGGTGGCGCAGGATTTATTGGGTCGAATCTATGTATTTATCTTCATAACCTTCGCAATGAAAATCACATCATTTGTGTTGATAATCTAATTACTGGGCATTTAGATAACTTGCGAGAGATTCTCTCGAGTTCGCGTTTTCAATTTATCGAATATGATATCGCGAAGCCGGTTTGTCCTGCGTTATTTGGCGAGCATGTAGATGAAATCTATCATCTCGCATCGATCGCCTCGCCGGAAAAATATAAAAAATACTCGATGGAGACCCTCTTGACGTCGATCAACGGAACCCAGCGTGTGTTGGATTACTGTGTTTTATATAACTGTAAAATGCTTTTTACATCAACGAGCGAGGTTTATGGTGACCCGCTAGTTCATCCTCAACCCGAGTTATATTATGGGAATGTAAATACGGTGGGCGAACGGTCTTGTTATGACGAAGGGAAGCGTGTGGCTGAGACCTTGATTTATGAATACCAGAAACGATTTCCTGATTTAGATTTAAAGGTGGCGCGGTTGTTCAATACGTATGGGCCACGAATGGACCTGAATGACGGGCGAGTAATAACTAATTTTATTCGACAAATTAAGCGTGGCGAGCCGATCACGATATACGGAGATGGAACACAGACACGATCATTCTGCTTTGTGGATGATACGGTGCGTGCGTTGGTGGCTTTTATGAACACTCGGAGCACAGATGTTATTTCGGTCGGGCCTGTAAATATTGGCAATCCTGGTTGCGAATTTATGATGAATCAGTTGGTCGA
>Ga0194129_10010018_pt1 | contig 10425 bp, 5 predicted proteins | sample TA2KigCa35mmetaG_FD_150862 | JGI IMG/M metagenome (GOLD analysis project Ga0194129, IMG submission 150862) | Freshwater microbial communities from Lake Tanganyika, Tanzania - TA2015038 Kigoma Deep Cast 35m | ecosystem: Environmental > Aquatic > Freshwater > Lake | place: Tanzania: Lake...
CCGCGGCGACGCGACGGCGGCGGGCCGTAGGGCCAGGCCGAGATTCACGCCGCCGGTGGCCACGCGGGCCACCTGCGCGGTCGTCCCGTCGACGACGTGGAAGCGGGCGGGCGTCGCCGCCGGCGCAGGGGCGGCCGTGTAGGCCACGACCAGCCGCGGCGGCGTGGCCGACTCGGCCGAGAGAAACTCGATACCGTCGTTGCCGGTCGGCAGGAGAGCCCAGCCGTAGTTGGTGCCGGGCCGGGACTGCCAGTGCCGCAGGCTCGCCCCGACGTCGAACGACAGCCGGCCGGTCTGCGCGACGCCACTCGAGGCGTCGGCGAAGGCCGCGGCCTCGAACCCGTCGGCCTGGATGCCAGCGCCGACCGACCGCCAGGTCGCGGTCGAGGCCCAGGGACCGAGCAGGCGGTGCAGTTCGAAGGCCTGGCCGCCGTTGGTGACCTGGATCTCGAGCGTTGCCGAGACGATCGTGGCCTGCCAGGGAATCCGTCCGGGGAGGCCCCCGAAGAGGCTGCGGAACTGCAGCAGCCCCTGCGACGCCTCCAGTGTGCCAGCCGGCTCATCGGCATCCACCTCGACCGTCGTGGCGGCGGCGAATGACGTGGCCGGCGCGGCCTGACTGAGGACGGTGTCGACGGTGCCCGCGAACCCGGCCACTCCCTGCTGGAAGGAAACGGTGGTCGTCGCCTGCTTCTCGATCGTGAAGGCGCTGATCACGCTGCCGTCGTCCGCCGCCACGTAGCTCACCACCATGCGGTCGGGCGAGACGTCGATCCGCGAGAAACCCAGTCGCGCTGCCGTGGCCGTCGAGACGCTGAAGCCGGCGGCCACGAACGGCACGTCGTCGAAGCCGCCGGGGCGGAGTTCCACGCCTCCCGCGCCCGAGACGAGCTGCACGAGTCCCTGCCCGGCGACGAAGCGGTCGGTGGCGGGCTGGTCGGCGAACGTCGCGATGCCGCCGACCTGGCCGGTGAGCGGGTAGGTCCAGCCGTAGGTGTGCGAGTGGCCGGTCATCAGCAGATCGACGCCCGCTGCCTTCAGCCTGTTGACGACCTGCTGGTAATAGTTGTCGACCGGTGCCTGTGGCTTGTCTGGCACGCCCGCCACTGGATGATGAGCCGTCACGATCTTCCAGCGGGCCGACGAGGCGGCCAGGTCAGCCGTCACCCAGTCGAGCAGCCCGTCGAGCCGACCGGGATCAGCAAGGGAGTTGCTGTCGAAGGTCACGAAGTGGACGTCGCCGTAGTCCCAGGAATAGTTGTGCTCCGGCCGCTCGCTGGCCGGCGGGGCGGCCGGGGCGGTGACGCCGGCGACGGGCACGGGCGTAGCGTAGTTCTGCTCCGTGGGCAGGCCCTCGGCAGTGGCAATGTCGTGGTTGCCAAAGCCAACATAGTCGACATGAGACGCGGTCCAGGTCGCGGCCTCGGGGTTGATGGCCGCGTCGAAGCGGGCGTCGTACTCGGCGTGCGAGCCGTTGATGTAGGCGTTGTCACCGAGCAGCACGGCGAAGGCGGCATCCGACGCGTTGATGCGGCCCTGCACGGCCCGGAAGCCCGCGGCAGCGCCGGCGGCCGAGTCGCCGTAGGCCACGAACGAGAACGGGGCCGTATCGCCAGCCCGGAGCCTCGTGCGGAAGGGAGCTGCGTACTCGGTCACGAGCGCGCCTGCCCGAAGGTGGCGGACGCGATATTCGTAGCCGGCGTTCCAGGCCAGGCCCGTCAGCGAGGCCGACCAGATGAGGCGGCCAGCCACGCCGGTGTCGATGGCCGCGGCGGGCGTCACGGGCTGCCAGAGGCCGCCGGCCGGGCGAACGTCGACGGTGAAGGAATCCTCGCTGCCCGCCCCGCCCGGCACCGTCTGCCAGAGCACGTCGACGCGGTCCAGATCGCTTCCGGCGAAGCCTGTCAGCGGGGCGTCGCCAGGCTGCAGTCGCGGCCGGTGTTTCACGGCGTACTGCGTCACCGGGGCCTCGACCGCGGCGCCGGCGAAACCGTCGTAGCGAAGGATGACGCCGGCCGCCGCACCGCCGTAGTCCTGACCGACATAGAGGCTGCCGCCGTGCAGCAGGATGCCTTCCTGCTCGATGCCCGGCAGCGTCCACTGGGCGACGACGGTGCCCGACAGGTCGGTCGCGACCAGCCGATTGGCGGCGTCGAACACGCCCAGGAGCGTTGCCGAGACCGGATCGTAGGAGAGATCGGCGATGTCGGTGAGGCCGGCTGGGGAGTTCCAACTGCCGAGGAACGCGACGGCGTCGCTGTCGGCGCTCGAGGCGATCGGGAGCTCGAAGGTGAAGATCCGGCCGTCAGCCTGCAGGCCCGCGAGAAAAAAGCCCCCCTCGCCGCTCACGGCGGTCGGCACGAAGGCCAGCGCCTCCAGGCCCGCGTTGTCGGCGCCGGTCAGCCACGGCGTGAGATCGAATCGGCGTGTCACCGAGCCGTCGCGGAGATCGATCTCCAGGACCGCGTCGGGGTGCTCCACGCCGACGTAGGCGAAGTGACCGAAGGGATCGGCGACGCAGACCGCCTCTAAATCGCCGCCGACGTTCCAGTGAACCTGGTCGCCGCCGTCCAGATTCATGAGCGAGACACGACCGCCGTCGTCCACGGCGAGAAGGCGGTCGAGACCCTCGTGCCACGCCAGGCCACTCGTCTCGTAGCCGGCTGGCAGCACGCCCACCTGGACGGCCGGCAAGGCCGCGGCGGGGAAGGGTTGCACGACTCCCACGCCGGCGAGCACCCGGCGTGGTTCGAGCCTCTCCAGGGCGAGCCGGCGGGCCCAGCGTTGGCTGCTCCGGCGTGATGCAGGATGCTCGATGATCCGACCGCGTCGGCGTCGCCGCGCCATCCGCGGGCCGACGCCGTCCCTGCCCTGACAGCCAGGAGTATCGGCTCACGTCTTCCGTCGATCAACCGCCCGGTCGAGCGGGCGAAAACGCTCGATCCGAGGTGGCGGACACCTGGCAACGCCCGCCCCGGGAGCGAGCGGCTCAGGGGCCGACGTGCATGCCAATCGTGAAGCCGATCGCCGCCAGAATCCAGAGCGCGACGTCGATCAGGAGCGCGAGGACGCCGATCACGATCCCCGCCACGGCGAGCCCTCGTTGGGAGGGCGTCTTGAGCGCCAGCCCGCAGGCCGACAGCGTCGTCGCGATCACGGCCAGGAGCGGGACGACGATCATCGCCAGTCCCAGCAGCGGCAGGAAGACGAGGCCGGGGAGGAAACAGCAGGCCGCGACGAGGGAGATCGCGAATCCCGCGATCGCAAGGCCATTGACGCCCTGATGCTCGGGACGCCCTCGCGATCCCGCCGTGGCCGACGTGTCGATGGGCGGCAGCATCGCCGTGTCCGGGACGCCGCCGCCGAGTTGCGGCACGCTCGGCACCGGAAACCACTGACTGCCGCCCTCCGGGATCACGTGCTCGTGCGGCGGCACGGCCCCGCTGGCCACGAGCTGGCGGAGCGTCGCCAGATCGACCGGGCCCTGCTGGATTCCGGCGGACGTGTAGTACCAACGTGGCTCCGCCACCGCAGCCTGCGGGTCTGTGTCGGTTCCGCCCCGACGACTCCCGGCTGGCAGGCCTGTGCCGTGCGAAACAGCGACCGGCTCGCTCGCGGCTTCACTGTGAGCGGCGAAAAGTTCGGGCAAGTCTGCCGCCTTGCTCCACTGCAGGCCGTCCCTCGAGACGTCGGTCGCGCGGCCCAACTGGGCCCGCTTGGCCAGATGCCGCATCTGATGCAGGTCGAGCGGACCGAGCGTTCGTCCTCGGACGCGGTAAAAGTACGGCCTGTCGTCCATCAGGGCTCCGGTCACCGCAAGGCCATGGCGATCGCGAGCGTCACGACGATGGCCAGCGCGACCGCCCCCACGCCACCGAGCACGGCGTAGACGAGCATCCGTTCCCGCCAGTCGAGCGACTCTCGGTGTCGCTCCAGATCGGCGATCGCGTCGGCGACCTTCTTGAACACCGCGTCGATCGCGTCCGGTATGCCGTCGGGAAGAAGAGCGGCCGCCTTGCGGGCCTTTTCCATGGCCCTGGCCGCCTGCTCCTGCCACTGGGCGAACTGGCGACCGAAGACATCGCGGTCGGAGGATTTTCGGGGCACGCCCTCGACGACCCGCAGCAGCGCCGCTTCGATTGTCGCGACCCGGGCTCGCGTGTCGGCCAGCGTGGTCTGTTGATCGAGCCACTCGCATGGCTCGCGGAGAATCGCATTGAGCTGCCGGATCAGGTCGGTGATGCCGGAGTCGGCGACGATCGCCGCCACCTCCGGCACGCTCCCGGCGGCGCGGACGGCCTGTACCGCCGCGGCCCGCAGCTCGCCGTATCGTTCGCGTTCGGCGTTGGCGGCACGAACCACGGCGGCGACGGTCGGCTGACTGGCGGGCTTCTCGCGTGCCTCCCGGCAGCGGGCCACGATCGCGTCGGCGGTCTCCTTGAGGGGGCCGCGATATTCGGCGAGGGCGACGCAGTTGGCCGCAGCTTCGAGCAGCGGGGCCACATTCGCGGGCAGGCCGTCGCCCCATTCCTGTGCGGCGACCTCGTCGCGGAGCGACGCGAGGGCATCGAGGTCTTTCCGCTCCAGGGCGGCCCGCACCTCGTCGGCGATCATGTCGACGCGGCGTCTCCGGATCGGGTCGATCATCTCCTGCCAGGCTCGGCCCCCGGGGTCGAGCCCGCGGATCGACTCCAGGATGACCAGTCGCTCACCGAGATGGCCGCGAAGCAGCACGTTTCGTCGCAAGCGGCCGAGATAGTCTGCCAGTGACTGTCCGGCGAGGTCGCGGATGGCGAGGTCCTGGTGGATGCGGTTAGCCATCTCCTTGAGGATCGGGTCGATGCGGGGCGTGACGATGTCCCGCTCCCGGAGCGCCTCCTCCCACGACTCCCAGCCGGGCCGGTCGGGGTCGAGCCGGTCGGCCACGTCGAAGAACCCCTCGGCATGCCAGTGGATGGCCTCGTCCCGCAGCCCCCGGGCGGCGAAGTCGACGCAGATCTGCCTGGCGGTGTTCACGTCATCGACTGCCTCGCACCACTCGGCCATCAGGTTGACCAGGAAGTCGAGCCCCTGGTGGCCGCCCATGACGAGCGCCGCAGTGACATCGTCGGCAAGTTTGCCCCAGGCGTCAACCTGATCGTGGGTGACGGCGGGCGGAGTGCCGGTGGACGCGGCGAGGGTCATGGCTGGACATCCGCTGGGGTGGGGGCGGCAGAGGCCGGTGGGGAGGGGGGTGGCAGCCCCGCGGCCGGCCGAATCTTCGCGATCGTGACGGTCACCGGCTCCGACTCCGGCACTTCCCAAGCAAGCACGACGGTTCCGTCGAACAGGGCGGCGATTGGCACTCGCTGCAGGGTGGCCAGGAGTTCGTTCTCGAGAACCTTCGCCACGATCATGCCGTCGAGTTCGAGCAGCACGCTGATCGCGGCGATCTCGGGGTCGGGCGCCGCACCAGGCTTGGGCGTGGCAGCCGGGGCATCTCCCCCCGCCGTCGCGGCGAGGAAAGCCCTAAGGGCCTCGGCGTCGCCGGTTGCGGCGAGGACCCGCTCGGCGAGTTTCTTCTGCTGGAAGTCGGTTCTCAGCTGCTCGACCCGGCTTGCGTACGCTTCGTCCTTTTCCCTTGGCTCACGCGACGGAGGCCGGAAGACTTTCAGGTCCTCAGCCTGCCGACCGCTCGACTCGTACGCCTTGCGGGTCCATTGCAGAAAAGATCCGGACATGCCGGCGAGTCCGTCGCGTATGGCGGTTCTCAGGTCTTCGAGCGTGACGTTTGCCCGGTCATCGGCGGCCTCCGTAACGCCACAGGCCTCCAAGAGCGGTTTGGCGTGCTTGACCGCGGTGGGGGTGTCGACCAGGCCCTCGAGGAGAGCCGCGACGACGGAAATGGCTCGTCCGCCTGGAATGTCGCCGAACTTTCCATCCCGATATCCCAGCAACTCGGCCTCGGACTGGGGGGCGGTCTTGCTGATCCTGGCCAGCCGGGTGCGGCGGTCGGCCCACGCCCGACCGTTGCGGCGGATCGTTCCCTCCTGCGGAGCAATCGTCAGTGATTCCGTCAGCGCGAACGGCCGGTCGCCGATCTTAGCGACAACCTCGACGCGGAGACGATGGTCGTCGAGCGGCATGATCGCGACCGTCAGCGGTGAGCCCTCGACGGGAATCGTGCGGGGCCGCCACGTCACGGTGCCGGGGGCCTGCCAATCGAAGCCGGTCGGCAGCAACGCCTCCCCATCGCCCTGCAAGAGATCGTATAGCGACTCCTTGCCGGCGAGCTGGGCGACCGTCGGCTGCGCCAGCACCATCCAGTCCTCAGGCTCTGGCGGTCGGGAGGGGCGTTTGAACACCAGCGGCATGAACTTGAGGAAGCGTTCGTAACGACCCCCGTCGGCGGTGGATGGTTCAGGGGCGTAGTGCAGCCCGGCAGGGGTTCGCCTGATGGAGGCCAGAGCCTTTTCGGCGATGACGATCTGCCAGCCGACGCCGTCTTCTGCCCGAACGGCCTCGGCTGGGCAAAACGGGTTGGATCCCACGACCAGGTCGAACTCCAGGTCGGATATCGCCGCGAACAGGTCGATCGGGGGCGGCCACAGCGTTCGATCGGCACGTTTTTCTTCTCGAATCGCCTTCTGCAACTGCCCGAAGGCGAGTTCTCTGACGTCTGGCAGCGTGGGCGTCGGCGGACGTACCGGGGGGCTGGGAACCTCCGGCGGCTTTGCTTCCGGTTGCGGAGCCGGGCGTGGTTGCCGAGGCGGCGGAGGTTTTGCTTGCGACTGCTCGTCGGGCTTGGGCGGAGGATTCTGCTCGGGTTTTCTCTCCGGCCGCTTGCCAACAGGCATATCGACCCCATCGACCCTGCCTACGGCGGGACGCCGAAGCCCGACGACCAGCGTCGCGGCAACGCCGCCGAGGATCGCGATCGCCGCCAGGACGATGCCCGCCCTGAACAGCGTCCGGCCAAGGCCGCCTCGGGGGCGGCCGATCGGCACGTCCTCCCAGTCATCGTCATCACGGGAGCGCGACGTCAGAGGACCGACATTGATCGGTGCCGGCGGTTGTGGACCGCCGGGTATAGGGGGCAGAATGGCTGGCGGCGGTGGTGCCCCCGGTCGTTGGCCCGGAGTGGCGGCCAGTACCGGTGCCTTTGGCGGCCCATGCCTGGCGATCTGGACGAACTCGCCGCTGGCCATGGTGGCGGGGATCGGTTGTGGTCGCAACAGATCGATCACCAGCAGTCCAGGCTGCGAGGCATGGCTTTCCGGGCTGCCCGCATAGGTGCCCCGCCAGAGGATGCCGTCGGGGGCCAGCGTGGTCGTGTCGAACGTGATCGCCCAACGCTTGGCCGCGGGCACTACGGCCAGGGCCTCAGCAAACAACGTCAGCATCCGGCGGCAAGACGTCGGTGACGAGTCGGCGGCGATCAGCAGGGTGGGCTGCTGATGGATCGCGCGATCGGCCACGACTCCGGCCCAACCCGCATCGCCGAGCACCTGCCTCCAAGTCTGGCACGCGGCCGCTTGGCTGGCGGGAATGCCGGTCAGGCTGAAGGGGACCTGTCGTTCCTCGGGGTTCGCCGTCCACGTGGTTGCCAACCGTCCTTCAACGGCCGCCAACAGCGCCGCCGGCGAGGAGTGGGCGACCTGCCCGACGTCGGCTGGGTCGAGCACCACCATGTGCGCCAGCTTGTTCGAGCGATTGGAGAAATCGACGCCCGCATCGCCGATCCGGCCGACGACGTGCACCTGTCCCGCCACGGTGCGGGCGATCCTGTGAAACCAGCAGACCGGATTGGGGCCGCTGCCCGGCGGCAGGTGTCGATACGCGGCCATCTTCTCAAGCACGGCCGACAGGTCGTCCCGCAGGCCGGCGGTCTGCATGGCCACCTGAAAGCCCGTCCTGCCGAGCTTGACGCCGCGGGGAACGCTCGTGATGACGATCTCGCGGGCCATGAGCGGGGAGCAGCGTCAGGTGGGAGCGGACGGGACAAGGTCCGGGACGGCGCCGTGCAGGAGCGACAAGAGCGGCGCTTCCGTCCAGATCGGGGCGATTTGACCGGCCAGATGGTAGTACTTGCCCTGGGCATCCTGGCCGGCCGGCCCGCAGCCCGTGGCACTGACCGGAACGAACAGCGTGCGGTCGGGATCGCACCGCTCGTCGAGTCTCGCGAGCATCGCGTTGGCGTGAGAGTCCAGCATCCGCCGGCAGGCGTCCGAAACCCTCCGCACGGCACCGGCGTCGAAAAGGCGAAGGGAGCCCAGGCCCCCCTCGGCGGTCGACTCCCGAAAGAGCGGCGGCAGCGGCTCGTCGCCGAGCAAGAACGACCAGGCATCGTATTTTGGAAGGATGACCACCAACGGCGTCACCACCCGCTCCGTCGGCTGCAGACCGCGGAACCGCAGCACCCGGCCCATCGCCTCGCTGAACACCGTGTTTTGCCGGCTCAGCCGCCGGTCTCGCCACTGGGGGTCGTCGCTCCGCTCGTGGCAGGCGGCACGGAAACTCGTTTCCTGGGTGGGATCGAAGACGAACAACAGCCCCTGGGCGCTGGCCAGATGCCGCGTCACGGGGTTGTCCTCCTTCTCGCCGCCGGGCTCGAAATGCTCGCCGGCGTTGTCGTAGATGCACAGCACCCTGGCCTGCTGCCGGGCCCGCTCGAGGGCCGGATGGCCGCGGAGGGGATCGACACGGTAGAGAAAGGGCTTGGGAAGGGTCTTCGTGTTGCCGCCGAAGACGACTGATTGATACCAGTCACCGACCAGATCCGTCTTCAGGAGCGTGACAGGCGAATCCTTGGTCGGCTGATCGAAAAGCGACTTCTCGTAGTCGCGCACGATGGCGTTCGATTCGGCGTCGACGTCGTCGATCGCGAGCCGGCAGAAGCCGAGCTGCTCGTGCATCATCCGCATCATCGCCGCCAGCAGGTAGGACTTGCCCGACGACGGCGCCCCGAAGAGCGATACCGTGAAGGTCTCCCGTAGGGCCAGCAGTCGTGGCACCTTCAAGTGGCAGGCCGGGCAGGCCGTCTCGGTGCAGGTGCCGCCGACCGGATCGATTGCGTCACCCGTGAAGGTGAAGCGGGACGGCAGAAAACGCCTCATGTGGCCCCCGGGGATGCGGTGGTCGAAGGCGAGGGAGGGCGACGTCGCCACGTACCGCAGCTGCTCCGGCGGGAATCGATGCCAGCAGTGCGGGCAGAGAATCGACGCCACGAGGTCCTGCCGCGGCGCCGCGGTCATCAGGGAGGGTTCGGTCATGAACAGACGCCGGGGGCTCGCGGTCGTCGCCCCGCTTGTCCCTTGAAGGTGGGGAAACCCGCCCGTACTATCCGCGAGAGTCGGCGAGCCGTCAATCGAACGGGGCAAAGCAACAGTGAGCGACGTGACGGTTCGCGCGTATTACGTCGGTCATCGGGGCCGCAGATTCGGACCGCTCACACTGGCCGATCTGACGTCCCGCCGGCTGACCGCCGAGATGCTGGTCTGGTGCGAGGGCATGCCAGACTGGAGACCGATCCTCGAGATTGAGGAGTTGCGCGGCTTCGTGGCGGGCTCGGCAGGGCCGGCGGCCCGGTCCGTCGGACGTCCACCCGATCGCGGACCGTCACCCGGCCCCGTGCTCGCCCTCCGCGATCAGCTGCGCGCACCACCCCCGTTGCCGCCCCCGACCGTGCCCGCGTCGGTCGGCCGCCGTCGGCTCATGCTCGTCGCGATCGTGACGCTCGTGCTGGCTTGTCTGGGGCTAGTGGGCTGTCCGCTCGCGATCGTGGCGGGTCTTGGCCTGCCGTGGCCCGGGTTTCTGGAATCGCGGCTCGATCCACGGACGATCGCCCTGATTCGCACCGTGCTCCATGTCGTGATGTTCATGGTCTCCGTCGCCATGCTGATCGCGGGCCTGGGGTTGCTGCGGCGTCGGTGTTGGGGGGCGGTCGTCGCCGTCACGGCCTCCGTCGTCTGTGTCGCCTGCAGTCTGACGGGCCTCGTGCTGGAGTGCGGCGTGGTGCAGGGACCGCTCCTGGACGTCCTCGATCGGGGAGTCGACGGTGGCGTACCGCTGGGCCTCTGGCTCACGATGTCGGTGTTCAATACGGCGAGCGGCCTGGCGAGCCTGCTCTGGCACGGCACGAGCATGGTGATCCTCCGCTCGGCCGCGGTCCGCGCGACGCTGCAATGAACCGACGACCGTCATCTCCCACCGAGCGGGCGAGGCGAGCCTATCCGCCCGTTGCGGATGCCCGTTGGGCGTTGTATACAGGGTCCACTTCATCCGCCAGCGTGCCCCAGCTAAGCGGCGGATTGACCGGATGTCCTTCCGGCGGAGCGTGAAGTGACTCCGAATGGCCTCGGCGACGATTGCCTGCTCGTCGGCGGAGATGTGATGGCTCCAGTGGTGCTCCCGAAATCAGTGCCACAGCCGCTCGACCGGGTTGAG
>Ga0194129_10010027_pt1 | contig 10420 bp, 7 predicted proteins | sample TA2KigCa35mmetaG_FD_150862 | JGI IMG/M metagenome (GOLD analysis project Ga0194129, IMG submission 150862) | Freshwater microbial communities from Lake Tanganyika, Tanzania - TA2015038 Kigoma Deep Cast 35m | ecosystem: Environmental > Aquatic > Freshwater > Lake | place: Tanzania: Lake...
GCACGCCGCGACGACGGTGGCCCACGCCCAGCCCGCGGCAGCTCCCTGTCGGCGCATGGTCGACGACACACCGGGCGGCTACCAGCGACGGCCCCCGCTCGCCAGAGCGCGCCGGGCGAACACCGGGCGCCGCAAAGTGTGACGTGGCGCAGGGCGCTGATAGAAGCGCCGAATGACGAACGAAAAGCACCTGCTCGGCATCCTCGGCGGCTCCGGCCTGTACGACATCCCCGGTCTCACCGAACGCACCACCATCGCCGTCGACACGCCGTGGGGCATGCCTTCCGACGATCTCGTCGTGGGCACCCTCTCGGGCATCCGCGTCGCGTTCCTTCCGCGGCATGGTCGTGGCCACCGTTTCACGCCCACCGAGGTCAACTACCGGGGCAACGTCGCGGCGCTGAAGCACCTCGGCTGCGAGTTCGTGCTGTCGGTGTCGGCGACGGGCTCGATGAAGGAGGAGATCGCCCCAGGTCACCTCGTCGTCCCCGACCAGTTCATCGACCGCACCGTGGCCCGCCCGCGCACCTTCTTCGGCGACGGCGTCGTCGGCCACATCTCGTTCGCCGACCCGGTGTGCCCGACGCTGCGGGCCCTCGTGCTCGCGGCGGCGCAGGAGACCGGCACGACCACCCACGACGGCGGCGTGTACCTGTGCATCGAAGGGCCGCAGTTCTCGACGCGCGCCGAGTCGTTGCTGTACCGGTCATGGGGCGTGTCGGTGATCGGCATGACCAACATGCCCGAGGCGCGCCTGGCCCGCGAAGCCGGGCTGTCGTACGCGACCCTCGCGCTGCCCACCGACTACGACTGCTGGCACACGTCGGAGAAGGAGGTGTCCGTTGAGGCTGTCGTCGCGACGCTGAAGCAGAACGTCGCAACCGCCCAGCAGGTGATCGCCAACCTCGCGCGGGGACTCGCCGCAGCCGACGCGCCGAAGCAGAGCCCGTGGGCCGGCGGCGTCGCCGGATCAGTGATGACCGACGCCGAACACCGCCCGCTGGAAGCGTTGCGCCGCCTGCGGATGATCGCCGGCGACCTCCTCGGCTGAACCCATGGCAGCCCGGGGCGCATCGCAGGCCATGGTCGACGTGACGCGTCGCCTTCGGGTATCGTCCGCGTGGCTCCCCAGAGCCCTCCTTCCGGCGACGTCGCCGGCCGCGCCAGAGAGGTTTCGCGATGAGTGAGAAGGCCACCCTGACCTACGACGGAAAGACCCTCGAGTTGCCGGTCATCAAGGGCACCGAAGGCGAGATCGCCATCGACATTGCCAAGCTGCGCGCGGCGACCGGGCTCATCACCATCGACCCGGGCTTCATGAACACCGGCTCGTGCCAGAGCTCGGTGACCTTCATCGACGGCGACCGCGGCATCCTGCGCTACCGCGGCTACCCCATCGAGGAGCTCGCCGAGAAGTCGTCGTTCCTCGAGGTCAGCTATCTGCTGCTGCACGGCGAGCTGCCGACGCAGACGCAGCTGACCGAGTTCACGCAGCACGTCACGCGGCACACGATGCTGCAGGAAGACATCAAGCGCTTCTACGCCGGCTTCCGCAAGGACGCGCACCCGATGGCCGTCGCCGCCGCCGTCGTCGGCGCGCTGTCGACGTTCTATCAGGACAGCCTCGACCCCGACGACGACCGCCACGTCGAGATCTCGACGTACCGGCTGCTCGCGAAGTTCCCGACCATCGCGGCGTATAGCCACAAGCACTCGATCGGTCAGCCGTTCATGTATCCACAGAACAGCCTCGACTACACGTCGAACTTTCTGCAGATGATGTTCGCGACGCCGTGCGAAATGTATCACGTCGACAAGACGGTGGCGAAGGCGCTCGACCTGCTGCTGATCCTGCACGCCGACCACGAACAGAACTGCTCGACGTCCACAGTGCGCATCGTCGGCTCGTCGAAGGCCAACGTGTTCGCCTCGATCAGCGCCGGCGTGAACGCGCTGTGGGGCCCGTTGCACGGCGGCGCCAACCAGGCAGTCATCGAGATGCTGGCCAAGATCGAGAGCGAGGGGCTCACCGGTCGCACGTTCCTCGAGCGCGCCAAGGACAAGAACGACACGACGCGGCTGATGGGCTTTGGCCACCGCGTGTACAAGAACTTCGACCCGCGGGCGAAGATCATCAAGAAGGCCTGCGACGACGTCCTCAGCAAGCTCGGCGTCAAGAGCAAGCGGCTCGAGATCGCCAAGGATCTCGAGGAGATGGCGCTGAAGGACGAGTACTTCATCAGCCGCAAGCTATACCCGAACGTCGACTTCTATTCGGGCATCATCTACGAGGCCATCGGCATCCCGGTGAACATGTTCACCGTACTCTTCGCGATGGGCCGTCTGCCGGGCTGGATGTCGCACTGGCGCGAGATGCAGAAGGATCCGGCGAACAAGATCGGCCGCCCGCGTCAGGTGTACCAGGGCTCGGTCGAGCGCACGTACACGCTCATCGCCGCGCGCTGACTGCCGACGAGCGGTCCGACGCGCCGTGCGGCGGCCGTCTTCGCCCCGAGAGCCTGGTCGGTCGGAGGAGTGATGACCTGGAAGGCACGGTTCGCGGCCGCCGCGCTCGCGTCGACTGCGGCTCTCGCTGGTGAGGCGACGACGTCCACGACCGCAACGACCGCGACGACAACCACGACCACGGTCGCGACGACGACCGGAAGCGTGAGCACGGCGGGAGCGACGACGCCGTCGCTGGCGCTCGTGAAGTACGCCCTCGACAACGGACTCGAGGTCATCCTGCACGAGGACCACCGCCAGCCTCTGGTGGCGGTGAACGTGTGGTACCACGTCGGCGCCTTCGCCGAGGAGCCAGGCAAGAGCGGCTTCGCGCATCTGTTCGAACACCTGATGTTTCAGGGGAGCGCGCACGTCCCCGGAGACAAGCACGCCAGATACCTTGAAGAGGTCGGCGTCTCGGGTCTGAATGGGACGACGGACTTCGACCGGACCGCGTTCTTCGAGACGGTCCCGAAGAACGAGCTCGAGCTTGCGCTGTGGCTCGAGGCCGACCGGATGGGTTGGCTGGCGCCAGCGCTGTCGACCGCGGTCCTCGACGAGCGACGGGCCGTCGTGAAGGACGAGCGTCGACAGCGGTTCGAGGATGCGCCCTACGGGATCGCGCGCGAGAAGCTCTGGCACGCGGTGTTTCCGCCGAGCCACCCCTACCGCGGTATGGGTATCGGCTCGATTGCCGACCTCGACAATGCCACCCTCGACGACGTCCGCCGGTTTTACGACTCGTATTACGCGCCGTCGAACGCGACCCTGTGCATCGCCGGTGACATCGACCCGCTCGCGACCCGGGCCCTCGTCGACAAGTACTTCGGCACGCTGCCGCCGTGGCCGCGCCCCCGGCCGCGTGCCGTGGCGGCGCCCACGCTGACGCAAGAGCTCCGCATCGACCACGAAGAGGCGGTCGGTACGGTGCCGCTCGTCGAGATGCTGTGGCTCACCCCGGGGCGCGGGAAGCCCGGCCACCGCGAGGTCGAGGTGCTCGCCCGCGTCCTCGGCGACGGCATCGCGAGCAAGATGCGGGACGCCCTGCTCGTGCAGAGCGATCTCGCGGTGGAGGTCGCCGTCGTGCAGCAGGCGATGGCCGAGGTCTCGACCTTCAGCATCATGGCGACCGTTCGCCCCGAGGTCGCCCCCGACGAAGTGCTGAACACAATCCAGTCGCAGCTCGACTATCTCGCCGACGTACCGGTAGCGCCCGAGGACGTCGCCCGCGCCGTGAAGCGGATCGAGAGCGAGCGCGTGTTCGCCCTGCAGGAGACCGCGGCCCGGGCCGACGTCTTCCAGAATGACAACCACTACGCCGGCGACCCCGGAGCGTTCTCGGCCGAGCTCTCGCACTACCGCGCGATCACGGCCGACGCGGTCATGGCGGCTCTGGCCCAGCATCTCGTGAAGGACCGTCGCGCGATCCTCGTGGCGGTCCCGAAGGCGACGTCGCACGCGGCGGCCGCTCCAAGCACGGGCGCGCCCGGCACCAAGGAGGCCCCGTGACCTGCCCCTGGTCCCGCCGTCGGCGCGGCGGGTTCATCGTCGCGGCCTCATGCGCACTGGCGCTCCTCGGCGCGGCCTGCGCGACGACGACGACGTCCCCCATGAATGACCGGCGCACGGCGCCCGACGAGCCCTGGCGCGCCGCTCGACCGCCGTCGGGGCCGTTGCCGATCACGCCCCTGCCGACCTTCCAGAAGTTCGAGCTGAAGAACGGCCTGACGGTGATCGTCGCCGAGGACCACTCGCTGCCGACCATCGACGCCGCGGTGGTCGTCCGGGCAGGGTCGGTGCTCGACGGCCGCGAGAGCGGCCTAGCGCAGCTGACGTGGGCTCTGATCGACGAAGGCGCGGGGTCCCTGAACGCTGCGGCCCTCGACAACGCGTTCGCCGACATCGGCTCGCAGTTGTCCTCGTCGGGGGGGCGCGAGAGCGGCACGGTCGACGCGCGCTTCCTCACGCAGCATGCCGACAAGGCGCTCGAGCTCATCGCGCTCATCCTGCAGAAGCCGACGTTCGCCGCCGCCGACTTCGAGCGGGTGAAGACTGCGCGCGTCACCTTGCTCAAGGCCCGGGCCGGAGACCCGGACGCGGTGGCCGACGACGTGTTTGCCGCCGCCGCCTACGGCGCCGACCACCCGTACGGCCAACCCCTCGGCGGGACGCCCGGCGCCGTCGAGAAGTTGAAGATCCAGAGCGTCAAGCGCTTCTGGAGCGACAACGTGGGGCCAAAGACCGCCGCGCTCCTGCTGGCCGGCGATGTCACGCTCGAGGACGCCCGCGCCCTGGCCGAGAAGCACTTCGGGCGCTGGCGCGGCAGCGCCAAACCCAGCAAGCCGCCCGCGGCGCCGAAGGCGCGCGCCGGCCTTCAGCTCGTCGTCGTCGATGTGCCCGGCGCGACGCAGACGCAGGTCCGCGTGGGTCGCCCCGTGCTGAGCGCCGGTGACTCGGACGAGCCGGCGCTCATCGTCCTGAACGCCGTGGTGGGCGGGATGTTCTCGTCGCGCCTCAACCTCAAGCTCCGCAAAGAGAAAAAGTGGACCTACCAGATACGCTCGGCGCTCGACGCCCAGCAGGTGGCCGGCGCCTTCGTCATCGACAGCGCCATCGAGACCGCCCACACCGTCGACGCCGTCGTCGCGGTCCTGGACGAGCTCAAGGCGCTGCGGACGAGCGGCATCACCGCCGCCGAGCTCGCCCTCGGGCGCGCGTTCTACAGCCGGTCGCTGCCAGCGCTCTCGTCGCTGCCGCCCCAGCAGGTGGCGCTCGCTGCCGGCTTCTTCGACCTCGGGCTGCCCCTCGACCACCACGCCAAGCTGTTCGAGGGCGTCAACGCCGCCACCCTCGAGCACGTGCACGCCGCCGCGGAGCGCGCGCTCGTCGAGGACGACCTCGTGGTCGTCCTCGTCGGCGACCGCGCGGCCTTCGAGCCGGCGCTGCGCGAGCGCAACCTAGGCACCCTCACGTTCATCAACCGCGACGGCGCCCCACGAAGCGGGGACGCCAGCGACGCCGTCAGCCGCCAGGTTCGTCGTCGGCCGCGAACCGGGCCTCGACGACCGCGCGGCCGTCGGACACCGCCGCCGGCCGCCTCTTCGCGGATCCCGTCCCAGTCGACGGCGACGGGTGCGTCGGGGCGCGCGGCGTGAAGGTCCAGGTCGTCGTCGTTGGCGAGAACGCGCGGTACAGGTCACGCGCGCATCGAGCGACCACCTCGTCGTCGTCCCGCAACGCAGCGAGCAATGCGGCGCGCGCCGGCGCGGTGTCGTGGCGGCGCAGGGCCTCGACACACAGCAAGGAGAGCGCACGCTCACGCCGCGCCAACGCCCGCGCCAGCGTCGCCACCGCGCCCCCCATGCCCGGCGGCAGGTGCCGGGCGACGAAGCTCGCGGCGACGACGCGGACGTCGGGGTGGGCGTCGCCCGTGCGCGCGAGCACGGCATCGACCAGCGGCAGCGGCGGCGGATCGTCGGCGGCGAAGCTGCGCTCCAGCAGCACGATGGCCGCCTTGCGGGCGCTGGCGGTGGCGGCGTCGACGTCGGCGCGCACGACGTGACGCACCCGCACCCGCAGCGCGTCGTCCAGCACGTCGATGCGGCCGAGGGCGATGAGGATCGCCTCCTTCACCGCGGGCCGCACCGCGCGCGGCGGTGACGAGGGGACGAGGGCGCGCAGCAGGGGCAACACGAGCTCGGCGTCGCCCTCGCGCACGCCCTCGGACAGCGCGATGGCGGCGCTCTCGACTACGAAGGGGTCGTCGTCGAACAGCGCCAGCGCCACCGCCCGCATGCCGGCGCGGTCGGCGAGCCTGCCGAGGCACAAGAGCGCCGCGGCGCGCACGAAGCGGTCGGGATCGCGCGTCAGCGGCAGCAGCGAGGGCGACAGGCCTTGCTCGGCGCCGGTCAGGCAGTGGGCGAGCGCCCGCAGTGCCACCGGGCGCAGCTCGGCCTCGTCGACGGTGGCGGCGGGAGCGGTGGCGGCGACGAGCAGCGGCCCGGTGGCCTCAGGGGGCTGCAGACGGCCGAGGGCGAGCGCCGCTGCGACCCGCGCCCGCGGCAGCGGCTGGTTCAAGCGGTCGATCAGGAACGGCACCGCCGGTCTTCCGGCCCGCACCAACGCAGCGACGGCGGCGTCGCGGACCGGCCGCCGCGGGTCGGCGAGCTCATCGAGGAGCGGCTGGAGCGCCCCGCCGTGACCGGCGCCGGCTGCGACGGCGAGGGCGGCGAAGTCGTCGAGGGTGACTGTGGCGCCGAGCGCCGCCGGTCGGTCGACGAAGCGGCGGAGCGCGGCGCGCGCGCGGTCCTGCACGTCGTTGTCGGGGTCGTCGGCGAGCGCCTCCACGCGCGCCCGGCTGCGGGGATCGCCGAGGGCGGCGAAGGCCTCGGCGGCGAAGGCCCGGGCCGCCCGATCGGCGGCGCCGGCGAGCTGCTCGAGCGCGGCGCGCACGGCGCTGTCGCTGACGTCGGCCGGCCCGACCAGCTCGACGAGGGCGCGGGCGACGACGACGAGCGCGTCGCCACCCGCGGCTCCGTCGATGACGAGCCGACACAACGTCGGCAGCGCCGCGCGAGCCCGCAGCGCCGCCAGCCACAGCGCCGCGTGCCGCAACGCCGGTGCATCGTCGCGCGCGACGGCCTCGTCGACGACGGCCAGCAACGCGGGGACGGCCTCGGCACGCAGAGCGACGAGCGCAGCGTCGACGCCCTCGGGGATCCCGCCGCTGGCGCCGAGCAGGCGGCGGGCCACGCGCCCGGCGGGCGTCGCCCAGACCGCGGCGGTCGGGCACGGCGGGGCCGCCGTGGCATCGTCACTCGTCGTCATCGCCGGGAGCATCCCGGCCCACCGGCCGCGAGGCAAGCGCCATCGCCGCCCGCGGTCGCTCACGGACGGCGGCGGGCGCTGTATAGCGGGGCGCTGTGTCGTCGCGGTCGCGCCTGCCTGCCCGTGTCGTCGTCGTGGTCGCGCTGCTCGCGACCATCGCCGCCCTGTGGGCGTGGACGCCGCTGCGCGACGTCAGCTCCGTCGCCGATCTGCAGCGGCTGCTCGCGCCGGTGCTTCTGAGCCCGCTGCTGCCCGTCGCGCTGATCCTGACCTTCCTTGTCGCTGGGCTGCTGTTCGTCTCGGTGTGGATCGTGATCCTGCAGACCTGCCTGCTGTACCCGCCGGCAGCGGCGGTGCCGCTGGCCCTGGGCGGTGCGCTGCTGTCGGCGCTGGTCTTCTACGGCGTGGGGCGCTTCCTCGGCCGCGACGTCGTCGAGCGCTTCGCGCCGCGGCGCGTGCAGGACGCCGTCGCTGGCGCCGGTCTCGAGACGATCATCGCCGTGCGCGTGCTGCCGCTGCTGCCTTACACGTTCGTCAACCTGTCGTGCGGCGCGTTCGGCGTCCCGCTCCGCACCTTCGTCGTCGGCAGCATCGTCGGCATGGCGCCCGGCGTCGTTGGGATCGCCGTGCTCGGCGAGCGCGTCGTCGCCGTGCTGCGCGACCCGACGCCGCAGTCCTTGGCCGCCGTCGTCGCCGTCGCAGTCGCGCTCGCCGGCGTCGCCGTGGTCCTCCGCCGCCGGGGCCTGGCGCGCGCCCGCGACGCCGCACGACGCCAACGGTCGTCAGGCACGACGACGAAGACGAGGACGACGGACGACGCGCCCTGACCGGTCAGCTGTTCTTGAAGTCCTTGCTCGTGTACGTGCGCCCACGCCACTCGACGGTGCCCTTGACGGCGAAGACGAGGGCGGCGTGCAGGGCGCTGGTGGCGATCACGAGCGCGCCCAGCGGGAACAGCAGCGCCGCCAGCGGCTCGAAGCGCAGCATCGTGCGCGCCTTCAAGAGCCCGAGCATCGGAAACAACACCGCGAGCAACGCCGGCGCCGCCGCCCACGCCCCGCCACGTCCCGCCCACCACAAGGGCAGCGCGGCAAAGACGAGGGTGATGGGAGCGACAGCGGCAATGACGAGGGTGAGGGCCGCCAACGCCGACAGCGTCGCCGAGTTGCCGAACTGGGCGAGCACGCTCTTGCGGATGCCGAAGTACATCTCGCGCCACGAGCGGTAGGGGCGCACGCGCACCTGCCCCACGGCGCGCATGACGGTGCCGCGGCCGGCCTCGTCGCGCATCAGCACGCCGAGGGCGCGGTCGTCGAGGATGCTGCCGCGGATGCGCGCGTGGGTGCCGCGCAGGCGGTAGGCGTCGGCGCGCACCATATTGAAGCCAGCGATCCCCGTGCCGTGCGTCGACGTCGGGTCGGCGGCGCGGGGATCAACGAAGCGCAGCTGGTACAGCAGGCCGAACAGCGGCATCACCAGCGCCTCGCCAAAGGACCCGGCCTCGAGCCGCGGAAACACCGCCAGATGGTCGAGGTTCTCCCTCTGCATCACCGTGACGGCGTTCTGCACCGCGCGCGGCCCGTGCAGCACGTCAGCGTCGGTGAACAGGATCCAGTCACCGCGCGCGCGGCCCTGCCCCACCTCGACGGCATAGTTCTTCGCGATCCAGCCCGGCGGCAGCTTCTTCTGTTCGAGCACCAGCAGGCGCTTGTCGCCAAACTCGGCGACGAGGCGCCTCAGGACGCCCGGCGTATTATCGGTGCTGCCGTCGTCGACGACGATCACCTCGAGCTCGACGCCCTCCTGCGACAGCAGCGTGCGCAGCGAATCCTCAATGCCGTGCGCCTCATTGCGCGCCGGGACCACCACGCTGACATGGGGCGGCGCCGCATCGGTCGGCGGGACCGACCCACTGCCCGACGACGACGGCAGACGCCGGAACGCGTCGATGGTGCGAAAGACGCGCACCAGCACCAGCGCCCAGCCGACGCAGAGCGCCGACGCGAGCACAATGCTCAGCTCTGCAAACAGGTCGATGACGTCACCGTTCAACCGGGTTCCGTGCGCCGTCGCCGTCAGGTCGGATCGAAGTAGTTGAACACGAAGGCAGCGGCGCGCTCGACGCACTGTGTGTCGCGGACGTAGACGACCCCGAGAGCGTCCCCGGTCTGCGACGGCTCGCCGTAGACGATGACCCCATCGTCGTCGGCGCCGGTCCCGACCGAGGCCTCCAGATCCGCCCGCGTCGCGCCGATCCCGAGGCTGCCATCCTGCCCGACGAACGGCGGCGACAAGGTGACGTTGCTGACCGTCGTCGTCTCGTCGCAAGCACCGCGGGAACAGGTGCCAGCGATCCGGACGCCAGCCGCCGCCCAGATGCGGACCTGCACCCTGATGAATCCGCCCGCCAGCGTGATCTCGCCGGTGGTGTCCCAGGCGTCGCCGAGGCGCTCGGCGAACGCGCCGAACGTCGAGCCACGCCCGAGCCCGCCGATGTCCTGCGCGTCGGCGGCGAGGCCGATGGGCAGCGTCCAGACGTCACCGGCCTGGGGCTTGAACGCCGTCACCTGCGTGACGACGCCGGCGTCGTCGACCAGCAGCGACAGCCCCGCCGGCCCATAGAAGCGAATCTCGCCGTCGCCTACCGCCGCCTGCGCGGTGGGCGACGCCGCCGGCGCCACCTCGTTGAGCGTCGCCCCATTGCTGGTCGTCGCCTGCGCCCCCGGCAGCGTCAGCACGCGCGCGACGACGTCGCTGCGCGCGGCGGCGGCCGTCGTCGACAGCGTGCCGTCGGCGTCGACGTACTGCACCTGCACGCCGCTCGCGCAGTGATGCACCCGGAAGGGATTGGCGGCGTCGACGACGCCGGCGCCAAGAGCAGCCTCGACGTCGCCGCGGGTGCTCGTGCCGATGGTCAAGGTGTCGCCGCCGACGACGACGGCGCCGGGCGCGCCGAACGACACCGTCTCCGTGCTCGGCGTGTTCGCGCAAGGGTCGGCGAGCGGGCAGCTCTCGCCCTCGCCCTCGCCCTCGCCCTCGCCCTCGCCCTCGCCCTCGCCCTCGCCCTCGCCCTCGCCCTCGCCCTCGC
>Ga0194129_10010030_pt1 | contig 10415 bp, 9 predicted proteins | sample TA2KigCa35mmetaG_FD_150862 | JGI IMG/M metagenome (GOLD analysis project Ga0194129, IMG submission 150862) | Freshwater microbial communities from Lake Tanganyika, Tanzania - TA2015038 Kigoma Deep Cast 35m | ecosystem: Environmental > Aquatic > Freshwater > Lake | place: Tanzania: Lake...
GGGTGTGATGAGTGTTGCGGCGGTCTGTGGTTCGTGTAGCTCGGGGCCGCCCATGCGCCATCGCCGGACGTTCGCTCCGGCCCTCCCGGCCTGCGCTCACTCCGTGCCGGCTTCGCTCCGCCATCCTGGCTCCGCTCGCCGCCAAGGCCGGCTCCGGAGCACGGGCAACCCCTCGTGGAGAACGCGCCGCCTGCGAAGAGCCGTGCACGCGTCACTCGACGACGGCCGCCTGGACGGGGGTGGAAGGCCCCGCAGCCCGCTCGTCAGAAGTTGGCGTCGCAACCCGTGTCGACGTCGCCGACCATGTGCAGGTGGTCGTGGTCGATGTAGAGCACTTCCTGGACGTCCTCGTCGACCAGCGTGTGCGGTACCGGCCAGCCGACCCGCTTCACTTCCTGGAAGTAGACGGTGCACTTGTAGTGGGCGTGGTGGGTTTGGACCGGGCCCACGAGTGGCATGTGACGCGGAGGGTCGATGTAGTCGGCGATCTTGCACTTGGTGATCCGCACGTGGTTCCGCTGGATCTCGCAGAGGAAGGGCCAGTTGCCCTGGACGGGCCTGGCCTTCTCGAGAGCCCGCATCACCTCGTCGTCGCTCGGCTCGTCGAGCGCCTCGCAGGGGCCGCCGGGCTGAAGCGGGCCGAGCACGGGCGCCCGTTCATAACGCTCGTAGTTCCAGAACTGGTCTTCCTTGGCCTTCTGGACGCCAACCGGAACGGGGATCGGGATCGCCAACGGACCGAGGTTAGGTCCCTGGTTGGTGAGCCAGAAGCAGCCCGTCTGCGAGGATGCGAGCACCGACAGCGCGAGGGCCGTGACCAGGAATCGCGTGCGAGACGTCATTGCTCCACTCCTCGGGCGGGACACCGACCCTGCCGGTTGTATCGACCGTGACCATGGGTGAACTTGCGGATTTTCCGGGCTGGGAAAACCCGGGGGGCCAAAGCCGACCGCCCTCTCCGGAGGCCGGAGAGGGCGGTCGCAAGCTGGTCTACGTGGCCGCCGCGGTCGGCGCGGGTCAGCGGTGGTGGCTGTGGATGTGCCGATCGTCGAAGTCGAGCCACCACCAGCCGTCATCCCACTCCAGCGACACCCGCCGCCAGCCGAGCGGCACCTGCGGATAAGGGTAGAAGGGGCCGATGTACGGCCAGGCGGTTGGTGAATACTGCGTCGGATACTGTAGGCCGGCGTAGTTCGGGTAGGCCGTGTAGCTCGGCCAGGCGTAGTTGGGCATGTTGGGGCCGTCGGCCCGGATCGGGACGGGCGGCATGCTCGGGCCGCCGGGCATCGGTCCGGGACCGGGCATGCCGGGGGCCATCGCGCCGCCGTCGATCGGAAAGTCGCCGGCCGGCACGCCGTCATTGGACTGCCTGGTGCCCGGCATCATCTGGCCGTCGACGAAATGACCGCCTGGGGCGGGCAGCGTCATCGGCTGGCTCATCTGCCCGCCGGTCTGCCTGGCTATGCGCGGGCTTCCCGCGGGCCGGCCCTGGATCGGGATCGGACGAGCAGTCGTGACGGCCGCACGCGGCATCGGCGCGGCCGCCTGCGTGGCCTGTGCGAGCCGCACGGTGCCGTCGGACGATTCGCCAACCGCGAAGAGGAGTTCGGTCATCGCCGAGAAAGGATTCGCGTTGGTCGGCTTAGCGGCGGGCGCGACGGGGGCCGGCGGGCTCACGCCCGCCGAGTTCCACGCCGACGACGGCAGGCCGAGGCTCCCTGTCGTCGGCCCCGCCTGCGGCTGCCCGATCACGAGCCGGTTGACCACGCGTTCGACCCCCGGCGTCGCTTCCGCAATGCCGATGGCCGCGGCGAGTTGCCGATCGTCGGCGACCTGGCCCTCGAGCCAGATCGTTCCCGACTTGCTCTTCACGTTCACACGGTATCCGGTCAGTGCCCCGGAGTCGCGAAGCTCGCCGGCGACGGTGTTCGCCAGGTCCTCGGCCCGCGTGGCCGTCGCCAGGCAGACGATGGCCGCCGCGGCGAGCAGGTAGCTGGTTCTCGAAACGGGCATGCGACCCTCCTGGGATGCGGACTCGGCTCGGACGCGGCCCCCGGAGCGGGGCCCCGGTGGAGCCGGGCAGGCCGCTACCGGCGAAGGCGACGGGTCCCGGTTCCAAAAGTTCATCGGTTGCGGGTCGTGCCGAAGGGGAGTTTTTTTCAGGTTCGCACGGCCGCGACCGGCGCCGGGGCAGGTGGGGAGGTCTGGGCAGAAGACCGTCACGGGCCGGTCAGCGGCGCGCGGAGAAGTCGGCGACCGTGATCAACGTCATCAGCGCCAGGGCCGCAGCTGACGCCGCCGCCGCATCGGGCCCGAACTGGATCGCCATGCCACAGACCGTCCCGACGACTGCCAACGCCCCCAGGCAGAGCAACTGACCAACGGTCTCATGCCGCGTGCCCTCCGTGAGTCGAGCCGCGGCTGCCGCCGCCAGGCCCAGCACCTGCACGGCGCCGATGCAGCAGAAGACGGGGGAGATTCCCAGGGCCAGGGGCAGCATGACGATGATCCTCGCAGCGATCGGATCCCGGGGGCCGGGAACCGCGGCGAGGAGGGTAACGACCGGCACGCTGAGCCGCAAAGTCCAGCCGCATGATTTCGCAGATCGCCCAGCCTGCCGGGCCGCCGCCCTTGTCACTTGCCTTCGAGCAGGGCCGCCAGTTTCTTCTCGAGGTCCGTGATCGATACGTTGCGATCGGCCACCGTGCCATCGGCTGCGACCAGGATCATCGTTGGCAGCGCGAGCACGCCGAACGATTCCGCCAGTTTTCCGTCGAGGCCTCCCTCGTCGTGCAGTTGCGGCCAGGGAAGCGGCTTGCCCGACAGGAACTTCGCGAGCTTCTGACGGTCGGCATCCAACGCCACGCCCACGCAGGCGAATCGCTGGGGGCCGTACTTGGCCTGCAGTTCGCGGATCTGCGCGAGGTCCACCTTGCAGGGCTCGCAGTCGGTGGACCAATAGTGGACGAGCACCGGACGGCCCTTGAAGGAATCCATCGTGACCTGCTTGCCGTCGAGCGTCGTGCCCGTCAGAGGCAGCGGTTTGCCCACGCTTTCGAGCCGTCGCACGGCACCGGCCGCCTTGCGGGCCTGCGGCGATCCCGCGAAGGTCTTGGCGATCTCGCCATAGCGGGCCACGGCCTCGGCGTCGCGTCCCTCGAACTCGTCGCGGAAAGCCAACTGCAACAGTGCCTCAGCCGCCTCGTTGGCCTGCGGGTGGTCTTCCACGAACTTGGCGAGGCTCGCGAACCATTCGTCCTGCAACTTCTGGGGGTCGGCCCCCGCCTCCATGCCGGCGGCATAGCGGGCCTGGACGAGTCGGAAGTCGACGAACGCCAAGAGCTCGTGGTCGTCCTTGGCCCCGGCCGCGATCTTCTCCAGCACGGCCAGACCTTCGGGGAGCAGTCCTTCCTGGACATAGGCGGCGACGGTCTCCACCAACTGCCGGCTCCAGAAGGCCCGATCCGCAACGCCCGCGGCGGCGGCGAGTTCCCCCAGCTTGCCGACGTACTGGCCGGCGAGTTGCCGCCGCCCCGCCGCGTCGGCGGCCGCCATGCGATCCTCGATTTCGCGAAGCGCCGCCAGCAGTGGCCGCAGGGCCTCGTCGACGCCGGCCGCGTCGCCTCCCGCCACCATCGATGCGCCGGCCGGTGCGAAGAAACCGGGGGTCTCGGCCAGACGGCCATCGCCGTCGGGGAGTTGCGGCGCGTCGACCGGCCGCCACGCGTCGCCACACCGCACGAGCGAGCCCACGATCACCTGCACGCCGTTGCCGGCCTGTTCCGCGAGCGCGACCACGTTGTCGTAGGCGACCACGTCGCGATCGACGCCGGGCGATCCGGCCGGGAGCACGCCGGGGGGCTGCGGGGTGAGCATGCTCGTCCAGACCGTCTTCGGCCCGACCTTCATTTGGGCGGCGGCCAGTTTGGCGAACCCCTGCTTGGCCGCCGTCGCCCGGGCGACGAGTTCCTCGAGCTTGGGGCCCGTGAAACCCGCGGTCTCCAGATCGGCCTTGGTGGGCAGGAGCCGCGCGAAGGCGGCGGCGTCGCGGCTGCCGAGGGCCCGCACGATTTCCGCCGTCGTCTCCTCGGCCGAGATCGCCCGCCAGGAATCGAGGGCGCCGTCACCGTCCGCGTCGACCCCCCAGCGGGTGCCGCCCGACGTCAGCCAGCGTGACTGGTCGGCCTTGGTGTCGGGATCGTCGCCGTCGACGTCGCGGTAGACCTCGAGCCCATCCTTGAAGAAGCTCCAGCGGTCGACGACGCGGTCGCCGTTGGTGTCAGCGAACGACCGCAGGATACGGCCGTCGGCGCCGCGGACGACCAGCGCGCTGATGCCGTCGAGTTTCTCCTGCTTGATCGTGGCCGAGCCGGCCTCGTCGGCCGTGGGGCGATCGCAGTCGACGCCCGGCTGCCGGGGCTCGACCGCAAGGGCTTCGGCCACGGTGGGCGCGGCCGCGGCCGCCGCGGCGAATCCGGCCACGGCCAGACCCGCGAGGAGGCAACGCAGAAAGGGGCGCAGGGGGCATGACGATGGCATGGTGCAGCTGGCTCCGGCGACGGTGTGGCCGCGGTTCGCGGGCGGCCGATGACCCCGGCAACGTATACCGAAGGCCGGTCCGGCGCCAGCGCCAACTTGCGAAGCAGGCGGCAGCGGCACGACCCCTTTGAAGCGGCGGCCGATGCGGCCTAAACTGCAGCGGTCTCGAGAGATCGCGCGCGTAGCTCAGTTGGTTAGAGCGCCACCCTGATAAGGTGGAGGTCCCAAGTTCGAATCTTGGCGCGCGCACTTCGCCGGCCTCGACTCCGGGGACGTAGCTCAATTGGGAGAGCACCGCCTTTGCAAGGCGGGGGTTGTGGGTTCGAGCCCCATCGTCTCCACTCCGATCACCACGGCGACGAGCCAGGTCCGCCGTCGGGCGGGATACTCGTCGGTTTTCCTTCCCGCCTCCCGCCGGCCAGCCCCGAGCCGGCCCCTCCTCCATGCCAGCCGCGCCCACCGTCCAGGCCGAATCCTCCGGCTCCCGTCGTGCCGACCTCCGCAACGTGGCGATCATCGCGCACGTCGACCACGGCAAGACCACGCTCGTCGACTGCCTGCTGCGGCAGAGCGGCCAGTTTCGGGCCAGCCAGCTCTCGGGCGAGCGGATCCTCGACTCCAACGACCTGGAGCGGGAGCGGGGCATTACGATCCTCGCCAAGAACATCGCCGTCGGATGGAAGGGAACGAAGATCAACATCATCGACACCCCCGGCCACGCCGACTTCGGCGGCGAGGTGGAGCGGGTGCTGCGGATGGCCGACGGGGCGCTTGTGTTGGTCGATGCGGCCGAGGGGCCGATGCCGCAGACGCGGTTCGTGCTCGCGAAGGCGCTGGAGTGCCGGCTGCGGCCGGTGGTGGTCGTCAACAAGATCGACCGGCCCGACGCCCGGCCCCTGGAGGTGCTCGATGAGATTCTCGGGCTGTTTCTGGAGCTGGGCGCCAACGACGACCTGGCCGACTTCCCCTACGTCTTCGCGTCGAGCCGCGAGGGCTTCGCGAGTCACGACCCGGCCGTCCGCGAGGGGACGATGGCGCCGCTGCTTGACCTCGTGCTCGAGAAGATTCCGGGACCTCTGGTCGATGGGACGGCGCCGCTGCGGATGCTCGTGACCACGCTCGACTGGTCCGACTACGTCGGCCGGATTGCGATCGGGCGGGTCGAGTCGGGCGTGCTCAAGAAGGGGGCGGCCGTGGTGCGGGCCGCCGCGTCGGGAAGTCTCGTTCCGGGCAAGGCCGTGTGCGTGCAGGTGTTCGACAAACTCGGCCGCATCGACGTGGACGAGGCCACCGCGGGGGACATCGCGGCGGTCAGCGGCATCGAGGAGGTGGAGATCGGCGACACCCTCTGCGATCCTGCCGACGCCCGGCCGTTGCCGAGGCTCTCGGTCGACGAGCCGACGCTTTCGATGGTGTTCGGCGTCAACACGTCGCCACTCGCGGGCCGGTCGGGTAAGTACCTCACCACCCGCCACCTCCGCGATCGGCTCGACAAGGAGCTCGAGAAGAACGTGGCCCTGCGGGTGGTTCCGATCCCAGGCACGGAGCAGTTCGCCGTCTCGGGGCGGGGCCTCCTGCATCTCTCCGTGCTCATCGAGACGATGCGGCGGGAAGGCTTCGAGATGTCGGTCGGCAAACCGAAGGTCATCCTTCGCCAGGAGGCGGGCAAGACGCACGAACCCTTCGAGACCCTGGTCGTCGAGGTGCCCCACGACCGCTTCGGTCCGGTGATGGAACTGGTGGGTGGCCGCCGCGGACAGCTGGCCCACATGGGCAACCGCGGCGAGTTCGCCCACGCCGTGTTCTCGATTCCCGCCCGCGGGCTGATCGGCCTCCGCACCCGGGTGCTGAATGCCACGCAGGGGACGGCGATCATGCACCATCGCTTCGAGAAGTGGAGTCCGCTCGAAGGGGAGGTGGCCGGCCGTGCCAACGGCGTGCTCGTGTCGATGGTGGCGGGCAGGGCGGTCGCCTTCGGGCTCGACGGCCTGCAGGAGCGGGCCGACCTGTTCATCGAGCCGGGCGACGACGTCTACGAGGGCATGATCGTGGGGGAGAATGCCCGTAGCGAGGACATGACGGTCAATCCCACGAAGGAAAAGAAGCTCACCAACATGCGGGCCTCCGGCAGCGACCGCAACATCCTGCTCAAGCCGCCCCGGCGGATGTCGCTGGAGGAGGCGCTCGAGTACATCGAGGAAGACGAGCTCGTGGAGGTGACCCCGGCCGTGATCCGGCTGCGAAAGATCCTGCTGGCCGAGCACGAACGACGCAAGCAGGCCCGGGCCAAGGGCTGATCGGCCGGCGGCGCTCGCTTCGGCCGCCGGTGGCTCACTCGTAGCCGACCCGTCGTATCGTCGCCGCCAGCGGCTGCCGCCACCGCTGCCAGGCGGTCTCGAGTCGGGCGTCGTCCGCCTCGGGCCGCGGGGCAGTCGCGTTCACCGCCGGGTGGTCGATGGGCAACCGGATGCCGACGGCGTCCGCGATCGCCTCCATGCCCGCCGGCACGTCCTCCAGTCTGACGCGGACGACCCGGCCGGGATGCTCGTCCGCCAGCGAAAGCAGGGAGTTGGTGTTCATCAGCCAGCCGTTGGCGAATCGCTCGTGGACGGCCTGGCAGGTCTCCGGCTCTGCGGCGCGGTCGAGCGCGGTGGGCCGCCAGTTCCGCCCGGCGCTCTCGACGGTGGTGCGCGGATGCCTGAGCGCGTGGATCACATGGCTGCCCGGAAACAGCCCCCGCAAGTGGCGGGGCGTCTGCTCGTCGGCTCCGCCGTACCGCACCTCCTTGAAGCCCAAGTGGAGCGGCCCGTCGGCAGGCCATGCCTCATGTAGGCGTCGATGAAACCGCGGAGCAGGTCGTCGTAGTCGTCCAGGGTGATGCCGTTCATCCAGGCAAGCTTCGTGCCGTTCGTTTCCACCAGTCGGTCGTCGGCGTCGAAGGGGGTGACATCGCGACCGAGGTCGAGCAGGTCGCCGACGCGGTGCAAACGGTCGCGGCTGCGGAGCAGGGGCAGGAGCAAGCCGCCGTGCTCACGCCAGATCAAGGTGTCGGGATCGCGGCAGAGGAGGGTCTGCCAGAACGTCGCACCACAGCGACCGGTGCCCAAGATGAAGAGTGGGCGTCCGGACTCGTGCGGGGCTCGTTTCATCGCGGTGGGTCGTCGGGGACGGGAGTCAGAAGTGATAGGTCGTGCCCGGCACGACGAGTTCCACGCCGGGCAGCCGCAGGGTCGCCAGTTCGGCGGCGATCGCGGCCGCGTAGCGGGGCTTGCGATGCACCACGATCCAACGGACGGGGCGGTCGAGCTTGCGGATTTCGGCCGCGAACGTGGCCGGGCAGTGGTGCCCCGTCGCGGCCGCGAGCTCGGCGAGCGAGTCGGGAAAGCTGACCTCCAGGAACACGGCCGCCAGCCGGGGCGCGGCGGCCACGTGCCTCCAGAAATCCTCCGTCGGGCCGGTGTCGGAAGGAAACGCCACGGCGGTGCGGCCGTCGTCCACCAGGTATCCCAGGGTGTCGACGCCGTGCGAGACGGCCAGCGGGGTGATCGCGAGCCCGGCGCGTTCGATGGTCCTGCCGATGGTCAGCGGGGTGCCGCGAACGAACCGGTCGTCGCCCGCCGACAACTCGAAGAAATCGGGCCAGACACGGCCGTTGAAGATGTCGTGGTGCACGAAATCGAGCACCTCGGGGGCGGCCAGGATCTCGACACACTCCGGACCGGGCTCGTAGACGTTCTCCAGGAAGATCGGCAGCGTGGCGACATGGTCGATGTGCTCATGGGTCAGGAACACGTGCCGGACCCGCCGCTGCCGTTCGAGGTCGGCCATCAGCCCGAGCGAACCGGCGTCGATGGCGACCGACCCGTCGACGAGGAACGAGACGAGGAACTGGGCGTCGCCCGCCGGCAGGCTCGAGGGGAGAAGCTGGACGTCCATGGCTGGTGGTGAGGTGCCCCGCCGGGCGGGGGCGGCTAGAGGGAGAAGAACTCGCGGATCTTCGTGAACAGGTCCTGGGCCTCCGGGTCGGCCGGGGGGACGCCCGCCACGGCGGCGGCCCGGCGATCCATTCGACGCTGCAGGGCCCGGCCGAGGTGCTCGACGAGTTCGGGTCGGTTCTCGAGGGCGTGCCGGAAGACCTCCTTGCCGATCTCCACCAGCCGCGTCTCTTCGAGGGTCGTGACGGTCGCGACCCGTGGTGCGCCGGTCATCATCGACATCTCGCCGAAAAAGTTACCAGCCGCGAGTTCGGCGAGCCGCACCGCGGGGGCATCGCCCTCCCGGGCCGAGACCTCCACCCGCCCGGACAGCACGACGAACATGGTGGTGCCCGCGTCGCCCTGGCGAATCACGGTCTCGCCGATGCCGTAGAGCCGCTCCGCCGACTCCGCCGCCAGCCGCCGCACCAGCGGGTCTCCCAGGGGCTCGAGCAACCCGACCGCCGTCAGCGCCGCCACCCGCCGGTCGGCCGCGGCGGAGGCGTCCTCGGCCGGCGGCGGGGGCAAGGGCGTCATCCGCACCGCATGCGTGGCCACCGGAATCTCGATGCCGGCACGGGCCAGGGCGTACCAGATCCGGTCGCGGGCCATGCCATCGACACGGTCGCGCTTGTCGAACTCGGTCGTGAACAAGCGGACCCAGTGCTCCACGCCCCGTTCCGTGAACGCGTTGGTGACGACGGAAGGGGCGGGGTGGTCGAGGACGCCGAAACTTCCCCGGATCGCGTCGAGCACGATCTCCTGCACGCGCTGCGGCGGCACGGCGTAGGGCGTGATGACGTACAGGTTTCGCCGCGACCAGGGATCGGGTTTGGTGAAGTTGCGGATCGAGGCCTGGGCGAGCTGCCCGTTGGGGATGATGACGAAGGCCTCGTCGAGGGTGATCACCTTCGTGGCCCGCCAGTTGATCTCTACGACCCGACCGATGTGGGCGGTGTTGTCGTCGTATTGAATCCAGTCGCCGACCTCGAAGGGATGCTCGGCATGGATCGCCAGGCCGGCGATTGCGTTGCCCAGCGTGTCCTTGAGAGCGAAGCCGAGCACGGCGGTGACCACCGCCGAGCCGGTGAACAGGCTGCCGGGCTCGACGCCGCTCTGGTAGAGGATCGCCAGCACCGCGGCCGCCACCATCAGGCACCGCAGGACGTCGAGGAAGATGCGGGGCATCGGCCGACGGAGCCGCTCCCAGGCGGCGACGGCCACGAGCAGGATCAGCGACTGCAGCAACGACGCCAGCAGGAAGAATCGCTCGCCCAGCAGGGCCGCGGCCGGCCCGTCGGGCGAATCCGGAAACAGCATCGCCGCCAGGTAGGGCAGGGGCACCGACAGCAGGAGCACCAGCGGCCAGATCGCCAGCCGTTGTCGGCCCCGTGGCAGGGCCAGGAAGGCGATCACCAGCGACACGATCGCCGGCACCACCTCCCGTCGCATGTCGAGGTTCGACCGCAGTTGGAGCGCCGACTCGAGGGCCGAAACGGCCCCGGCGGCCAGCAGCCAAGCCGGGAGCAGTGGGGCGGGGGTGGGCATCGGGATCACTCAACCCGGGGGAAACGAACGCTAAGAGATGTGGCGGAAACCGCCCCCAGTCCTCATTCTGATCGGGCGGCCGCGGCCCGGGCAATCCGGCCGCCCCGCCGCGGCCTGGGGCATCGTGATGGACGCGGACCCCGCGGGCCGATATTCTCTGCTGCGCCTGTGGACGATTCCTCGGCCAGCCGGTCATCGACTGGCGGCCGTCGTCCACAGCAGGCTCGATCGACATTCCAACACGCCTCGGAACACGCATGGTCAAGTTGACGGTTCGGGAACGGGAAAGCATCCAGGAAGCGGTCCGTCGGTTCCGCAAACTCGTGGAGCGGAGCGGGATCAAGAAGGAGATGC
>Ga0194129_10010032_pt1 | contig 10414 bp, 13 predicted proteins | sample TA2KigCa35mmetaG_FD_150862 | JGI IMG/M metagenome (GOLD analysis project Ga0194129, IMG submission 150862) | Freshwater microbial communities from Lake Tanganyika, Tanzania - TA2015038 Kigoma Deep Cast 35m | ecosystem: Environmental > Aquatic > Freshwater > Lake | place: Tanzania: Lake...
AAAGTTAAAAATTATTTATTTGATTCGTTAATTGAATTTATACAGAGAGAAACAGCATTTTCAAATATAAATACACTTGAAAAAGTGCAAATGTTTTGGAATTATTTTTATAGTAATGGATGTATGAAAAATAAACCTTGGGAGGCTTTTATAATTAGAAATGGTAATTGGGAAACTGTTATGTTTGAAAATGAAGAAATATTATATGGTTTATTAAATAAAAGATATAACAATTTTGAAGAAGCAATTGAGGGTGATATTATAATTGAAGACGATTTTGATTTTTATATTTCATCAGATGAAAATGGGGATTAATGGATTTTTCTTTTCTTATTCGAATCTGCAGACACATTTATCTCGTCGTTTTTATTATTATTATTATTATTATTATTATTATTATTATTATTATTATTATTATTATTATTTTTATTACTGATATATTCATCTAATTCTTTGTTAATTTTAATATTTTTAAGAACTTCATCTACAATGCCTTTAAGGCGTGTTTGAATAGTCCAATTACTTTCACATGCAATAGATTCACAGCATAAACAATCTATATTTTTTAGTTCTTTTAACGCAGCCTTTCTCTCGTTATTTGCATAAACCAAAATTTTAGAGTAGGGTTCGCCATTTAGTTCAATGGTTGGCGGCTTAAAAGGAAAAGATCTATGAAGTATAATTCCTATAACGTGACATTCAGCAATAACATTAATAACCGGAACTTTTGAATAGTCGTCAAATGCTACTATAAAAATAGAATATGTTTCAGACAAATCTTCTAAGTCCTTAATAAGTCGTCTTCTATAAACATTGCCGCAAAAAGAAGCAATTTTATCTGATAATTCGGGTTTTAACACAGGTTCTAATATTGATGTCATTTTATTTATTATTTATAGTGTTATCCTTTTAAATTTTGATTAATATATATTATTTTTTTTTATATTAATCTAACCTATATATAAGAAATAAAAATGAAGGAAAAAAACGTTTGTAAAGATTTAACATTTAACGATTGCGAATTGGCTATTTTGCGTATGGCAGTTGATAAAGCCGAAGAAAAAATGGCAAAACGTATTGTTAATTCAGACGATATTAAGCGTATTATTCATATTGTAGAAAACTTTATAAAAATGAAAAATCTAATTTGTTATGGTGGAACCGCAATCAATAATATATTACCAGAAGAAGACCAATTCTATAATAAAGAATTAGAAGTTCCTGATTATGATTTTTTCTCTGTTGATGCGTTAGATGACGCAAAGGCGCTTGCCGATTTATACTATAAAGAAGGCTTTACTGATGTTGAAGCCAAATCCGGTCAGCATCACGGCACATATAAGGTTTATGTTAATTATATTCCTGTTGCAGATATTACTTATTTGCCTAAGGAAATATATAACGCATTAAAACAAGACGCTATTCAAGTAGGCGGAATTTTATACACACCACCCAATTATTTAAGAATGTCAATGTATTTAGAATTATCCAGACCCGCAGGCGATATAAGTAGATGGGAAAAGGTAATGAAACGCTTAACATTATTAAATAAACATTATCCTATTACAGACATTAATTGCGGACAAGTTGAATTTCAAAGAGATATGGAGGTTCCAGATTTTGAAGATAAAATATATGACGTAATTCGTAACACATTTGTTAATCAAGGTGTGGTGTTTTTTGGCGGTTATGCGCTTTCTCTCTATTCTCAATATATGCCTAAGAATCAAAGACGCAAAATTGAAAAATTACCAGATTTTGATGTTTTATCCAATGATCCTGAAACAACCGCGCAAATTGTTAAAGAGCGCTTAAAAGACGTTGGAATTCATAATGTTAAGATTGAAAAGAGAGAACCTATTGGTGAAGTGGTTCCTCTTCATTATGAAATAATGATTGGTAAAGATAGTGTTGCGTTTATTTATAAGCCTATTGCGTGTCATAGTTACAATAATATTAAAATTGCAGGACAAAAGGTAAAAATTGCCACAATAGATACTATGTTAAGTTTTTATTTGGCGTTTTTATATGCGAATAAGCCTTATTATAATGATTTCTTAGAAAGAATTTTATGTATGTCAAAATTTCTTTTTGACGTCCAACAAAAAAATAGACTTTCACAAAAAGGTTTATTACGTCGTTTTAGTGTTACATGTTATGGACACCAAGAATCTGTTGAAGAAATACGCGCACATAAAGCGGAAAAATATAAAGAACTTAAAAAATCCGGCGATAAAAATGCATTTGAAGAATGGTTTTTGAATTATAAGCCTGATGAAATTAACTCAAAAAACAAGAAAGATAATGAAAATGGAGAGAAAAAAGAAAATGGAAAAAAGAAAAAGGAAAAGAAAACTGGTAAAAAAGCTAAAAAAACTAAAAAGAAGAAAGGTATTTTGGGCTTATATGGCGGCAAAACATGTAAAAAATATTATTGATCGGGATAACAAACATCGCCATAGCAATGGTCTAATTTATCTTGAAATGTAACACGCTTTCCTGAGCCACCAAATTTGGTATATAAAAAGTATCCTAATAATAGAACACCTATAACTGCAAATACGTACATATACATAGAAGAATTACTTTCGCCACCTTCTTGCGCAACATTGTTATTTAATGCAAATGTTGAATCAGTAATATCTATTTCATCCATTTTACAAATAGAAAATATTAATTGTCTTAAATTTAAACTAATTTTATAAATAAAATTTTATAAATAAAATTTTATAAATAAAATTTTATAAATACAATTATAAACAATAGTTCTCTAAAAGTATTACAAAAATATCATATGAAATTTTTGACATTATTTTATATGCTACATTTTCCTTAAATTCATCAGGAATTCGCGACTTTATAAACATTATACAATGTATAATATAAATACAAATCTTTTCAAATAAGAGTTTACAATTGTTAAATGCTATATAACTATAATTCCAATCATTAACATAACTACACATAGAAGTATTACATTCCTTTATAAAAAATCCATGTATATCCAACAATCCCGAAAGAATGCGATGAAAATTGGTTTTCTCATTTTTAACATTAAATAAATAACCTACTTTATCGCTTCCGTATAAATCTAAATACAATATTTTATTTTCTCTCTCTTTAAAAATAAATGGCACAATACCATCAATATATTTATTTTCATATAACAAATTACCATCAATTAAATAAGGAACATAACTGGATTTTATAACACTATTTATAATTTCATCTACAGATTTATAGGTTGATTTTACCCGTTTTTCGCCGGTTTTAATATTATTATATGAAATGAATAGTCTATTATTTACATTTTCTAATAAATTTTTCGGTATTCTCTCTTTAACATGTTTTTTAATCTCTTTTAAACATGACAATTGCATTTTATTCTTAAATTCATTGCTAATTATGTCATATAACTTAGGCATTAAATCTAACCCATCAATAAAATAAAGAAATGCAACAATTGAGCCCACACTACAGCCAGATATTCTATTAATTTTTATATATTTTCTTCTCTCCATTTCTTTTAAAAAATATAATGCGCCAACATGGTAACTTCCGTTAAATACGCCGCCGTCTAAAACTAAGTCAATTGTTTCTGGTTCCGCACGATTTTTAATTTTATCTGGTAAGTTTTCTATTAATTTGCTTATATATTCATTTATCATTTATTATAAATAAGAATTAACTAATTTATAATAAAACGTATTTTATTTTAATATTTTTACCTTTTTTATTTTATTTTCTATTTTCCAACAATCTATTTATAAATGACTCCTTTTCTTTATGAGAAACATACATATTAATTATTTCTGCAGGAGAATAAAAATGTTCTTGAACTTGTTGTAGTAAGTCTTTGTCAATATTATTTCCAAATAAATGGTTATACATTTCTGCAATTACATTATGACTTGCGTTGCTTAATTCGTGCGTAATATCAATTCTACCAGGTCTAATTAATGCGGGGTCTAATTTATCATAATGATTTGAAGAAATTACTAAAATTCTACCAGGTGTTTCCCTAATACCATCCCATAAATTTAAAATATCATCCAATGTTATTAAATCAGAATTAGATATTGTTGATACAGTTGGAATTTTTGAAGTTCCTGTTTCATTTAACTCACAAATGCTTTGTAAAACATCACCAATTTTAACAGTATCTAAATTAATTTCCTTATCTTTTACAGAAGTTTTTTCCTTATCCTTGTCATTTTTTAAACTACGATTCAACACAATATCACCCACACAGTCAATATCTTCAAACACAATAATTTTTTTATCAAATGAAATGTCACCCTTTGTATTATCTTCATTATATGTATTTTCAAAAAAGAATTGCTCCAATTGTCGTTTGGTTTTAATTAATTTAAGCGAAATAACAATAATATGGCGATTGGTATAATTTGCAAGCGCTTTAATAAAACTAGTTTTGCCAGTGCCTGGAGGACCATGTAGTCCAATGCCAAGCGAATATGGAATACCTTTTTCATAATACCATTCGCGATTATTTAAGAAAAAATCGATTTTATTAATAATTTCCTTTTTACCGTCAAAAAATATGTTATTAAATGTGCGTGCACTTTCAAACAAGTCTTCTCTCCAACAATCAAAAATATCTTCATCTTCCGTTTTCTCAACTTTATTTAAAAAATAAATAAACTTTTTACCAGTTCTATTTGACTTAATAGAAGACAAATAATTACTTGTAATATTGTCAATATAATCTTTAAGATAACTTACAGAATATTTATAAGAATAAACAGTAATTGTAATTCTGTCCGTTTTTGCGTTTATTTTTGTTTTTTCATTACTTGTTTCCTCTTGGTTTATTTCCGCATGAACGAAAATGTCTTCATCTATTACAAAGTGTTTATTTTGATAGACCATAAAAATATCCATATTTTTTCTTCTATCATCATCGTCTGATGTTTGATAATTACTATGAGTTTCCTTAATACATCTTATTGTGTCATTGTCCTTTATATTTTTAATAATATAGCACCACATAGCCTTAAATCTGTCACTATATGCAGACGACGTATTTAATACTGAACTATATGCGGAAATAACTGAACTACGACGACCTTCAATAACAACTTCATTTTTGTTGTAAAAATAGGTTTTAATATTGTCAAATGTAAATTTTTGCGTTAGTTTATCAATTGCATTAAAATAAATATAATTTATTACAAAACTAAATGCGCTAATTACAAGTGATGATATAACCGCATCGTATGCTGGATTACCTGTTTTAAAATAATTAAATATTGTCATTCTTGTTGTTGCTTCATAATTGTTTTTTATTGTTTCCATAAATTCTACCATTGGTTAAATATATTTAGCCTTAAATCTTTAAGTAAATACAATATATTTTATTTCATTATTATATAATGGCTACAAAACATAAAAGACATGTTCGTAAGGAAACTAAAAAAAGAAGAAATGTTGCAAAAGGTCGCACTGCAAGTTTAAGAGAAAGATTTGCGAACAATAGAACATCTTCTGTTCGTAAATTAAGAAGTCAAGGTTTCAAGAAAACCAGCACCTATAAAAAGTCATCCTCTTCTAGTCCAAATAGATATGAATCAATTGCACCTAAAGAAGTAAGAATTAATACACCTGAAAATCAAATTTATGAATATTATTTGGCGTCGTCAGAAGAGAACTGGAAACATGCAGAAAAAGACAAAAGTATTCCAATTTGTAAAAAGAAACCACATAAAAGACATCATTTCCCTTGTAGAAGAAAGAATACAGTATTTAATAGCAAAAAGGAATATGAAGATTATGAATTTATGAAAGATATTAGAAACGAATCAACCAACTTTAAATCTAGAAAAACCCACTATGATGACATAGATTCAATGTTAATGCTTCAAGGTGATGAATTGTATCGCATTGATAGTAGTAGTGATAGCGATGAAGAAAAATAAATTTGTTGCTATATAAGTCGCACTTAGTCGCTTTATCAGTCGCACTTAGTCGCTTTATCAGTCGCACTTCGTGCTTTATTAGTCGCACTTCGTGCTTTATCAGTCGCACTTCGTGCTTTAAAATGCTCCAAAATGTGCCGTAAATTTATTTAATCCATAAAACAAGGTTCCAAATAATACACTTGAAAACAAAAATCCATTTATATTTAAATTACCATCATTTGAAAAAAGGATTGGAAAATAGCTGTATAAAAACTTTCTAAAAAATGGCAATTGAAATAAAAAATATAAAACCGCTAATAAAAGTGGTGTTTGAATTTCATTATACATATCGTCTAATGAATTTTGTCTTTGTTTATTTGCATTATATTTATCAACCATATCTGAAGTTTGCTCGTAATTTTTAATATAATCGTCGTGATTTTGAGGTGGAGGTGGCACATAATTTGGTTGGACGTGCGGGTCTGTGCTATGTGCGGTTGTATTCATTGGAATATCGCGTGATGGCAATTGAGTTGCGCCACTTATACTTGCTTGTTGAAGTCCGTTTACAATCATACTAATTGTAGATTGATCTAAAGTAATACCACTGCCGCCACCATTAGAGGATACAGGCTGTGACTGATTAGGTGCTTCAGATGCAGTCATAACAATATTATTACTTACATTTCCGCCACCAACTGGATCGGTTGGTAAATCTAAAATGCTGGTTGAGTCGCTCATAATTATTATAAAGATTCATTGCTTTATGATAATTACGCAATTAGTCAAACTCTACTGTTTTAATTAAAGAAGAGCATTTTGCTGGAACTTGGCTGTATTTTACACATTTGCCATCACTTTTGTATATTTTATCTTCTATTTTCTCTAAAGGCGGCGCATGAAACTTTAAACATTGCTTATCTTTGCAAACTTTTCTAAATAAAGACGCTAAACCAAATCCCAATAATACGGACATTATTACTTTACCAGTTTCTGTATTTACAAATTTTTCCAAATACATTATCCTTATATATTATATAGTTTAAAAATTTAACATTTTATTAAATACAAATAAAGCAAAATAACTCATACACAAAGACATAATAACCACAATTAAATGTTTATCTAAAGCAATTATTACTTGTGAATCCGTAAAATCTATAAAATCTAAATCTGTAATAGTCATAATGTATTTAATAATAATATTGTTTTACGTTTATATTATTTTTATATATATTCTCTCTCTTATTGTTGAATTGGAATACTAGATATTTGCGATTCATCACTGGGACATTTTACATCATGTTCTTCAAAATAAAAGCAATTGTCTGCTTTATCCTTATATAAAACCTTATTCACTGTTTCAGGACTGGGATAAATATAAATATCCTTCATTTCTGGACCTAAAATATAAATAAAAAATAATCCAACAGCAAAACTAATTAAAAAAAATGGAATCGAAATGTATCTTGATATCATTATATATTTTATTAAGATTTTAAATAAATCCTCTTGTTTTAATAAATTCGGTTTCATTTGCAACTAATCTGTTTAATTCTTCTAACAATTTTGTGTAATCCTTAACACCTTCTTCATTTGTTTTAAAGAATGTTAAATATGTTTCTTGTAATGTTTCTGGTAATTTGTTAAATAATTGGTTATAATATTCAACACCAAAATCGTATTGACCGCTTGCTGATTGAGTTGGTGGAACAACAAGTTCATTTGGTTGAACTATTATACACGCTTTACCTTCTCTCTTTAAATTAACGCAACTATGCATAAACTTCTTCATCCATTCGTTATTTGTACGAAGAGCCGCCTTTAATTTTGCAGGGAAATATGGGCTACTCCATAAATCATTATATTCTTTAATTTTCCAAGAAATTCCGTCTTTACCTTGTCCGTAAACAGGATTATCCATTGGTATTTCTTTACTCGCAATAGCAGTAGCCTTTTTAACTTCTAAAGGATTAATTATTGTAGGTACTTCTTCCGAACTTTCTGATTTTTCAACACTTTCTGAACTTTCAACAATTAACAAAGGTTTTTTCACCTTTTTCTTTGAACCAGAAGTATCAAATCCTGTTGTAAAAGAGAGAACCTTATCTTCCATATCTGAATAAGACATATTATCAATACTATACTTGTTTTGAATTAAACGACATGAATTTGTATCTTCATCATGCCATACCATAGTTTCATTGTATTTTAAACTTCTTATTTTAATTAATGCAGGCATAAGTGAAGTTTTATAAATTTCCACCGCATCTTGAATGTATTGAATATTTTCTAAATCTGTTGCCTTTTTTACCGATTCTTTAATTTGGTCTATATAAATATAAGATTCAGTAATTGTTTTATTTAAATCTTCTTTATCATTATCATTATCTACTATTTTATTATAAGCCTCCAAATACTTTTCATATAATTCTGTGTATAAGGATATACTCATTTGGTCTTCTTCAAAATTCTTCAATGCTTCTTCGGTTGTAATAAAACCAAATAAAAGTTGATTTTTGTCATCAATAATTTTATTTTTATAGTTTCTTATTTCGGTTTCCATTGAATTTAAAATATCTGGTAACAATTCCACTTTGCCAATTTGAACTTTAATATCTAAAGGACACGGATCTGCAACAATGCCGCATTCTGCTCTATATTCTCTATGAGATCCATATGTAGATTCTTTTGCTAATTCGTCATAATATAACACTTGGAATTTTGTGCCACCCGGTCTTTTACAATTAATACATTTTGGTTTAAGTTTAAGAAATTCACTACGTTTTTCTCTCTTACTTAATATTACATTATTCATTATTTTCTTTTTGTTTGCATTTATTTGTGCTTCATATTTCATTTTAAGTTTAAAATATTCATTCATTGCTTCTTTTGGACTTGGTAAATTTATTGTAGATGTTTCCATATATAATATTATTGATATTATTTAACTTTGACATTTTCTTTATTGTATTTTATTTAATATTGCCTTTTTGGATGTATTATATCATATTCACTTTCCCACGCAGGTAAACCAGTAATTAGTTCTTGACGCTCTGCGCGTTTAGCATCTTGAAATATTTTAATTTTCGACAATATATATTGCTGCTTTTCCTTATTTTTTTTGTCAATTTCTGCAGGCGTTAATTTGCCCTTATACTTATAAAGCAATATTAATCCTAAAATAAGTAAAAATCCAAAAAACAAACCAATATTAAATATTGTATTTTCAAATTTTTCTCTCACTATATGACATTGTTTAAGTGATTGATGTAAAAAATATTTAACACCCGGTTCAACGAGAGAAGGCTCTAACGGATCGTCGAAATTCATAATAATTATTGTTAAAATTATAAATTAATTTATACATATTATCTATATGGCAAATTCTTATTTAAATATTGTAACTTTCTTATTAACAACACTTTTTTATTATTTAACTATTAAACCTTCTTTAACTTATGAAAAATCAATTAATCCTATTGAGTATAAAGCATATAAAAGTGATAATTATATGTATTTAGCTATTTATTTTTTACTTGTTCTTGTTATTCAATTTATTGTAAACTCATCTGTTATTGCTAGCGCATGTGGTGGTAATATTACAGAAAATATGGGTGCCGCTGGTGTCTTTACATTTTTACCTTGGACTCTAATGTTCGGTGTTATTATTGTTATTTTGGCAATTTATCCTGGATTTAAGAGCGCATTTTCAGATGTGATTGGCTATTTTTGGGTGTCGAGTAGTGCCAGCAAAATTTTAACCGAATTGCTTGTTAATCAAGACATACAATCTAAAATTGATGGCGACGCATCTATGACACCAGAAAAGAAAAAGGAAATGCAAAGTGCAGCGGATACTATAATTAAAATATGTGGAAATACTTCCATATTAATTAATCAAATGGTTCCTGAAAATTTCAAAGAATATTGGACGACTTTAACACCATTAATGAAGGACAAATATCAAGTTGAAGGACCGGAAACTGCTGGCATTAGAAATCAATTGTTTGATTTAGTTGTAACGCGCGATAATGTTGGCGAATTTATGTGGTATTTATACACAGGATTATTATTAATCTCCATAGTTCAATTAAAGATAACGTCACGTGGGTGTGCAAGTAATCCTAAAACAATGGAGGCCAATTACCAGCAATTCTTAGAAAAAGAAAAGCAAGCAAATGCGGCAAAAGCACAAGCAACTAGCACAACTTATACTTTATCCAGTTAATATCATAATAAATAATATAACAAATTAATATAAATACAATACTTATATATATTTATAAAATGTTCTCTCAAATTAGTAAAAGAATTTATGGTAGCAAGATGACAATGCCTATTAGAAAAATGTCAGATAATAAAGATGTAAAATATGATATGATTATATCAGACTTAAAAAATATTAAAGAAAATTTGTTTGTAATGACGATATTTATAGTGCCATTAACATCATATCATATTGGATGTGAAATGGGTGAATTATTAGCAAGATT
>Ga0194129_10010039_pt1 | contig 10407 bp, 6 predicted proteins | sample TA2KigCa35mmetaG_FD_150862 | JGI IMG/M metagenome (GOLD analysis project Ga0194129, IMG submission 150862) | Freshwater microbial communities from Lake Tanganyika, Tanzania - TA2015038 Kigoma Deep Cast 35m | ecosystem: Environmental > Aquatic > Freshwater > Lake | place: Tanzania: Lake...
ATTATCCTGCCATGGACTCAAACCGTCGCACAGGGTTACATCGCGTCCGGCCAATATACCCCGGCCCAGCTCGCCCCGCTCGCCGACCTGCAGTTCTACATCGACCGGCTGCTCTGGGGTGAGCGCAACGACCAGCGTGGTGTGAGCATGCAAGCCCTCGATGCGATCATGACCCGCCTCTACCAGGCGCAGTCTCGTGGCCTGCAGTTTGGCGACCACCTGTGGTCCCTGGCTCGAACGACTCACCGCAACCTGAGCCGCATGGAGGCCGCGATTCGCACTCGTCCCGGCGTGAACCTCCGCGACGAGAACCTCGTCAAGGCCCGCGTCGAGGTCCTCGGCCTCGAGATCTACAAGACCGCACCTTGGGAAGCCAAGGTCCGCAGCCAAGCGGACTCGTTTGTCATTCTCGACTTCATGACGCGCGCGATGAACGCCTACTTCTACATGCGCAACTTCGACACGCCGCTCAAGACCTGCAACGCGCACGAACTCGGGAATGTGCGAGACCCGGCGTCCCGGTCCGCGCAGTGGCAGACCATCAAGGACCAGCTCTCGCTCGACCTGCGTGGCATCGAACAGGAGCTCAATGCGTACGTCGAAGCGGGCGCTGCGACGAATGACTACGCGACGGACCGTAACCAGGTCCAGGCGGCGCTTCAGGCGGTCCGCGAAGCGGTGGCCGCCGCGTCGATGCCGATGGGCAAGATCTGTGGCCCCGGTCAGACGTGCGCCTCTGACCCCAACGAGGCGCGCCTCCGTCTCCGGCTCGACGAGTACGAGCAGATCGTCGAACGCCTCAATGGCTCGATGGCCTACACCCGCACCTGGCGACACAAGGGCGCCTTGGCGAAAGGGTGCCGCTACAACCTCGGCATCTGGCAGACCGTCGACGCTAACGCGAATGGTAACTACTTGGGCGCGTTCCCCGGACAGACCGCGGACCGCTACTGGTTCGACGTCGCCGGCGAGGCCGAGCAGCTCACGCTCTCGACCTCGGACGGTCTGAACGGCTGCCGCGCGCCGCTCGACACGCGCATCACGGTGTTCAAGGTCGGGGGCAACACAGCAAGCCTCGTCGTCTCGAACGACGACTACAACAACACCAAGTGCTCCTTCATCACCCGCGAGATCGTTCGGGGCCGGTATGAGGTTCAGGTCGACAGGCGTGACGTCGCCCTCGGCGTCGACAGCTACATGCTCTCGGTGATTCACTCCCGCGCGGACGGCTGCGGTGACCGTCGAGTCGCGGCGAGCGAGGAGTGCGACGACGGAAACGTGCTCAACGATGACGGTTGCAGCGCGACATGCCGCATCGAGAACACCCTCGTTCAGGCGGGTGGCGACTTCCAGGGTGCGCCCGGCGAGGCCGGCGTCTTCCGTCGCTACGCGTTCACGCTTGACCGACGGCGCAACGTCTCTGCCGCGGTCACCGACGGCCGCGGCGGCTGCCCTGCCGACCTCCGGATGAAAATCCAGCAGCTCCGCGCGGGCCAGCTGCCGCTCACGGTGGCGACGGACGACGACAGTGGTCCTGGTCCCTGCCCGCTCGTCACCCAAGCGATGGAGCCTGGCAATTACGAGGCCACGGTCTATCCGCTCGACGGTAACCTGATGCCTGCGCACGTCTTCACGATCGGCTTTACTGGCGCGTGCGGCGACCGCACCATCGACCCGGGCGAGGGCTGCGACGACGGCAACCTCCAGAACGGCGACGGCTGCAGCAGGAGCTGCACGAACGAAATGTCGTGCGGCAACGAGAGCCTCGACCTCGGCGAACAGTGTGACGACGGGAACCGCGCGAACGGTGACGGCTGCGACATGAACTGCCGCAACGAGACGGGCCCGGTCTGCGGTGACGGTCGAGTTCAGCTCCCTGAGGGCTGCGACGACGGTAACCGCTTGAACGGCGACGGCTGTAACGCGACCTGCGTGCGTGAGCCTCGTTGCGGCAACCGCATCATGGACAACGGTGAGACCTGCGACGACGGCAACCTCCGCCCGGGCGATGGCTGCTCGGCCCTTTGCCAAAAGGAGCTCCCCTGCGGCAACACGAAGGTCAACGCGGGCGAGCAGTGCGACGACGGCAACGTCCAGGACGGCGACGGCTGCTCGGCGGCGTGCCAAGTCGAGTCCGTGGATCTGAACACGGCGCTCGACAGCCGAGTGCTCGCGCTGCCGCGTCGCGGCTCGAACTGGTTCAAGATCAAGGTAGACGCCGCCGCGACCGTCACCGCGCAGACCAACACGGGCCCGGGCGTGTGCACTGTCGACACGACGATGTTCGTCTACCGGCAGAGCGGCGCAAACCTGCTGCAGGTCAAGCGCGATGACGACAGCGGCCCCGAGCTCTGCGCTCAGGTCTCGATGAAGCTGTCGCCGGCGACTTACTTCATCAAGATCGAGTCCCGCACGGGCGACGCCATCGCGGCGTACAACTTGAACTACCGCCTCGATGTAGAGGTCAACGCGGGCGGGAACTTCCTGGGCTCGCTCCCCGCCGGCGGCAGCGACATGTACGTTGCGAAGCTCTTGACCCCGCGCCATGTGCGCTTCGAGAGCAAGAACTCGACCGACCCGAACGGCGCCTGCCCGGGTGACACGCGCTTCGTGCTCAGCCGCCGCGAGCGAGACGGTACACGGGTCGAGGTCGCCCGCAACGACAACAGCAACGGTGTCTGCTCGCTGATCGAGCTCGACCTGAATGCCGGCACTTACGACATCCTCGTCACGGGTGCAGCGGCAATACCGGCGTATCATTTCAACGCCGTCTTCGGTGACCCCACGGGCACCTGCGGCAACCGAGTGGTGGATGTGGGCGAAGCCTGCGACGACGGCAACAGGGTCGCGCTCGACGGCTGTGACGCGCAGTGCCGACTCGAATGCGGCAACCGCCGCCGCGAGGGCGCCGAGCAGTGCGACGATGGCAACGTCGTCAGCGGCGACGGCTGCTCGTCCCTGTGCCTGTCTGAGGGCGTGTGCGGTAACGGCATCGTGGAGCCAGGCGAGGCCTGTGACGACGGCAACGCCCGCAACGGCGACGGCTGCGAGACGAACTGTGCGCTCCGCGCGCTCTGCGGCAACGGTGGCATCAACGTCGGCGAGATCTGCGACGACTCGAACCTCGTCAACGGTGACGGCTGCGACGTGCTCTGCACCCCGGAGTTGTTCACGGTCTGGAAGGCGGAGGACCGCCTCACCGGGTCGATTCCTGCAGGCCGCAAGGATACCTACGAGTTCCGCACGGAGACGACGGCAGATGTCCGCATCGAGACGAGCAACGGCGCGGGCGGTTGCCCGGGCAACACCGTCGTCGTGCTCTATTCCCTCGCGAATGGCGGCAGCGCTGAGATCGCGCGGGACGACGACGGCGGTGCGAACGGCTGCTCGCTCCTGAACACCGAGGTCCCCGCCGGTGTCTATCGGTTCGACGTCCTCGCCCCTGCCGGGACGCCGCTGTTGAGCTACACCGTGAACTATCGTGTCTCCGTGGACGCGACGATGGGCGGGGCGTTCCCGGGCGCGTTCGACAAGGCCGGCTCGGACATTTTCACGGCCCAGATCGCCGAGGCGGGCACCATCATCGCCGAGACCAGCAACGGCTTCGGCGGCTGCACGACCGACACCTTTATGGACCTGAAGTTCAACGGCCGCATCGTCAGACAGGACGACAACAACGGGCCAGGCCCTTGCTCGCGGATCGAGTGGCCCATTGAGCCGGGTAACTACGACGTGGTGGTCCGTGGTCGAAACAACATCGCGCTGAAGAACGGCTACACGGTCCGCATCCAGTACGCGCGCTGCGGTGACGGTACGGTCAACCCCGGGGAGCAGTGTGACGACGGCAACAAGCAAGGCAACGACGGCTGCAGCGCCGCCTGTGCCCTCGAGAACCTGTGCGGTAACCGCGTCGTCAACATGGGCGAGCAGTGCGACGACGGGAACCGCGACAACGGCGACGGCTGCAGTAGCATCTGTCAGACCGAGGTCCTGTGCGGTAACGGCATCGTGAACAACGGCGAGACCTGTGACGACGGCAACAACCGCGCGAACGATGGCTGTGACAGCTCATGCCAAACCGAGCCCGCGACCTGCGGCAATGGGCGCGTCGAGGGTGGCGAGAGCTGCGACGATGGCAACGGGAGGAACGGCGACGGCTGCAGCTCGGCCTGCCTCCTCGAGGGCCAGTGCGGCAATGGACGTATCGATCCGCTCGAGCAATGTGATGACGGCAACGAGGTGAACGACGACGGCTGCTCGTCCCTCTGCGTGCGTCAGTACTTCCCGATCAATACGGGCCGGTTCATTCACTCGTCGTCGCTCGGTCGCGACCGCACGGAGTTCTTCAAGTTCAAGGTCGAGCACCGCGCGACGCTCGTCGCTGAGACGACCGATGGGAACCCCCAGTCGTGCGTCGCGATCGACACGCAGATCCGTCTCTACTCGTACAACGCGCTCGGCCAGCGCTCGTTGACCGTGACCGAGGACGACGCAGGCGTCGACCGCTGCTCGTTGCTGACCCGCGTGCTAAACCCCGGCACGTACGACTTGGAGGTGCTCGGCAAGGACGGGGGCGCCCTGCCGCAGTATCTGCTGACCTACCGCCTCGCCGTAAACGCGCTCAGCGCGGGCGCCTACATCGGAAGCCTGCCGGTGCAGGGCTCGACGGACATCTTCGAGATCTCGGTCGCGAACGCGACGCGGTACACGCTCACGACCGGCGACGGTCAGGGTGGCTGCCCCGGTGACACGGTGCTGACGGCCTTCCGCATCGAGGCCAATGGGTCGCTGACCCAACTCGCGCAGGCGGACGGAGGCGGCTTCGGCGCGTGCTCGCAGCTTCCGCGGTTCCAGCTCGATGCCGCGAGAAAGTACGAGTTCAAGGTCGAGGGCAAGAACGGCATGCCGATTCAGGGATACCGGTTCATTACTCAAATCGTGCAGTAACCAGGAGGACGACGCAATTGGCAGCCAAAAAGTTTAGAGTACGTAGACATGACGAGAAAGATCAGAGCGCGCAGGAAGAGGGCGCCCGGGCGCCCTCGATGCCTGCCGTGTCGGTTGCGGATGAACTTATCATGGCAGGTGCATATGATCTACTGGTTCGGCGCTGGATACGAAACATCTTCAGGGGAACTCACTAGGGAGAATGCCTAATGAAACCAACACCATATGTCTATCACGGAAGCGTCTTGTCAAACTACGATGGAGACACCCTCATCGCTGTGCTAGATCTCGGAATGGGAATAAAAATGAGGGCGGTTTGTAGACTCTTGGGACTCGATGCCCCAGAGATTCGTGGCGGATCTGAGGCGTCAAAGGCTGCCGCGAAGCTTTCGAAAGAGCGACTCACTAATCTTCTGCGCGCGCCAGCAGACACTCTCGTGTTTCACTCGACTGCAAAGCCTGACAAGTACGGCAGGCTGCTAGTTAGGGTGTGGAACGGCGACGTATGCGTCAATGACGCTATGCTCAGCGAAGGTCACGCGCGCCCCTATGAGGGGGGTACGAAGCAGAGACTGGAGGGATGACAGTGCCGATATTTACGGACCCAATTCATCGAGCGATGTTGCGTCGATGCGCAGCGCGGACCACAGAGCTGCTCATCTTGATCGTTCTATCGGGCCTGCTGATCTACGCAGGGTGCAAAGTGTTATGAACTCAGAACCTAGTGCTAGTGACACCCTAGAGCAGACTGCCTGCGCATGCAAGCAGCGCAAAACTGCCAAAAACGTTATCATCAGTTGCACCGGCGCGCTGGTCGACCCCGCAGTCGAAGGTGACAGAGGCGCTGCCGGAGCAGGCCTGAGGTCTCACCTATTCATTCTGCGCGGCGACCCGAACCCTGATGATTCTCTCAACAGCGCCGCGCTCGAACGAGGCTCACTGTACCCTTCAACCCGCTACGAAAAGGCAGGGCTAAGAATCGCTGCCACGACCTCAGATGCCACATGCGCTCGTCGCGCGTGCAATCGCCAGGCGTGTGAGGTATAGTTGTGACAGGTAACAAGAAGGTGAGGTGCTAGTTGGCTACGCGTTCTCTCATCGCGGTTCGTCGCGGACCGAACGATATCGTGAGTATATACTGTCACTATGACGGATATCCTGGCGGCGTCGGCTCAGTGCTGCTGAGACACTACAACTCCGCGGAGGCAGCCGAGTCGATTGTCGCACTGGGCGACCTTTCCACGCTCGAGGAAGCCACGGATCTTTGCAAAAAGCTCAGCGATCCGTTTTCTGCTGACTCTTTGCCTCTCCTTGAGAAGGCGCGCCGGGCCTGCGCGGAATATGTCTACATTTACGCCGAGGGACAATGGCATGTCTGCGAGGCGAATGATGACATGACATGGAAACCTCTCAGCGGGGTCATTGCATGTTGAGCCTCGCACGGTCGCTCATTGAGCAGCTCCTGGCCTGCTTCAGGCACAAACAGCCTGAGTACCTCGTAGATCTGACCGCAACCCTGAAGTCTGGGTCTGCGCGCAGGTGCTGCTACCACAGCAGGGGCGATGAGGCGGAACGCTAAGCCGTGCAACGTGAGTCGTGCTGTGCCACAATGGTAACACGAAGGAGAAACATCTTGCTAGATCCGGTCGTTGATTTTCCCAGCGAAAGCCTCATGTTCTTCGCCACACGACGCGGAGGACCCATCGGTACCCGTCCATGGACGGCAGCAGCGCGAGATTCTGGACCACGCCTCAGCCGCGCGGGCCTACGCCTCGCCGCGACAGTCGCTGAAGCGCCAGCGTGCAACGACGACGAGACCACGGTATAATAGGACCACAAGGAGGCATTTATGACTGAAGCCAGAAAGAGAGAGCTCCTGCTCGACCTGATTCGGACGAGGCCCTCGTGTAGCTACACGGACCTTGAGATCTGGAACCTCGGCGTTCGCGGACCGTACGACGCGATCGATCTATACGCGCGCATTCCGGTTCGGACAGGAAACGGCCGCAGCCGCTCACGGGCTCGCCAGGACTCCGAGATTCTCTGGGATCGCATCAAGGGCATTGTCGACGCCTTCGAGAAGTCTGGCGGCCGCGGCCTGTACGGCATTCGAGCCACTCACAGCCCCGACTGGAGGTCCTACGATCTGGGAGCGGTCTTCGCGCACAGCCTCGATGAGGCAAAGTTTCTCGCTGACACGATGATCAAGCCGTTCCTGGCAGAGGGTGCTCGCTTTGAAGTCAAATTCATGGACTTCGGCAGCCCGGAAACGCTCATGAGCACGAACGACAATGCCCTGCAGAAGATGCGGGGGATGCGCGATGAGCTCAAGCGCGTCATCGAGAGGAACAGCGTGCGGTTCGCAGAGATCGAGTCTCTCATGTCCGCCGTGCAGATGCTCACGACCGAGCAGCTCGCCGCCGAGCGCGCGGCGTAAAAAGTGCGTTGTCCACGTGTAAAAGCGTGCACCTCGCTGTACTATAGAGACATAACCTAAGGGCCTATGGCGCAACGGTTAGCGCAGACGTCTTATAAGCGTCCGGTTCTGGGTTCAAATCCCAGTGGGCCCACAGAGAGATCCTTGACAATGTACTCCGCGAGGAGAGGCCCACGGCGTCTAGGCGTCGGCGTGGCCATACCGCAGATTGATCCGACTGCGGCGTAAAGACTGTTTGAGCGAGCAGGAGGGTCTGACACCTGGAAAGACAGGAAAGTTTGGGCCTGTACCAGCCGCGGCTTCTACCCGCGAAACTGTAATTGGATTGATGTGCGTTCGAGTCGCACCAGGCTCTCCGTTTTTTTGGAATAACAAGAACCTTCATAATAGTTAGAGATATGGAGGCTCAAATGAGAAAAACGTCAATCTGCAAGTTCTGTGGTGAAACCTTTGAAAGTCGAAGGGTTGGTGGACACACCAACAGTTGCAAACTAAATCCAGCAAGAGAGTCACGTCTCCAGCATCTTTCGCAAGCAAGATCTTCAATCACAGCTGATTCAAGACGACAGATGAAAGAAAGTCTCAAAAAGGCGTGGGAAAGTGGCAAGTATGATGAGATGGCTTTGTCCCGCAGGGGGAAACCAGGGCATTCTCACACCGATTCAACAAGAAAGAAATTGTCAGAATCCAGAAAAGCCTGGCTTGCTGCAAATCCAGAAAAGCATTCTTGGAAGAGAAGCTCAAAGTTTGACAGTGAACCCTGTCAAAAACTCAAGGATGCGCTTCAGGCCCGTTCAGTAAGTTTCCATGAAGAGTTCACGCCTCTTAATGACAGGTTCTTCTCTTTGGACGTCGCATTCCCAGCGGTGAAGATCGGCATTGAGGTCAACGGAGAGCAACACTACAACAGAAATGGGACACTAAAGCCCTACTACCAACAGCGGCACGATTTGATTGAAAGTGCTGGTTGGAAGTTGTATGAAGTGCACTACTCTATCTGTTACGACGAGAACAGGCTTTCATCGATAGTCAACTCAATTGTTGAGACCCATGATCTCGCTGATGTTGATCTTACTTTCGAAGTAAGGCCCAAGGGAATTCCCACAAAGAAGTTTCCAACTCGCCAGGCATACGCCGACTCTCAAAAACTTCCACCAGAGACACTCCAACTCTGGCGTGAAGCAATCGACTCCGTTGACACCATGAAGTTCGGTTTCATCGGAAAAATTGCAAAGCAGATGAACTGCTCTCACACACATGCTAGAAGGATTCTAAGCACTTACTTTCCGCAGATACAATCCTTCAAGAGGAAGAGTTCCGGAACTAGTTCCTGACCTGCACTTCTTTACAAGGCAGAATGAAAAAGTGAATATTCCGACAAAGCTCAGTTGGTAGAGCAGTTGGCTGTTAGCCAACATGTGGCAGGTTCGAGTCCTGTTGTCGGAGCCTCGGGTGCTGCAACCACTCAAGCCTGTACCGTCAGGTAGAAAACGGCGGGACCCGCGACGTCATGGGCGGACGATTCTCAGGGCTCGGTAAGTCCTTGAGCGGTTTCGTGGTACGAGAATTCACGACGTCCTGATGGGGGACGCATACTCCTTCCGGTCGTCTCACCGTCACCAGGGCCCTGTCGCCGCGCAGGGGGTTCGTTCTAGGGCACTAGAGCGATCTTAGGTGGTTGCACACCAGCGGCATTCTGTTTCCATAGCTCAGGTGGATAGAGCACACGTTTCCTAAACGTGTTGTCGGTGGTTCGAGTCCACCTGGAAACGCACATGGGTCATTAGCTCAATTGGCAGAGCAGGAGCCTTTTAAGCTCTAGGTTGTAGGTTCGATTCCTACATGACCCACTCATTCTGCAGATGTGGCATATAGGCTGTGCTCCACCCTTCCACGGTGGCTAAGCGGGTTCGAGTCCCGCCATCTGCTCCAGGTTGCGTCAGCCATCGTAGCTCAGCTGGTTAGAGCAGTGCCCTTGTAACGCACAGGTCGTCAGTTCGAATCTGACCGATGGCTCCTAGTGTACATGTACCTCGCGCGTGGTATAGTGAGAACATGGAGGTGAGTATACGCGCTCTTCAGGAGCGATGTAGTTGACCTTGAGATTGGTAGAAGAACTCTGGAAGGCATCCGGCTGGATGAGGACGCAGTCTTGAAAACTGTTGGGGTCTAAAAAGCCCTTGGGGGTTCGAGTCCCTCGCTTTCCGCTAAATAATCCTTTCTTCGCTCTAACCTGCCCACGTGGCGTAATGGAAGCCGCAGGAGACTTAAAATCTTCCGGTCTCGCGACCGTGCCGGTTCGATTCCGGCCGTGGGTACAATGTCGTTGCTGACACATACTTAGGTCTGATGGCACTTGTCATCACAGGAGGCAGCAGATGTACGATTTCATCATTGCAGAAAAACTCCAGAAGCTTCGCGGCGATTCGACCAAGGAGGAGTCGGCGCAGTTGCAGCTAGAACTTCCACTAGTCTTGGGCGATCGGCCGGCCCGCGATTCGGTCAGCGAGCCGATTGTCCTTCATATGTCTGGCCACGATGGCGATAGTGCTGACTGTAATGGTGTGCTGATCATCTCTCTTTGATCTGACGCCGAGGTCAAAGTCGTGTCCCGATTGTTCCCATCCAGCTGTCGAGTGCATTGCGGCGTAAGCCGGGGCTGGTCGTGTGGAGCGTAAATAAGGTTATGCTGAGGTGAAACCCTGTATTCCACTCGACGTACAGGGAAGTAACCGCCGAACTAGGAGGACGACACAGTGTCTAATCGCGACTTCATCAAGAAGGGCACAGGACTCTACAACGCCATCGAGCTCGGCGCCCTCGAGGGGAAGATCATCGCTCATGTCCTTTGGGCAATCGTCATCTTCGCAGTCCTCAGCGCGCTGATTCTCGGCACGCCGTGGATCTACGTGGGATATGCATTTCTCCTGATGGCCTGTGTGGTGGTCTTCATGATCTGCAGGACGATCGCCCTGGCCATCGTGTGCCTGTTTGAGCATTTCAACCGGAAGTGAGGTGTAAGT
>Ga0194129_10010043_pt1 | contig 10401 bp, 8 predicted proteins | sample TA2KigCa35mmetaG_FD_150862 | JGI IMG/M metagenome (GOLD analysis project Ga0194129, IMG submission 150862) | Freshwater microbial communities from Lake Tanganyika, Tanzania - TA2015038 Kigoma Deep Cast 35m | ecosystem: Environmental > Aquatic > Freshwater > Lake | place: Tanzania: Lake...
AGCCAGGACTAACAGGGTTATGGCAGACATCTGGTAGGAAATTAACTTCATGGGAAGAGCGGATGTCCGGAGATATTGCATATGTTCAAGATTGGAGCCTAGCTACAGATTTTGCATTGATTTTTCGGACAATCGGCGTTCTTCTTTCAGGCAAGGGATCACTTTAACGATTCAAATATGGTTATCCGATTACTCATTATGTATGAGTAGATTGATGTGACCTGATTCAGGTTTAGCTAGAAATCCAAAATTAAAAATTCGCAATGTGAAACCTACTATCAACTTCGGAAGATAGCGATCGATTTAGATAAATACTTTTCAACTAAATGATTAGTCTCGAATGTCACTGTGTAAAATTCATCTGCGTGCCTTAGGCAAAAATAACATGCCAGCCTGCTCCATTGCTCGTTAAACAAGAAATACAAGACAGAGAACTCGAGCTTGAGAGCGAGAACCAGTTCATTCATAATGTATTCGCTATCTGGGAGAGAGTCACTTATAATGAAGATTGACTGTTTGGTTTCGCAAAATGAGAATAAAAAATCTAGACTATGAGATTGTATGTACGTACTTGTTGGAGGCAAAAGGAATGGCCGCACGGGGTCTACGCTTATATATTCACCATTGCGATTTAATCTCAATCCTTCTACTATGTAATGGGAAGAAATTCCGACTTTAACACCAAGTTCGATAACTAAATCAGGTTTAAGGGTGCGTACCATTGAATAAGGAAGAAAATACCTTCCATGTCTTCCATGAAATTCTTGAGGAACTCCGCTGCCCTCAGAATTTATATAATCACGAAAAAGCTTAAATTCAGGAAATAGGGTAGAATCACACAAATTGCGATTGCTGCTGGTGGGATTCTTCAAATTTACAATATTAGCTGGAAAAGACAAATCAAAATCAAAGGTATCTACCTCACGATCCAAAAAAATGAATCTCAGTAAATCACCAATTGGTGCACGAGATTTCCTTTTAAGAAGAACTCTTACTCTTGTCAAATATCTGAATCTTGAGAATCTTCTTCTTGCTCGCTTTAGAGAATTAAGCGCCGAGATCAGAGTCATCCACCTAAAATATATGAAAAAGAACTAGAATGAAACTACATTAGCCGCAAACAAGAATCATAATATAATTATGGCATGACGTTGAGGTTATTGAGCATAATTCATGCGACGGCTCCGTCAGGAATTCATTCTTTTTGGAATACGAGATGGAAAGGTCTAATTGATCTGAATATTGAAGTTCATTTCATTGTAAGACCGGGCTTAAATCATGTATTAGATGGAGTTCCTTCAAGCTTTATCCATGAAGCAAAAATTCATTCGCCGCAGGGTGGGAAAATTGGCTTCTTAAGATACCTAGTGTCGATTCCAAGTGATCGCATGATTATCAAGGAAATTGGACGCAATTTAAATGTAGATGCAACAGTAAGTCACGGCGTGCAGTCGCTAGCGGAAAGTACAATTTTAAATTTACCAAATTATCTCTTTCTTCACGGCAACAGTCTCGCCAAATCCGTCTATTTAATTAGACGATTTTTTCCTAGACCTAAGGCTACTTTCTCAGAATTAGAGATGCTGGCGTATCCTAAAATTTCAAGAAGAGAAGTTTACAACTTTAGATTATTACCCGGAATTACTTTGACTGGAATCAAACGTCAATATATAGGAGGAAATAGTTCATCAAAGCCATTATTGTTATGGGTGGGAAATTCGAGTCATAACAAAAATGCTAGAGAATATTGCAGGAATGCGTCTCTATTGCAACGGATGAATCAATTGGGTGTACAAGGGGTAATGATTTTTGGAGATAAAATAGGCAACGTCACTGAAGAAAATAGTTCCATTTCGGACGGATTAATGATTAGTAATTTGCAGGCATTAGGGAAAGTAAATAATTTGTGGGACACGTACAAATGTGCATCAAGAAGAATTTTTCTTAGTACATCATTAAAAGAAGGTATAGCGAACGTCATAATGGAAGCTGCGGTAAATGGATTTACTATAATTGCCAGAAATAATGAAGGAGCTCGAGAAGCAAAGAAACGAATTCAGAGTTATAGTCAAATTCCTGTTGATAGGTTTTTTTCCATTTACGATTCACAAGAACAAATAGGAATACATTTGGAAAAGCACCTAAAATTGAAGCACGAAGAAATATCGATATTCACGGAATGCTCGATAGCTGCATTTGACATAGCCATAGCTATAAAAAGATTAAAGGAAGATCTAAGCAGAGTAGAATCTTCAGACAAGCAACTTTGAAATTTTACCTATTGCTGTATCGCCAATCACGAATCTCGAAAAGAATTTAGCCACCAGAACTACGTGATATCGAGAGCTGACAATTGTGTTTGCAACAAATATTTCTCTCAATGTTTCTTTTAAATTACCTGTGTAATTATGTAACTTTGCCTCGTAACCAAACTCATTTAATAATAAACTTTGTAATTCCAAGGCCACAGTATGATCGGAATGTTCTCTCTGAGTACCACTTATGAGAATAGTAAATTGATATTTAATGTTTGAATTTTGCCTTAAAATTTCTGATATATGAAGCTTCCACCACTCTTGGTCATAGTGATTAAACGAAGGGGAAAGCAATACTTTGAAGAAATGAGAACTTTCTGGTGAAGCAAGTTCCTTATTGAAGTACTCGATCATGTTTTGGCTGGATAAAAATTTGTAGGCCAAATCCTCTTCTAATTGGACCGCGGTAGTTCTTTTGCCCATTATCCAATAGAATTTTTCTAGGGATTCCTTGTCTCGTACTGTAATTGTCGTTGCCAGTCTCAATAGTCTTCGAACAATTTTGATTTGAGTCGAAGAGTTTTTGTTTATCTCCAATCCTATTGCACGATAAGAGATCCGGATGTTAAGAAGTTTGGCAACAAAAAAAAGCACCCACCACTTCATTAATCGCACAATAGTCTTGAAGTTTGTTGAGTTGTCTTGTGAGAAGTGACTACCCCCAACAAGTATTAAAGCCTCTGCTTTTTTAAATAACCGGTATACGGGAAGAGTCCTAATTGGCATGAATCTATCGTCTTTATTTTCTGACAGGCTCTGGCACAAAACTCTGACAAATGTGTTATCTTTCAAAAAGCCATCAGTTATCAAACCTTCAAGCATTAAGTCATCACCAAAATTCCTAGCGGTGAAATTTCCTATAAGAACTGTGTAATTAGATTGGCGCAAGTTAGCTCACTCCCGAGTAATCAACTTATTAGCAGATAGTGTATACACAATTAGGGTAATCAGTTCCTTTAAGACTAAGGCCAGTACCAATATAGCAATTATTGAGATGTTAACTTTTGAACTGATGACCAAGAAAATAATGTATACGGTGAGAATAGCCGCTGTGATTCTAATGATTAATTTAGGTTCAAAACGCTCTAATATAGTGAGCGAAGTTGATTGATGAACAATTAGGAAAGCAGCGAAGCTTGCAAAGACTAGATGCCACAAGAAAGGGCGCAGTTCAGCCCTGAGATATGCCACAGAAACCGCAGAGGAAGCGGTCGTGATTAAAGATAGAATTGCTATTTTATTAATTTTGTCGCGATAATTCTGAAGCTGAGAATGAACTTGCGACTTGACGCGTCCAATTCCTAAACTATTCGATTTCAAGGCATTTTGAATGCCTGTAGCAAAATTCTCTGCCAATGTTCGACTAATTACAATGATTATTGAGTAGATCCCAAAAGCTTCATCGTCCAAAATTACGCTTGCTACGATTCGATCGAAAAAACCGTAAAACCAAAAACTCAAATTTAATAATAAGTATGTTGTAAAGAGATTATCACCGGAGTAATGCGGTTGGGGTTCTGTAACGGTAAAAGCTTCTAATTTGTTAATTAAGGCAACTAGAAAATTGTAAAGCATGTTGTAAATGAGAATCGAAACAAGTAAGTCATAGAAGCTTTGAAGTATTAAGAGCATGCAAATAGAAATCAATCCAGCAATTAACGAATTTCGCGCTATCTTCGGGAAAAGGCCTTCTCTTCTGTAATTCAATTGAGTTTCGGCTCCCAAAAAAGAGGAAAAGCAAAGAAGGAATATCAAAATAAAAAGATATTCAGATGAAAAATATTTGTTGTTTATCTCAATGAAGAAAGTCGAAATAAATGAGAAAAGTAAGGTTATTACGAGTATCTTCCAAACTAGATTACGCGTATAATTAGCAGAGGAGGCAGATTTGTGGAGATGAACTTGAATTCTTGAATTTACGAGCAGCCCAATGTACAAATTTACGGCCATAAAAATTAGAGTATAAGTGGCAAATTGAACCAGAGACCCTTGCAATATTAGAATGAAAGTAGGAAGTATCACAAGTAAACGTGATAAAAGTTTCTCTTTAATAGCCCAGTTCACGCATGCCACTCCTGGTGTCAAAAATAAACCAACTCTTGGTCAAATTCTCCCTTATCTCATTGTAGAGACGTTAACATTACTTTTGTGGACGTACTGGTTACTGCTCTCGCAATTCTTTGTATCATTATGTCGAAGCAGAGTTGGCTAAAACTCCCAACTGTTGCTATGCTCTTGGTAGGTTGGGTTTCGCCAGTCGTCCTTATACACACTTTGCCCTATGGAGGTTCAGGTTTCCCAATCGGTTGGTTTCCGATTTTAGGGGATCTTCAAAATTCGCGGTCAATTTGTATTTATATGGCTGGTTTGTCGGCAATTTTCATGTTGATTTCCAAGAGTAGAGCATGGAATTTATCGACTTTCGAAAATTATTCAAAGGTGCAGACAAGAAGAGTTACAGGGTCAGAAGAATCCGCCAACAACATTTTACTTTTAACAAGCAACTATCTAATTTTAGCATTATTTGCCGTGGGACAGGGTCCGAGTTTATTACTGAGGGAAAGTTATTTATACGCAGACGGAAGTGCCGCATTCAGAACATTCACGACGATGCTAGGACCACTATGGTTCATGATAACGCTAGTTATGTCAAATTTTAAGAAATTGGGTTTCATTCATCCCGCGTGTCTCTTTTTGTTGTGGGAAATGATTCTAGTTGCTAAAGGTAGCAGATTTGCACTAGGAATTATTATTTGCTTTGCCTTGTACAGTTCACAGAAATTTTCAGGCAAATTCCACAAGCTATTAATTATTGGTTCTAGCGTGCCCATCATTTTAATTACATTCCAAATACTGAGTATTGTCAGGAAAGGAATTCATGGGATATTAGCCTTACCTGGAATTATAACCTCTCTAGATCCACGGAGTATTTTATCATTTTCTTCTATCAGAGAAACAACTTTCCAGATTATAAACTCAACTTTATCGAGTGTTCCTAGTATGGAGGTAACATTAAAAGCAGATATCAATCAGTCTGACGTATTTTGGCAGTTTAACCCATTACCTAGAGCCATAATCGGAGAAAATCTCAATGAAATAAATTTGACACCTTGGTTGCCCGCCTCTGGACTCGGCGTCATTGTAAATTCCATGGGACTGATAACTGGGTTGGGTTTTGTATTAATGTTTCTCATAATTATTGAACTATTACGAAGGGACTTAGGTGAGCATTTCAAGGACGGCAAAAACTTGCAAATTGCAGCCACCGCAATTTACTTTTTCACAATTTTGATTTTGTGGCAATACAGCATTCGGTGGTCTGCTCGCTTATTTACGGTAATGTTGCTAGCTAAATTGCTTTTAACTATTCATCGTCATTTGAAATTCACTGGATTCAGGTTTACGACGGATTATAAGTAACGCCTTTTGAATCTCTTGTCCGGACATAGCTAAATGCCCTTCTCAAGAGATGGCACTCTTGCTTAGACAATGTATAGAATATAAGCTGTGCGTCTCACGGTTGTTTTAGATCGATTTGTAGATCGACGTGTGTTTGAGTCTTTCATTACATTGAGTCACGTGGACTTTAAACCTGAATTTAGTCCGATGAAGAACCGCTGCGCTTGTGTCGGAAAATCGAATTGGATGCTGGAGAAACTTATTGCTATTGAAAAAATAATCAACCTTCGTAAATTCGAAAGAAATTTTGAACATAACGGCACTTTCATTAAAGAATTGAAAGTTCAAAATCTGAATTCCGAACTTTCGCCATTTGGTGACTCTTGGTATTTGGATATTAGGCCACTCAAAAATAACGAGAAAATTTGTTTTGCGCATGTAAATGAGACAAAAGTGTCCATAAATGTCGCAAGCGCGTGCAAAGGCGATTTGGCGTCGCAACTTTTAGAAGCGTACCTTAAGGGACGCTTTCCGATTGTCGGTAAATTTTTAATCTCATCAGGCACCGCAAGTTTTCAGATTGGCAAATTCGAGATTTATCCGAAAGGGGGATTGTGGAGACTTTATAACGATTTAGTCTTGGCGGCATTTGAATGTATATCGAACCTCGAAGCAAATTTTACTACCGAGGAATTGATTCCGGAATCCCAGTCGCTTAGCAATGAGAATTCTTCAAGAATTATGAGTTGCCCTCTAATAGTTTCCCTACTGGGGTACTTGGTGTTGACAATAGGTCGACTCTCAAAGAAGATAATCGATCGGATTTTCATGAGGAAGAAGTGGGTAACTGAAATTTATCTTTCGAATTATCAACCTGTGATTTTGAATCAATTTTTGCCTGACAGTCGATACGGTATTGCAGACCCGTTTCTCTTTAGGAAAGGCGATATAATTTATTGCTTTGTTGAAATTCAAAAGAAGTTATCAGAAAAAGGAGCAATTGCTTGTCTCGAATTCGATCTGAAAGGCAGAGAAATTCAACCCACTTATAGCGGAATAGTTCTTGAAGAGAACTTTCACCTTTCATTTCCCCACGTTTTTGAAACTGAAGGGGAGTATTTCATGTTGCCTGAACAACACGAATCGGGGAATTATTGGATTTATAATGCGAAGAATTTTCCTTACAATTGGGAGAGGTACGTAGAGCTACCATTTCTATTAGGAGCTGTTGACCCGCTCTTATTCCAATCCGAAGGAAGTTTCTATATTTTGGCTTCGATGCTCTATAAAGACATAGGATTCTCCAGAAAATTATTGGCATTCAAATCGTACAATCTCGCTGGGCCTTGGCAAGAATTGCCAGTTACTGGAATTGACTCATGCGCTCATGGAAGAAATGCAGGATTGGCTCTCTTGGGAGATGGGGTGAAATTGCGAATGGTTCAAAAAGTTAAGCAATTCGAGTACGGAACATCTGGCGTCTTATTTCAACGTGTTACGTTTCAAAACGGTTTGATAGAACTTGAGAATTTCGAGGATCCCTGGTGCCTGGCAAATAGAGCTAGAGCCTTCGAAAGAACACATCATGTGAACATCCACAATGATATCATCGCCTTGGATTATTTGGCAAAGAGTTTAAAAGTACGAACGCTGCTACCAAGCTGTAGACTGAAATTTGAGTGATATGGAGTTGCGAATGAGAAGTGCATTAGTGTTGGGTGCAGGTGGTTTCATTGGTTCACATATGGTCTCAAGGCTCAAGTCGGAGGGGTACTTTGTACGTGGAGTTGATCTTAAAGAGCCGGAGTTCTCATCAAGCGCCGCTGATGAATTTGTTTTAGCGGACTTACGAAATCAGTCTAACGTTGATTCAGTTGTTCAGCTGGGCGCACAGTCGTTCAATGAGATATACCAGTTCGCGGCCGATATGGGCGGCGCAGGTTTCGTTTTTACCGGAGAAAACGACGCAGACATAATGCACAATTCGGCAATCATTAATTTAAATGTGCTTGACTCACTAACCAAATTGGTGGGGAGGATCGGCATGAACTCAACTAGAGTTTTCTACAGCAGTTCAGCATGTATGTATCCTGCCTATAATCAAGAGGATCCAAGCAATCCCATTTGCACAGAATCCTCAGCTTATCCAGCCGCACCAGATAGCGAATATGGTTGGGAGAAACTCTTCAGTGAAAGGCTATATCTGGCATTTGCGAGGAATTATGGAATTGATGTGAAAATAGCTCGATATCATAATATTTTTGGTCCAGAGGGCACATGGCGCGGGGGGAGAGAGAAAGCTCCTGCTGCCATTTGTCGGAAAGTTATTCAAGCCGATGACAATGGAGAGATTGAAATATGGGGTGATGGTGAACAAACTCGATCGTTTCTCTATATTGATGAGTGTATCGAGGCAACAAGACGACTAATGCAGAATATTGGTTTTGTTGGCCCAGTTAATATTGGATCAGAAGAGATGGTTACCATTAATCAGCTGGTTAGGATTACATGTAGAGTAGCGGGAAAAAATTTAACCATTAAGCATATCAATGGCCCCGTCGGAGTGAGAGGACGAAATTCTTCGAACGAATTAATAAGGAAAAATCTGAATTGGGACTACTCGATGCCTCTGGAGGAAGGAATCGCGAAGACATACGAATGGATTTATAAACAAATCCGTCAGTCAGTATAGCAAACCGTTTTATAGGTTGGACTGTTATGTGTTACCTTTTAACAATTTATAGAAAAATTCGAAGATTAAGATATCTTTGAAATGAAGATTGTAGTTCTTGATTACTCCGGCCATCTTCCTCAAGCTGACTTAAGTAAAAAATTATGTGCTAAAAATGTGAATGTTCTTCATCTTTACTGCACTGATTACGTATCTGGTACGGCAGATTTTAATTTCAGCCCGCACAAGGACGGCATCATCGAATTTCGAGGCGTGGGCACTGATACTGGCTTCGATAAATATAATTTGTTCAAAAGATTGCGACACGAAAAAATTATTGCAAAAAAATTTTTTGGAATTATAAAGAACTACGCTCCAGATAATGTTGTTTTGAGCAATCTTCCACTCCTAGCCGCCTTTATACTTACTAAAAGACTGCAATTTGCGAACATTCCATATGTTTATTGGTGGCAAGACGTTTACTCTGAAGCAATAGTCTCTGAATTAAGAGGAAATATAAATAAGATATGGTTGAGTCTATTGTCGAGAATTATTTATGGAATGGAGAGAAGTGCATTGAAACACGCAATAGCCACTGTAGCTATTTCAGAAAATTTTGAAATGAAATATCTCGATTGGAAAATTGATCCAAGAAAATTCTCCATACAGCCAAATTGGAGTGCTCCTGAAGATTTTATAGATGTCCCAGTGCGGACATCACCTTTATCAGAGCCTTATATTATTTATGCGGGCACACTTGGACTAAAACATAATCCCCAGCTCTTAATAGAACTTGCGGATATGATTGCACAGCAAGACTCTGTAACTAAATTGGTAGTAGTTTCACAAGGTTTAGGAAGAGATTTCTTGTCTTCACCAGAAAATTTGCGTGATAACATAATCCTCAAAGACTTCTTGCCATTTGATGAATTAAAGAACCATCTTTTTCATGCGTTAGCGGTAATTGCAATTTTAGAGCCGTCAGCAAGCGAATACTCTGTACCCTCAAAGGTTATGACGTATTTTTGTGCAGGGAAAGCTATAATTGCGGCATTAAGTCCGGAAAATCAGGTTGCTCGATACATTCGCGATAGTAATTCAGGTTTTGTTGTGAGCACGGAATCCGCCGATGAAATGGCAGTTGCGGCTCTCGAGCTTATTTCTGACGAGTCTTTGAGAAAGCAAATGGAAAAGAACTCGAGAAAGTTTGCAATTGAGAATTTTAGCGGGGACAAAGCAGCTGATTTGTTCATTCAACTTTTTTATCAGTAGATAATTTCTATTGCGTAATTGAGAAAAGAATCGAATTACTACTCCATTACATTCATAAAAATTGCAGGGCGAAAATTATCCAGGAAATTTCACGAACATTGATGTTCGAGATTAGCCAGAATGATTTGGAAGAAGTTTCCTATCTATGGTTTTTAAGTTCACCGAATCGGTTCGGTTACCACAAAGCTATAGGGCCCCTAGAGGATTGATTACTAAGGCTTATGAGTAGTAGCTACCCACTTCTATGCTCGAGGTCGATGAGATGCCAAAGTGATTATTTGTAGAGGACATAACGCACCTACTCCTTAAATCCAAGTCAGGTATAGAGATTCATAGCACGAGTGTTTTCAGCAGCAACATAGAGCATTGCGCTAAGCATCCCTTCATAGCGAAGGTGCTTTAATCCGGCAATTGTGACTGCTTTGCCAATTCCACGTCCTTGGAACCTCGGGTTAACTCCTATTATTCAGATCTCACCAATTACATCATGATCATGCTCGCGAGTAGCAAGTAATCAAGAGCGTTCATCTTGGAGGGCAGCATCTCGACTGGCGTTGAAGCGATAACCGACATTTCTTACAGTTCCGATGATGGCTTCGAATTCGGGGCCGAGTTTGGAGCGGAGGCGACGGATATGGACATCGACAGTACGAGTTCCACCGAAGTAGTCGTAGCCCCAGATCTCTTGTAATAGTTGGGCGCGTGTGAAGACGCGGCCGGGGTGCTGGACTAGATATTTAAGAA
>Ga0194129_10010051_pt1 | contig 10387 bp, 6 predicted proteins | sample TA2KigCa35mmetaG_FD_150862 | JGI IMG/M metagenome (GOLD analysis project Ga0194129, IMG submission 150862) | Freshwater microbial communities from Lake Tanganyika, Tanzania - TA2015038 Kigoma Deep Cast 35m | ecosystem: Environmental > Aquatic > Freshwater > Lake | place: Tanzania: Lake...
GCTACATCTCAATCTATGATTAATTCTGTTGGTGGTGGTTCATCTGCTACATCAACCTATATGCCAAACTTAAGTGAAGTCTCTGCTACATCTCAATCTATGATTAATTCTGTTGGTGGTGGTTCATCTGCTACATCAACCTATATGCCAAACTTAAGTGAAGTCTCTGCTACATCTCAATCTATGATTAATTCTGTTGGTGGTGGTTCATCTGCTACATCAACCTATATGCCAAACTTAAGTGAAGTCTCTGCTACATCTCAATCTTCAAATCAATCTTCAAAATCTCAACGTAATGGATTGTCTCAAACATCAACAATTCATATGTCTGAACAAAATGAACAAAATGGAGGATTATCTCAGACATCTACAATGCATATGTCTGAACAAAGTGGTGGAATGTCGGATAATATTTTAAACATCGCTCAAGCTACTAATTATATGGTAAATTCTGTAAGTTCTGTTAATTCTGTTGATTCAAATATTAATAGATTAGAAAATATAGCGTTAGCATCTAAATTTAATGTACAAAATGGAGGAAATAATTTTACATCTGTATCAAGTTTAACTTCTTCTCAAAGCTCTTCTCAAAGCTCTTCCCAAAGCTCAACTCAGCCAGTTAAATATAAAAATCTTGTTGGAGGAGGATGGGGTAAAAAAAAACAAAAAGGAGGAGATACTGAAAATTCTAGTTCATCAACAACAACATCATCTAGTTCAAGCAGTTCAAGCAGTTCTGACACATCAAATATTACAGTTACAAATAAAAAAGAAATAAAATTATCACGTTTAGAAAATTCTGAATTTTCTGAAAATACAGAAAAAGAAGAAGAAAAAGATAATAAAGATGTAGTTTATGATAAAACATCATCATCAACCACTCCATCATCATCATCTACTACTGAAGAATCAGTTATGAGTAGAGCAAATGCATTATCTGAAAAAACTGATACAGTACGTTCATCTAAAAAATCATCTACTTCTTCGTCAGGTACAACTCCATCATCTTCATCATCTCATGGTTCTGATTCATCTAGTTCAACTTTTGATTCATCTAGTTCTAGTTCAACAACTGTATCTGCTTCACCATCAACTGTTAAAAGAGAAAGAAACGTATATTTATCAACTACTATGAGTGAAGGTAATGTTATTGATGCTAAACAATTTTATTCTTCTGATCGCGGAGAATTATATAGCTCTGATACTAATTATTTAAGACACAATTTGACGAAAAGACGTTTTCGTTAGAAAACGTCTTTAAGACAAATTCTTAAAAATTACCAGATTTTTTACAATTTGACGAAAAGACGCTTTAGATGAGAGAATCATCTGAAACACAAATTAACGAAAAAAAGATTTGAATTCATACTAATATTTTTTAAATTATTCTTTATCTAATGGATAAAAATATAAAAAAAATATATAAAAATATAAAATTTATTATATTATAATATATGGAAAAATCACATATTATAATAGTTTTATTAATAATAATAATAATTATACTTGTAATGAATTTATATAATAAGAAAGAAAATATTACGTCAGATTCTGGTAAAACTCTTTCTGATGAAGCATTACAAAATATTGCAAAAGTTTATGGTGATACATCTGGAACTGTAAGTTTTAATAATGTAAATATTACTGGTAATTTAAGATTTATGAAAGGTATTATATGTGCATGGTCAGGTGCGATTGCTGATATTGATACAAAAAATTGGGGATTTTGTGATGGAACAACTTATAAAGCATTAGATGGAACAGATTTAAAATCACCTGATTTAAGAAGTGCATTCATTATGGGAGCAAGCAAACCTAACACACCAACAGGAAGAACTGTAGTTGGACCAACTGGACAACCAATTATGCAAGGTATTGCATGGTTGACTCCCCAAGAAGTTGGTAAATATGGTGGAGAAGAAAAACATACATTAACTATAGCGGAAATACCTCCACATAGGCACGCATCAAGTAAATCGTGTATGGGTTCAGATCCAGCAGGTGATTGGTCAACATATACTGATTTAAGAAGTACACACGGATGGAATTGTAGTGATAGATCAAGTAATCCATTATGGACCAATAATGGTAACGATACATCGTCATTAACATCATTAGGTGGTGGAGCTCACAATAATATGCCACCATATTATGCTCTTGCATACATTATAAAATTGTAAATAAATCATTTATTTTATCATCACTCGCAGTTTTAATAGATTTATTCTTTTTCTCCAAATCTTTTTTTTCTTGTGTTTTAGTTTTAATTATTCTTTTTACAACTTTTTTCACAACTTTTTTAATTTTCTTAGGAGCAGGTTTATCATATCTTTCCTCCATCATATCGATAAATTCATCATTATTAATACTAGAATTTTGGAAATAATATCTTATAGGAGCTTTTCCAAGTTTGCGATTCTCTTCACGTATGATAAAATCATTAAATATCTTTTCTGGTTTTTCAACAATAAGTTCTAAAAATTGCATACATGGTTTCATAATCTGATTTGTTATATAAAACAGATAATCTATTTTTAAATTATTTTTTACAAGATAATCAGGATGTTCTACTCTTTCTCCTTGTAGTTGTATATTTTTTTCATTTTCAACTTCATAATAAACATATGGTATACGGTCATTTGATTCGGGTTTATTTCCAGGGTCTCGCTCTGCCATACGATCTGCCAAAACAGCATGAACGATTCTAGTTCTATCCTTATAGGAGAATTTTAGTGTTTTTGTAATTATAAATTTGTCAAGAGGCATCTGACCAATAATAATTTTATTTAATAAATTTTGAGTCATTTTTACAGCACCTTCAGAACTTCTCTTATTCAGGATCTGATCTATAATATTACCACAAACTATTTTTACAACAGGCGCATTATCACGTCTTTTTAAAACGATACCCATACTTTTTTGATAATATTTATCAGGATTCTTTTCATATAAATTTCCAACATAACGTTTCTTTGTAATAATAATAAATGGCCATAAAACCTTTTCATATTCTTGTGCCATCGGTGGAGGTAAAATAGTTGTAATCATAATAGACGCCCACATTCCTAAAATAATCGATTTTTTCAGAGCTTCTTTATCTTTTAATTCTATATTTGTTTCTGTATTTATAATATGAGGAGCAATAAAAACAGAATCAGTATCACCATATATTCCTTTTGGTTCAATTCGAAATCCTTTTAATGTAAATCTTATGGTATTATAAAACTTATCAAAAAGTTCATCACGTGTTTTACACCCTAAATTTTCAATATGCCAAAACATATCATTATAAAACATTTCAAAAGATTTAAAATTATCTAATTTTTTATTTCTTTGATTATAAGGAAGTTCTGATAAATTTTTAATATATGTATTAAATTCTTCAATATTATTTATATCCATATTTTTTAATATATTTAAATATGATTTTATCATTTCTTCATCTGTTTTCAAATGATAATCTATAATATTTTTGATAAATTTTGTATCAGGTATTTTTCGTTCTTTTGTTGAACACACATGAATTACTGTATTTGCATCATCATTTAATTTTATTTCAGTAGGATAATATTCATAAATTTCATTCATATATTTTTTAAAATCATTATATTTTCCTTCAAGAGATAAGTTTATCATTTTTAAAAACATTATTTCATTAAAATGTTTTGAAAATTGAAGCATCTCACGTCCAGTTGCAGTCGTTGACGCTGCGATTTGTTTTTTATAAATTGGACTGGTAGGGGCTCCGGTTTGTCCGTACAAACTATTAGCAGTAACTTTATAAGCTTGTTGTAAACCATCTAAAATAGCTATCATAAATGGATCTCCTCCCTCTTCTTTCATTTTCTCCATTTGTTTTTTATATTTTTTACGAGCTGTTAATAATTCTTGTAAGATTTCTGGAATAATACCCTTTTCTCCAGATTCTCTTTCAGCAAATCTACATTTAGTAAAAGTATTATCTGCATTTTTATATTCAATGTCGTGATATATATACCCTTTAAGATTATCATATTTTTTATCCATCACATGCATTTCATGAGATAAATTTCTCATAATCATAGAAGATGGATATAGACTGGAAAAATCTAATACGTAAATTGGATTATAATGTACACCAGTTACAGGTTCAAAAACTGTTGCCCCTTCATATCCCATATTATCTTCTTCTTCATCTTCATCATCCTCATATTTTTGATGACGATTATTAAGTGTTTTTTCAATGAACTCTGCTTGTTTTGCAATAATATCAGTAGTTTTTGCTTCTTCTGGTTTTGGTTTAACCTTATGAGTTTGTATTAAATGTTCTTTATCTCTGCATTTTTTAGCAACTAGACTAAAAATTTTAATACCTTGACCACGCAAGAATAAAAAGCTTAATGGAACAGAACATACATTCGCCATACCAATATTATTTGTTAAAATCTGTAATTTTGAAATTAATTTATTACATAGAGCACAATCTTGTATACAATATTTTGCGATAACTGAACGTTCTGCACTACCCATATCTTGCATTCTAAAAATATCATTAGGACCAATATCATCTTTTGCTTGAGTCCAAAATACTTTAAAACCTTTATTTAAAATCTCATTTGTATCAATTTCACCATCTATTAAGATAGATTTTTTTGTTAAATCTAAGATTTTAAATTTTTTGCCTTCTAAATATTTATTTTCTGTAAAACCATCATTATAACATATTTTAATATATTGACCGATATAAATACCATTTGTATTTTTAGTTTCTATTACTGATGTTTTATTAACATTTTTTATTTTTGTGATATCTACTTTATTATTTGATTTTTCCATTTTTGATAAAGTTTTTTCTGATATTTCTATATCTATATCTTTTTCGCCTTTCGAAATCATTTTATTATGTTTACTATCAGATTTTTTTATTTTTGCATATATATTATCATCTTCTTCAATTTCATTTGTTTTAATATTTATAATAGAATCTCTTATAAAATTAGAAGATACTTCATCTAGTTTATAACTAGGTAATTTATGATCTCTCTGAACAACTTTCATTACATCAAAAATTACTCTACCTTTCATATCAAAATATTTTAATTTATTTTCTCCTAATGCAGAAGAAGATAAATCTTTTATTACAAATTCAGAAATATCATTTCGTATTCTTGACATTCTAGAAAATTGAGAATGAATCTGTAACAATTTTGCTCTTTCATTTAAATAATTAAAATCAAAGCCTTTAATATTATATCCAGTAATAATATCCGGATCTAATTCTCTTATTAATTTAGAAAATGCTAATAATAAAGCTTTTTCAGTTTCAAAAGATTGCACAACAATACCTTCTAAAGGATCGCATGATTTTAAAGTAAGAATATGCTTATAATAACATTCATCCTCACCATATTTCGACACAGTTAATCCTATCTGGATAACTTCATCTGTTGAACGTGTAGGGTCTGGAAAAGAACCATCTTTACTAACACACTCAATATCAAAAGCACAAATTGTAAATTTTTGATTTTTCATTTCTTCAACATGATTTAAATCTGTCCATTTACATTTAATATTTATATCACATGAAGATTTAGTATCATAATCTTCATATTTATCAATATTTACCCATCCTACTGCATTTAATTTACGTATATGCATCAAACGTAACATAGGCAATAAATTAGATTCATATGGTTTTAGTTTAATTTTTTTATTTCGAATAAAATATTTATGTTTTAATGCTCGTGCAAATGCACCCATAGAATTAGTATTGTGAAAATCAAGTCGTAAAAAATTAAATTTAGTAAAATTTGTAAATTCACTAAAATCATATTTTTTAATAATTCTATAATTTTTTAACCCATTAACACATTCTTTTGGATATACTCTCTCTTTTATTTTTTCCATAATCATATTATAACTATTTTCAAGTCCTTTTTCTAATTTTATAAAAAAGAAAGGAGTATAATCAGTTACTATACAACATACACTTTGATTAGAATCTGTTCTACCAAATAATCTTAATCCATATTTATTTAATATTTTGGTTTCTTTCTCATCATCGTCTTTCTCAGAATCATAATCTTCACATATAATGTCTTCTATATTAAATTCATTCCATTCTAATATCTGAAATTTTATTGATTTAGTATCATTCAGTAAATTCATATGTTTTTAAAATAATATAATATTATTAAATAATATTCTTTTAAAAATATTTTAAATCAATTTTTTATATATTTTAAATCAATTTTTTATATATAACACGTCATATATCCTTTACCCGCCCAAGAAAAAAATAAAAGTTAAAGGAATCTTAACTGCCTAGGTGTTTAAACACCTGAAAAAATCAATATTTTTCTTAAAAATATTGATTTTTAGAGCTTGGAGTAATCTTTGATTACTCGCAACCTATTGGGCAGTTAAGGGATAAAAAATATATTAAGCTATTTTTTTATCTAAAATCTATATTATATTTATATGAGTAAAAATTTATATAGATTAGTAAAACCATATGAAAGTAATAAAGTATATGAAGCTACGTCTATAATGCATGGAGCTGGTAAATGTTATAAAGAAATTAAAAAAACAAATACAATTACTAATGAATTTAGTGTAATGGATATAAATTCAAATAATATATATGAATTTAAAATAAATCCAACTCAACAAATGTTATTAAAAAAAGATCCAAATGAATTACTAAGTTTTAATAAACTTAATCAGGATGGAGGAGATAAAATTGATTTAGTAAAAATACAACAACAAATTAAAGAATTAGATATAAAAATAAAAGAACTTGAAATAAAAATATCACAAAATAAATTTTTATAATATAATTATATATGTACGATTATATAATTATAGGAGGAGGCATTTCAGGATTATATATGAATTATTTATTAAAAAATAATAAAACACTATTATTAGAAAAAAATTCATATTTAGGTGGTAGGGCTATTGAAGAAAAATTTCATAATACTACAATTAAATTAGGTGCAGGAATAGGGGCATTACATAATAAACATTTATTAAAATCACTTAAAAAATTAAAAATAAAGTACAAAATATATCCATCTACTATAAATTTAGCATTTAATACACAATTTGATATGGAAAAAGGTATTGAAAAAATAATAAAAAAATATAAAAAATTAAAGTTTTATAATAATGAAGATATAAAAAATCTTACAGTTAAACAATTTATTATAAAATATTTTGGTAAAAAATTCTTTATTGAATATGATAGAATTGCAGAATATAAAGATTATCATGATTCTGATTTAGAATATTATATTAAATATTATGATATAAAAGATCACATACCAACTCCTTATAAATTATTAAGTATTAGTTGGACAGACTTAATAAAAAAATTAAAAAATAAATTAAATAAAAATAAAAATAAAATTAAATTAAACTTTGAAGTAACTGATATAAAATATTTTAGTTTTGAAAGTGAATCATATTATCTTATAAATAATAAATATAAAACAAAAAATATTATATCAGCATTAACATTAAATCCATTACAAAATATTATAAATAAAACCAACTTTATAAAAATAGATTATAATCAATATCTTGGTACTGAACCTTTTATGCGGATATATACATATCATAAAAACGGACACAACCTTGATAAAGTTTTACAAAGATATAATATAGTTGATAATGAATTAGAAAAAATAATAATAATGGATGAAAAAGTATTAATGTTTTCATATTCTGATAATAAAAATGCTGAAAAATTATATAAATTATATAATAAAAATAAAACAAATTTTAAAAATATTTTAATAAAATTATTAAAGGATATTATAAAAACATCTAAAAATGATTTTGATATAGAAATAGATGATTTAAAAATAGCTTATTGGAAAGAAGGTATACATTATTTTAAACCCCAAAAAAATATTAAATTAAAAAAAATAGTTAAATTATTAAGTAATCCACACGATAATTTTTATGTAATAGGAGAAATGTTATCTTTTAAACAAGGATGGGTTGAAGGATGTATAGAAAGTGCAGACCGTTTAATCTCTCTCATAAAATAATATATAAGCAGATGAATCAACTATCTCAGATTCATCATCAACATATGAAATACGATCATCATTAAAATGATACCATTTTTTATCTAATAAATTTTTACAATTTGCTACATAATGTCCTCCACCAAGACCTCCTGAATGATTTACAGTTGCATATAAATTATATACATAATTTTGGGGGTCAATATCTGAAGTATAATCTTTAATATCTAAATTATTAAGTGGAAAATCAATTTTATCACTTATTTTTCCAGAATTCATATTCATAAAAGATAATATTCCTCTATGACTTGAATGTGAATGATTTTGTGAACTAAATCTTTTTAATTGAATTATTAATTTCTTAGGAGCACGAAAAATATTTAATTTTTTTGTAGCAGTATTTTCAACCTTACATGAATCACATTTATAAGATACAATTTCACCAGAGCAAAAATTTTGTAAACACTCTATAATGTTTGAATATGTTTTATTCTCTTTGTCAACTAATGTTAGTTCTAAAATATTAAATGGTTCAAAATTAAAATGTGAATTATTACAATTATTGCATGTTATTTTAGAACTAAATAATCCGGTAAATGTATGTGTAATAATCGAATTATTTTCCTTAACATAAGATTTCCAATATTCTACAGCTTTAATTATAATATCTTTATTATAATTTTCCGATACAAATTTATTAAAAGAATTAATCATATATTCCTTATTTTCGATGTCATCGTCCATTTCATTAAGTGATTTAATAAACTTTTTTTTCTGTTGATAATATTCTGCAATTTCTGGTTTAACTTTAATTTTTTTTATTTTACATTTATTTTTTGTTTCATCGTGTACCCTATCAAAAATAGAATATAATAATTCATGACTATCATGTTGATTGAATCCTTCGAACTTTGGATTATAAAATGAAATTAATTCTTTAATTTGTTTTGGTTTAACTGTACAATTAATTGTCCACATTAAAGTAAATAATTGATAAAATCCATATGTCATACTCATTTTAAATTTTTCTTTTAGATATGTTTTTTTTGATAAAACATATTTAAGAAAATCTTCTTCAGAAATATGTGGATTTAATTTTAATATATGTTTTTCATTATTAAACACTAAATTAATAATACCTACTTTCAAATCTTTTTTAAATTTTCTATTTGTAATATAATAATTTAATGAATCGGTTGCAAATAAACATTGTAATACAGCATTCATATAACATGTATTTCCAATATTTGTGAGTCCAGATAAACCACGTGAATCTCTATTATCCATTATAAATATAATATATATTAAATGTTAAATAGTAATTAATATTTTAAATTTTCAATTTTTATAATATATTATATATGTCAAAAACAAAGATATTAGATGAATTTAAAAAATTACAACAACAAATAATGTTTGATATAGATAATACAACTGGATTGACAAAATTAAAAAATCAATATAGATTAAAATCAATTACCCTTGCAGTAAAAATATTAGAAAAATATCCAAAAGATAACATAATAGAATCTGATTTAAAAAATATAATAAAGATTAAAGGTATTGGTGAAGGAACTATTAAAAGAATAAAAGAAATATTAGAAACTGGAAAATTATCTGAAGTAAAAATTACAGAAGATGATAAACAATATCTTAAAATGATAGAAGAACTAGAAGAAATATATGGTATAGGGAGAATAACAGCGTATAAATTATTTAAAGAATATAAGATAAAATCTATATCGGAATTAATAGAAAGAGTAAATAAAAAAGAAATTCAGTTACCGGAGAATATAATGATAGGATTAAAATATGTAAATAATTTAGATACTAAAATTCCTAGAAAAGATATAGATGATATAAATGAATTTTTATTGAATATATTATTTGAATTAGATATTAATCTTTTTGGGACAACTTGTGGTTCATACAGAAGATTAAAAGAAACATCAGGTGATGTAGATTTTATAATAATACATAATGATTATAAAACTTTAAATACGAATATGAAAAATAATTATTTAGATATATTTGTAAATAAATTAATAGAAAAAAAATTTATTATTGAATCTTTAACAAAAACTGATGTAAAAACAAAATATATGGGTATATTTAAATGGAAATCAAGTAAACCAAGAAGAATAGATATTAGAATATTTCCAATAGAATCATATTATTCTGCTCTTTTATATTTTACAGGGTCAAAAGATTTTAATAAACAAATGAGACTTAATGCAATATTTATGGATTATACATTAAATGAATATGGATTATATGATGAAAATAATAAAATGTTTAAAGTAAAATCAGAAAAAGATATATTTGATTTATTAAATATGGAATATGTTACTCCTGATAAAAGATAATTTACA
>Ga0194129_10010052_pt1 | contig 10386 bp, 13 predicted proteins | sample TA2KigCa35mmetaG_FD_150862 | JGI IMG/M metagenome (GOLD analysis project Ga0194129, IMG submission 150862) | Freshwater microbial communities from Lake Tanganyika, Tanzania - TA2015038 Kigoma Deep Cast 35m | ecosystem: Environmental > Aquatic > Freshwater > Lake | place: Tanzania: Lake...
TATTGGCTACTTTCGGGAATTAAGTCATAACAAATTAAACGCTTTTAAATCGTGGCCTAGTCCATTAACATTGTTATTTAATTTTCCAAATAAAATTCACTATGGTTGCGTCCAAAAAGACCAAATGAAATACAAAATGCTGCAAGATAATGTTATTAAGCATTACAGTTATAATAATCATATAACAAAGAAAACTAGTCCGTGTAATAGTAAACATATTGAAGAAGTATGTTTTGCTGGTGGTTTTTTTATTTTGACAAAACAATTAGCCGAGATTTATATTAGAATGTTTGATGCTAAGATACAATATTACTTTAATAATAGATTTACTATTAAAGATGACCAGCAAATTATTATGGATTGTATTTTTACGAATCCGCAACTATTCCAAATACATTTTAGCGAGAATTGGTTTATGTTTCAGGAATTGTTGTTATAAATTTATATTATAATATTTATTAAAATATATATAAATATTATAAAATGAGTTCAAATACTTTGGCTGCTGCTCCGGCACCTAATACCACTGGCACTGTTGCTATTGTAGCGCGTCGTGGTAAACGTGCTATTATAAGAGAAGAACAAAATAATGACCAAGCAAGAAGACGTCAACGACAAAATGAATCTTTGGAACCTGAGGAGATTATAGCACGAGGAACAAGACATAAAAGTCGCAAAAGTAAAAGTCGCAAAAGTAAAAGTCGCAAGGTTAGACGTAGTAATAGTCGCAGTAATAGTCGCAAGGTTAAACGAAGTAAAAGACGCCATTAAATCATAGTCCAATCCTCTGGAAACAAATCACTTGTATCGTGCCCCGCTTTTGGTCCAAACCATATTTCAGGATAGCAGACAATTTTAGTAGGGTTCGTATTAAAATATGCGCCCCACCAACTAAATGTACTATTCGCAATAATATTATTTTTACACAAACTCATTAGCATCATTTGCTCCCAATCACTTAAATATTGACCACCGCGAACAAATACTAGTTCAGGAAATATTTGTTCTAACTCATAAATATTTACTAATACTTCATCAAGATCATCATCTTCACAAAAAAATATTACGTGTTTTATTTGAGTCCTTTTTACAACTGATTTCAAAGCATCTATATAATAACTATTTTCTAATATTGGATGATAATCTTGTAGTTTCTTATAATCGCCTAATCTATAGTGAATAGATACAGATGTGTCTAGTTCTAAATTATAGTCTTCTTTAGACTTATTATAAACTAGTTTTTGACTTGCTTCTATTTTTGCTAATTTGAATATAGCTTTCTTATATATGTCAAAATATTTATAACTTTGAAAATAACCAACTAACATCTTTACTTTTTGCTGATTATTCATCAAGTTTAATAAGATTGATGGATCATAATTAAAACCCTTTTCCTTTATAATTAATTCTAAATTTGGCAACTTATTTGCGTCTTTTACAAATACACTAAGACCAGATAGAAATGTGTCCCAATATGTATAGCGAACTGTAGCTCCATTTAAAGCATCTTTTTCATTTGTTAGTTGGCATTTATTTTGAAAGAAGAAACTGTTGTTTGTTTTTAAACTGAAAGCAATAGTAGTAAATATTTGAAACAATTGGTTGCCGAGTCCGCCCTGTAAATTACACGTTAACATCTTTATATTAAATATATTTGTTAGTTATATTTAATATCTTTTTTACAATTTTTACAATTTTTATAAGTTTACAAGTTTTTACAATTTTTATAAGTTTTCAAAAAATTGAATTTATTTTTTAGAAACAGAAATAAAGTATTAGAATATATAATGTCAACCCAAAATAAACTAACAAGTGAAGAAAATATTAACGCAATGAATAACAGCAATATGGAAAATAAAAAATATAGACACACATGGACTAAACAAGATTTTATGGCATTATTCTCAGTTTGTGCTGAAATTGATAATGATGATGCTCGTGTAAATGAATTAAAAAATGGATTATATAAAAATAGATTTAAATATAATCGTGAAAATGGACTACGTATGAAGATTGAACAGGCAAAAGCCTTAAGTGAAGGACGTTTTGGTTATACTCGTAATTATTTTAAATGGTCGGTTTCTAATAGTATGGCGCGTGCTTGGGATGAATGGAAATAAATATATTTCACAGGTTTTACAAGTTTTTTACAACCTTAAGACTAACTGCGTTATCAATTAAATTAATCTGTTCTGACATTTTATTTGTTTATTATAATTAATGGTAGTTATATTTAATATCTTTTTTACAAGTTTACAAGTTTACAAGATTTTATATTCTAAATTCACTATGTTTTAAAATATCCTTTACTGGATGATATATATTATCTTTATTAGAAACACTATCATAAGTATAATCGTAGCGATAGACAACTGTTTTTAATTCATCTGGGTATCCACATTTCAGCTGTTTATTATTAGTATTGTTAGTATTAACATTAGCTCTACTTAAAGTTGGAAATAATGCTTCCAAAAAGAATAGTTCTTTATATGTACTGGCATAATTACAGATTCTATCTAATACATAAAATGACAACCGAGATGCGCACACCATACCAGCATAATATGGTTCTGGTATTTTAATGTCAATATAGTTCCACAACCATTCATTTTTGTTAGTTGCTGGCTTAAAATCACAGTTTGCAAGAAAATCATAATCTGGATACACAGCGTCTATTTTTAATAATGTTTCTTCACTATGAAAAAATACATCATCTTCTATAAACCAGATTTTATCGTTACTACTAGCTTCAAAAGCAAAATAACACAACGCTTTATCCCAGCCACTAACAAGTTTTTTGACACCGATTCTATTTACATTTGTAAATCCATATTGTATACATATTTTATCAGGCATTTGGACATATTTTAATTTATTTTGGATGCCATATTTTTGCTGATATTGTAGCGCATAATTAACTGAGTTGTCGTCTATTACAATATATACTTCATAATTACTGAATTTATTTAAAAAATCTAAATAAATATCATTTGGCTTAAAACAAATAAGTGCTATTTTATTTTTACTCATATTTATATTATTTATAATAATAGTTATAAATAATAATATTTTAAAACTCATCGGTAAAATCAAAATCATTATCCGTCTTATTTACATTTGCTAAAGCATAATCTCCAACGCGTTTTTCGAAGAAATTTGTTTTGGATTCGAGACTAATTAGCTCCATAAAGCTAAAACAATTAGCTACATTATATATCTTAGGATAGCCTAATTGGACACAGAGTCTGTCGGCTACAAATTGGATATACTGCCCCATTAGATCACTGTTCATTCCAATTAATCGGCACGGCAATGCGTCACAAATAAATTCTATTTCTATTTCAACGCACTCCTTAACAATCTCGTGTAGTTTTGCTTTTGGCAATTTCTTTTCTAATTTTGAATACAATAATATAGCAAATTCGCAGTGAAGTGCTTCATCACGAGAAATCAATTCGTTACTGAATGTTAGACCAGGCATTAGACCGCGTTTCTTGAGCCAAAAGATACTACAAAATGCGCCAGAAAAGAAGATACCTTCAATACAAGCAAATGCTACAAGACGGGTCGCAAAACTGCTGCGATTATCACGGATCCACTTTTGCGCCCAATCAGACTTCTTTTTGATACACGGGTAATTCTCAATCGCATTAAAAAATTTAAGTTTTTGTTCCTTGTCTTTAATATATGTTTCAATTAGTAAACTGTACGTCTCGCTATGTATATTCTCCATCGCTATCTGGAATCCATAAAATGCTCTGGCCTCTGAAATCTGAACATCACTCATAAAACGTTGGGCTAAATTCTCCAAAACAATTCCATCTGACGCAGCAAAAAATGCCAAAACCATAGAAATAAAGTGTTGTTCGTCAGCATTAAGCTTTGCCCAATCGGCTAAATCCTTAGATAAATCAATTTCCTCGGCTCGCCAAAAGCAATCAATCTGTTTTTTATACATAGCCCATATATCGTCATATTTAATTGGGAACATTACAAATCTGTTATCATCTGGTATAAGCAACGGTTCTTTAGACATCCTAAATAATATATATCAAATATTTTTATATTCTTTTGTTTTCTGTTTTACAATTTATAATTTATAATTTATAAATTATAAATTATAAAATGTTATAAATTTTTATAATATAATATCATAAGGAAATATGCCAGGTAAAAAAAATAAATCAATTGGTGACAGAGATAGACAAATTAATATATTGGAAGCAGAAATAGAAAAAAGAAAAGCAATGTTGCTAGTTAAAACCAAGGAACTTGAACAAGATAAAACTAACAATAAATATTTAGAAAATGTTAGTAACAACTATAAAAATTATTATGATACAGTTATAAAAGAAAAACAGCAACAACAAGCATCAATGACACTACTTAAGGAATATTTAGATGACTTAATTAAAAATGAAAAGATTACTAGCAGGCAAATACAAGACGCAAAAAGAGAACAATACGCAGTTATTTTAGAAATAGAAAAAATAACGCAAGAATTAAAAAATATATTATAATATATAAATGGTTAATATTTTTGGATTTAAATTGTTTGAAGGAAATAGTTCTAGTATGGAAGAACAAATGCGTCACAAATATAAAAGACATAGAAGACATAGTCATGGTCATAATTGTGACTGTCATGTATGCTGCAAAAAGTATAGAAACAAAAAATTTAGAGGCGGATATACATATAGACAAAGTAAAGATGTCTCCGAGGAAGATGTAACAATGTCTTTAAACTCGCTTTCTAATACACGTTCACAAACACAATCACAAAGAAAAAATAGAACCAAAGCAAATATTAGAATAAAACGAGGAACTAAGAAACATAGAAAGCATTATTAAGAACCTTTATTTATTTATTTTTTTTTATTATCTTGAAAGATTGCGTAACATACCATATATTGACGGTAAGTGCTGACAATGATGTGGCCACTTACCAGTTAATTCTCGTGTAGACAGTGATGACGGCGACATACGCTTTCTCATAATATTCTGACGCTCTTTATATATTTTCTTCCATTTACGTTGAATTAGTTTAATCCATATTGTCTTTAGTATAGCAACACTATGATGCGTTTGTAAAACAACACATTGAGATATTTCCGGTTTAATATAATCTGGTTTAGATATAATATTTTTATAATTTCTGATAATAATATGCGAACCCAAATTATTTTCATTTATGCTGTCATTGTAATATCCGTTATAATACATACTAAAATCACTGATAGATGATAAAACTGTTTCGCCTGTATTGTCGGAATCAGAATCAGATTCATTGTCCGAATCTTCATTATCTGTAAAATATGAATCTATATCCATAGTACCATCGTGTTCATCTAGTAATCTTTTTGTTTGTCCATCAAATTTATGGATTATTAAATAGTGACCATCTACTTCTTGAATCTGACTACTGGATGGTCCATGAATATGACGATTAAATAATTCGCATAGCACCAAATTAAATTTATTGTTTGGACGTTGCTGTAACATTTTTTATAATTTATAGTTTTTATAACAAATTTTATTAATATATTTTATATCAATTTTTTTAAAATATAATATATATACAAATACGATGAGTTTTGCCGATGAAGCTTCCAAATTATTGACCAACAAGTATTTCTTATATTTTATTGTCTTTTTAGCAATTTCAAATGTGTTAGGATATCTTGTTACTAACAAATTAAATGCTGTTATATTTTTTGCTCTTATATGTTTGCTAATGACCAACTTTAGTAAAAATATGGTTGTAGTCTTAATTGTCGCAATTGTTGCAACTAATTTACTTATGGTTAATGGCAGAATGCGTGAAGGATTAGAAAATGGTTCTGATTCTCAGTTGACTGATGCTCAGAAGCAAGAAATTAAGACCCAAGTTGAAGCGGATGTTCAGGCTGTTAAGAATAAACGTGCTTCAACAGGTGCTGCGCCGGTAGAGTCTGATGCTACTACTGATACTACAACTGATTCTACTACTGATGCTACTACTACTACTTCTACAAATAGTAATGATAATGCTTCAGCTTTAAAAGCTAAGGCTCAGGCTAAAAAAGCATCTTCCACTAGTGATACAACAACCGATACAACAACCGATACAACAACCGATACAACAACCGATGAAGGATTTGCTCCTGCTGGCGTTGGTTCCAGTGGCAAAAAACGTGGCGCAATTGGCGGTCCTGCCAAACCATCTAGAATTGACTATGAAGACGCATATGACAACTTGGATAAAATCTTGGGTTCCGGTGGAATGCAAAACTTGTCTGCCGATACTGAGAAGTTAATGAACCAGCAAAAGAAATTATTTGAAGCAATGAACACCATGATGCCTCTTGTGTCAAAAGCTCAGGATATGTTACAAGGTCTTGATATGGGAAAAATTGGCCAAATGGTAAATATGACCAAGTCTATGCCTAAAATGTAAATCAGTTTTCATTTATTATATAATTTTACATAATTTTATATTTTATATAATATTATATAAATGAAGAAGTGTCCTCCTGGTGTAATATGTATAGAAAATTTTACAACATTAATTATCACAATTATAATAATTATGGTTGTATATTTTGTTTTTGTTAGTTATCAGAACCAAAAACATAGCCAAACTAACAATAATTATCGTGGACCTAGTGAAATAATAGTTACTGAACCTAATTATCCTTATAACAACTTATACAACAATTTATATACAAGTTTAAGAAATAGTTTTGTAGACAGTCCTCCAGTTAATGATGTACTAACAAATCCATACGAAGCGCCTTATAGAGATGAGCGTTATTTTGTTCCTAAACAAGTCCCAATCAATGTATCTACAAATGTAGGCGCAGTTGATACAAGTTATAGACAAATTGGTATTTTAACACCTTTAAACGGAACAACAACTAACAACATATTGCCACTAATGGGTCGCCCATTATTTACAAATAGACAAAAATGGCAATATTATACTATTTCTAATCAGCATAACAATGTAAAGTTACCTATTTCGGTTAAGGGCAAATCTGCTTTAAATGATTATGGTGTTGATGAACTGTATAACGGTGATTCTGTTTATGTAGAAGGATACAACGACGCATTTAAAGCAACAGTATATGAGAACAGCACAATTAAATATTTACCATTTCTTTAATGTCTTGGATTTTGTCTCCTTGGTTATAATAGGTTTATTTTTATATGTAGTTGTATGTGTCAAAATTTTTTTATTTTTAAATTTCTTTCGGGTCTGATTTGTATTTTGTATCTGAGAAAATACTTTATTTATACGGGCTTTAGTTAATTTCATATTTATAAATAATATTTTTATAATTTGATTTATATGAATTATATAAATTATATGATTAATATTAAAATTTATAATAAAATTTATATATAATTTATAACTATATATAAATGACTACTTTAACAAATACATGTAATAGCTCAACAACTCCATTAAATATTGCTGTTGGCCAACAAACAGGTAAATGTGACTCTAAATGTGACTATAGTTTTAAATATCAATCTAGCAGTGTAAATATAACTAACAAAGGCAGTTATATATCTATGACATATGATGCCGGTAATGACTCACCTGTTAAATATAATCAGCGTGCCTATAATGTTAGTGAAGTTCGCATTTATGCTCCATCAGCACACACATATATGGGCAAACAAGCACCAGCAGAAATTGTAATAATTCACACTCCTGTTAGTGGCGGTAATAATTTAGTTGTTAGTGTGCCTGTAAGACCTGACCAAATAGCTACTACATCAAATGGGTCGCTTATTGTCAAATCTATTATCCAAGGCACATCTAGATTAGCTCCCAATAATGGCGAAACTGCTACAATAAATATTGTTCAAGCTGGTTCACCGCAGTTTTCGTTAAATGAAATAGTTCCATATAAACCATTTTATTCTTATACCGGACCCGATACATTTTACAACTGCTCCCAAACAGTTGATTACATTATTTTTACACCATTAGCTTCAAATATTTCACTAGAGACATCATCATTAAATATATTACAAAAAATACTTATACCTAGCGGTATTACATCTAAACAACCGTCGCAATCTATGCCATTATTTATCAATGAAAATGGACCCAGTAAAGGAAATGCGGATGAAGGCATTTATATTGACTGTCAACCAGTAGGACAATCTGAAGAAACAGAAGATGTAGTTACGAATAATAATTATGATCAGTCTCCCGTTGACTTATCTGATTTATTAAATAGCAATTGGTTTAAATTCATTGGAATTTCTATTTTAATGATTATTATAATTTTAATAGTATCGGCATTATTTAAAACATTTGGTCCTAAATCTGTTGTAAAAAATACAATAACGCCCTTCGGATTAATGTCAAACAAGACTTAATATAAGATAAATAATTTATATAAAATATATAAATTATCTTTAATTAATTAAAAAAATAAATTTAATTGTTACCTAAATTGACGTGAGCAGCGTCGTATGTATCCTCTAACAAAGGCTGATAAGATGCTTTCATAAAGTTAGTATCAAATTTCTGAGGCGCCATTTTCTTAACAACTTCCTCTTCTAAAGTATAAGGAAACTGGTTTTCCTTAGTAAAAGGTGACCACTTCTTTTGTTCAGTAGGCATATACTCTTCTAAAGCAGCCATACCAGTTCTTGTAGAAGCATTCTTTATCAAGTGGAAAGCAACAAAGACGCCTAATACACCTAAAATAGGATTTGAATATGCGAATAACAATAGAGCAACAAGAGAAACAATTATTTTTCCAACAGTGCTATCAATCATTGTGGCTACACTCTCAGGTGTTTGAAAACCGACAACTAAATATATAATAAATAATATAACTAACAATAATTGTGGCATATTTTTCTTCTCAAGTAATTCGTTTAAATATTCCATTTATATATCATAATTGTAGATTATATTTTCTTATTTCTTAAATAGAAAAACTGTTTATACAAACAATATAAACATATTATTCTAAATATTATTAGCTATAATAATTTTAAAATGAGTTTTTTTAGAAACCGAAATGCCTATGCTTACAATAATAATAATAATAATAATAATAAAAAACAAGAAGTTGATATGCCTAAAAATATAAATACATATTTGGGTCAGAAAGGCTATACAATTTTAAAAAGTGATTTGTCACCTAGTCAGCAGCAATATATAAAGGAACAACTTCTAATTAAACCTTGTACACCTGGCGCACCTATAGCAATTGATAAATCTTTTCCTGCTTATCGTGAGTCCGATAAGAAACTGTATTTACCGCGCTATTATGGAACACAACTCTTTGGTTCATCAAAAGAAACTAAGATAACTGAAGGTGATGATATAGCATTAGAATTTCAGGGATCCTTAAGACCAGCACAAGAGCCAGTTGTCAAAGCATATTTAGATAAGGTTTTAAATAGTAACAATAATAGTAATAATAGTGGAGGAGGTGGTGGCCTACTAGAGCTTCCATGTGGGTTTGGCAAGTGTCTTGGAATTGACACACCAATTATGATGTTTGATGGCACTTTCAAAAAAGTTCAAGATATTCAAATTGGTGATAAATTAATGGGTGACGATTCAACGCCCAGAAATGTATTATCGCTTGCTAGAGGCAAAGAGCAAATGTATAAGATTAGTAGCAAAAAAGGTGATGAATATATTGTTAATGAGAGCCATATATTATCCTTAAAATCATCTACGAATTTTAAATCAAATATGAAAAAGGGACAAATTATAGATATTTCTGTAAAGGATTTTTTGAATTTACCAAAATCATATCATGGAAAAGGTGGTCCATTATTAGGCTATAAAGTGCCTGTTATGTTTCCTGAAATAGAAGTAGAATTTGACCCATATTTACTTGGTTACTGGTTAGGTGATGGATCATCAAGTGATACTGGTATCACAACACAAGAAAGTTATATAATTAAATATTTTGTTGAACTATTTAAAACAAAACACACTGATTTATATTTAAGATACAAAGGAACACAATATGATTATCGTATTAATGCCATTAATGGTTCTAAAAATGGTAATAGCTTTATGAGATTTTTACGGAAATACAATTTAATAAATAATAAACATATTCCATTTAATTATAAATGTAATAGTAGAAATATACAGCTACAATTATTAGCAGGTATTATTGATTCAGATGGATATCAAAAAGGCAATTGTTACGAGATTTGTCAAAAGAATACGCAACTAGCAGATGATATTGTATTTTTATGTAGATCTTTAGGTTTTGCGTCTTATATAAAAAAATGTAATAAGACTTGTACTAATGCGCCTAATGGACCTAAAACAGGAGAATATAATAGAATATGTGTATATGGTTCTGGACTAGAAGAAATACCTGTTTTGTGTCCTAGAAAAAAGTCTAC
>Ga0194129_10010053_pt1 | contig 10386 bp, 4 predicted proteins | sample TA2KigCa35mmetaG_FD_150862 | JGI IMG/M metagenome (GOLD analysis project Ga0194129, IMG submission 150862) | Freshwater microbial communities from Lake Tanganyika, Tanzania - TA2015038 Kigoma Deep Cast 35m | ecosystem: Environmental > Aquatic > Freshwater > Lake | place: Tanzania: Lake...
CGACGAGCACGTCGTCCTCGACAATCACCGGCAGGGCCCCCACCGGCTCGAGCACGCCGCCCACCTGAGCCGCCGCCGACAGGTGCACGCGCTTGCCCACCTGCGCGCAGCTGCCCACCAGCGCGTGGCTGTCGACCATCGTGCCCTCGTCGACGAAGGCGCCGACGTTGACGTAGGCCGGCGGCATGATCGTCACCGCTGCCGCCACGTGGGCGCCGCGCCGCACGCTGCTGCCACCGGGCACGACGCGCACGCGGTCGCCGCTGCCAAAGCGACGCACCGGGTAGGTGTCCTTGTCGACGAAGGGCAGCGCGTCGTCGCCCATCGCCACGATCTGGCCCAGGCGGAAGCCCATCAAGATCGCCTGCTTCACGCGCGCGTCGACCGCCCAGCCAGCCATGCCGATCGTCGCCACCGGCGACGCCGCGCGCACGCGACCCGCCTCGAGCAGCGCGAGGAAGTCGGCGAACGTCGAACGCGCGTGTGCGACGGTGTCGTTGGCGAGCAGCTGCTCGGCGCCGAGCGGCAGCAGCGGCGCGAGCGCCGCGAACACGGCGTCGACATCGGGGAGAGCGGCAGCGGCGGTGGAAGTCATCGAAGGAGCTCCAGAGAACGTAGGGATCGGGTCAGGTCTGCCGCAGCAGGTGCAGCGCCATGCGCTCGTACGCGTCGACGGCGGCGCGCAGGTCGCGGGTCTTCACGCGCTCGTGGTCCGTGTGCGCATCCAGGATCGACCCCGGGCCGAACAGCATCGGCGCGCCGTGGCGGGCCGAGAGCACCGGGCCGAGGTGCGGCACGTCGGAGCCGAAGGCGACGATGCAGGTCGGCTCCCCCGGCACGGTGTGCAGGTTCACCGGGCTCGCCTTGGTCATCACATCGAGCTGCGTCGTCGGCGACAACAGGCCGCGGATGGTGTCGAGGATGCGATCGGGGTGGTCGGTGGGGCGCATCATCAGCCGCGCCTTCGCGTGGGGCGCGATCACATTGGGCGCGAGGCCGCCTTCGAGGGTGCCGACGTTCAGCGTCGTCTCGCCGAAGTCGGTGGTGGGCCACGCGTGGTGCATCAGCCGGTGCAGGTCGTCGAGGAGCTGGTGCGTCGCCGAGTGCCCGGCGTGTGGATAGGCGGAGTGCGCGGCCTTGCCTTTGACCGACAGCTCGAAAGCGAGCACGCCCTTCATCGCCCGACACAAGAGGCCGTCGGTGGGCTCACCGTCGATGAAGTACCGCACCGGCGGGCAGAAGCCCGTCGCCGCCGCCTGCTTGGCGCCGTCGCTGTTGGTCTCTTCGCCGACGACGAACAGCACACCGACGTTCTCGCCCTGCCCGTCGGCGCGCGCGAGCAGCCGCTGCCACGCGACCATCATCGCCGCGGCGATCCCCTTGGCGTCGATGACGCCGCGGCCGGTCAGCACCTCGTCGCCGTCGACGTCGACGGAGCGCACCGGCGGGTAGAACGGCGGCACAGTGTCGATGTGCGTGGTCAACAGCACGTCGATGGGCCGGCTCCGGTCGACGGTGGCGAGCAGGTTGTCACGGCCGACGATGCCGCCGACGTTCTGCCGCTGCACGGTGGCGCCAAGCCTCGTCAGGCGCGCGGCGAGGTCGTCGACGACGTCGGCCTCGTTGCCGGTCAGCGACGGGATGGTGCACAAGGAGACGGTCAAATCGACGACGTCGTACATGGTAGTGGTCGTTAGCAGCGAAGGCGCCGCGACGCCGCAGGGATCTGCATCAAGGAAGTACGACGCCGTCGCGGCCTCGCCCCGGCTCGGCTACGGTCACGCGCGTGGCCGGCGTCTCGTTGTCGGCAAGGAGCCTGCCCCGTGCGCCACTCGCCTACCCTTAGGCCGCTGTCGTCGTCTTCGTGGTTGTCCCCCGCGTCGTCCGCGTCCTGGCCTGCCCGTGCGCAGCGCGCCCTGCCCTTGCTGTCCGTGCTGTGCGTCGTAGGCGCTGGGGTCAGCTGCGGCGCGCCCGCGGCCGAGTTCACCCTGCGGCCCGGCGTCGAGAGCGTGACCGTCACCGGCGCGCGGCCCGGCGCCCATCTCGAGCTGCGCGACTCCGACGACACGCTGCTCGTGACCCTGATCGCGTCCGACGAAGGCATCGCGCACTTCGCGTACATCCCCGCCGAGCCGCTGGTGCTGTCGTCGGGGCTCGACGCGCCGCTGGCCGATGGGCGTACGCTGAAGCCCGGCGACGGCTACGTCCTCGTCGACGCCGACACCGCGCCACCGCGGCGGTCGGCGCCCTTCCGCGTCCTCGCCATCGACGACGTCCCCGACCCGTCGCTCTACGACGAGCAGGTGCTCGACGGTGCCGTCGTCAAGCTGATCGGGGCGGGCGATCCCGTCGAGCAGGGCTTTCAGTACGTGACGACCCGCGACGGCACGACGCTGAGCGTGATGGTGCGCTTCCCCGACCCGTCGCTGTACCCGCCGCCGTGGCCGACGGTCATCGAGTACTCGGGCTACTCGCCGTCGCGGCCCGACAGCATCGAGGCCGGCTCGCAGATCGCGACGTACTTCGGCTACGCCACCGTCGGCGTGAACATGCGCGGTACCGGCTGCTCGGGCGGGGTGTTCGACGTCTTCAACCCCGCGCAGGCCGCCGACGGCTACGATGTTGTCGAGACCATCGCGCGCCAGCCGTGGGTGCTCGACCACCGGGTAGGCATGGTGGGTCTGTCGTACTCCGGCATCGCCCAGCTGTACGTGGCGGCGACGCGGCCGCCGAGCCTCGCGGCCATCACGCCGCAGTCGGTGATCGCCGACGCCTGGGAGGTGCAGTGGCCCGGCGGCATCTACAACGCCGGCTTCACCCGTGAGTGGTTGGAGGCCCGCGACAGCGAGTCGTCGGTGGGCGGGCAGGACTGGGTGTCCCTGCGCGTCGACGGCGGCGACGAAGAGTGCGCACGGAACCTCGGCCTGCGCGGCCAGAACGTGAACTTCGAGTCGTTCCTGCACGGCCTCGAGTTCCGCCCCCGCGACGCCGACGCCCGCGACCTGCGCGAGCTCGTCGCGCTCGTCGAGGTGCCTGTGTACCTGACCGGCGCGTTTCAGGACGAACAGACTGGCCCGCAATTCGCCGAGCTGATCCGCCGCCTCCCCAGAAAGGTCGACCACCGGGTCACGGTGTTCAACGGTCGCCACCCTGACGGCTACAGCCCCCTCGCGATCATGCGCTGGTTCGAGTTCCTCGAGCTGCACGTCGCCCGACGCGTGCCCCACCTGAGCGAGCTGGTGCGCACGCTTGGCGAGCCCGAGTTCGCCGCCAACTTCGACAGCGAGGGGCTGACGCTTGAGCCCGATCGCTTCGCCGACTTCGACGACGACTACGACGGCGCGCTGGCCGCGTGGCGCACCGAAGCGCCCGTGCGCGTGCTCCTCGAGAGCGGCGCCCACCCCGACGAGCAGCCCGGCGCACCGCGCGCGCGCGCCGAAGCCAGCTACGACACCTGGCCGCCGCCCGACGCGACCGCGTACACGTGGTTCCTGCAAGGAGACGGCAGCCTCGGCGGTGACCCGCCTGCGTCGACGACGACCCATACGTTCGCCTTCGACGCCGACGCCGGCGGCACCGCGTTCCTGCCCGACTACGACCTGCTCGATCGGCTGTGGGACACCGACTGGACCGAGTTCGCCCCCGGCCACCTGCTCTCCTACCTGTCGCCGCCGCTGGTCGTGCCGTCGGTGGTCGCCGGGCCCGGGCAGGTCGAGCTGTGGCTGTCGAGCACGACGCCGCACGCCCACGTGCAGATCACGCTGAGCGAGGTGCGCCCCGACGGCACCGAGGTGCTCGTGCAGTCCGGCGTGCTCGACACGGGCCACCGCGCCATCGTTCGCGAGCACGACGACCTGACGCTGGAACGCACCTTCGCCGTCGAGGACTTCTCGCCCCTCGTGCCGGGCGCGCTCGTGCCCGTGAAGATCGCGCTGCCGGCGTTCGCCCACCCGTTTCGCGCGGGCTCGCAGCTGCGGCTGACCGTGTCGACGCCCGGGCGCAACCACGCGCTGTGGCTCTTTGAGAACCCCGAGGACTCCGGCGACGTCGACGTCGCTCTTTCGGCGGAGCACCCCTCGCAGCTCGTCTTGTGGCGGGTGCCCGGGCTCGAAGTGCCAAACGGGGTGACTCCTTGTCCTTCGCTGCGCGGGCAGCCTTGTCGCCCTTATCGCGCCGTCGAGAATTCCTCGCGCTGAGGACGTCCGGGCGGCTCGCTCGTCTCCTGTCGTCGTCCGCGCTCTCCTGGGAGGCCCGGTCTGGGCCTCGCTGCCTGCGCCTTCTTGCTCGGCGTCGTCGTCGTGCGCGCCGATTTGCGCTGGTCGTCTTCGCCGTCGGCGGGAGTCAGGGGGCGTCTGGCCACGCCCTCTGACAACCCCGGGCCCCCGGCGGAGCGCCCATACCGGCACACGACTCGGGCTCCGCAGTCGAACATCGCCCCCACGCGATCTTCGCTGGCTGCGGTGCGCGGGTCCTGTGCCTTCGGGCTTTGGCACGAGGCGGCTCGCAGGCGGGCTGCGACGCGGCGTCGTTCGTGTCTGCCCGGTCAGGGTACGAGCGTCGTCACCGTCTCTGTCGTCGACAGCCACGGCGTGAAGCGATCGTCGCCGTCGCCGTCGATGTAGAGCGGCGGGCTCACGCAGATCGTCTCGCCACCGCCGGTGGGCGCGAGCCCGCGCCCGGCGCGCGAGACGGCGACGACTACGGCGTCCGTCGACAACGGCAGCCCCGACAACGCGTGGTCGAGGCGGTCGACGCCGAGCGCAGCGGCGGCGGCGACGTCGTCGGTCAGCGGCAGCGAGACGACACCTGCGGCGTCGACGGTGACGGCGGCGGCGCTGCCGACGAGCGGCTGGACACGCCCGTTCACGTAGACCTCGAGGCGCCCGACATCGACGTGGGGCGGAGCCTGCAAGCGCACGTGCGCGCGCCGGCCATCGACACCGTCGACGACGTCGGCGTGTCCCATGCGCGGGGCGCCGTCGATGGTCAGCGTCAGCAGGCAGCCCTGGGCGATGGCGGTGCGCTGGGCGCGCACCGCCGTCTGGAGCGCCGCGTCGTCGACGGCCGTGGCGTCGTCGTTGCCGGTGAAGACGAACGTGCGCGGGTAGCCGACGCCCTCGGCGACGTTGTGGGTGTCGCTGTTGCCCATGGCGGCGATGGGCAGGCCGGCGCCCATCAGCCCGAACCAGTCGGCCAGCGCCGGGACCGACGTCGACTCGTCGTCGGCGAGGCGCGCCAGCTCGACCAGACCGGCGTCGGTGAACAGCGCGGCGGTACCGAGGTTGGTGTTCACCTCGACGGCGTCGAAGATCGGCGTCCAGGCCTCGTAGACGCGCGGCGGCAACGTCGACAGCGACGGCGGATCGCGGGGCAGGCGACGGCCGGTGGTCGGATCGAACAGCATCGCCGCAAGGACGCCGGTGCCGCTGGAGCGTGGGTGGTTCAGCTGCACCAGCGCGCCGGCGCCGGCGCCGGCGCGGACGTCATCGACCATCTCGGGGAACGTCTTGCCCCACCACAGCCGCGAGCCGACGTCGCGCCACGGGTCGTCGGGGTTGATGTCCCAAGGAAAGACGTTGAAGTGGCCGATGGCCTGGTAGCTGACCTCGTTGCCGGCGAAGGCAACCATGAAGGGGGCCAGCCCCAGCGCGTCGACATACGGTCGATAGTCAACGACGTTGTCGTGCTCGGTGGACACCGCAACCTCGATGCCCTCGATGGCGTTCTCGAGCACCTTCTGCGGCAGCGGCACCGCCGCGTCGATGCTGCCCAGCGAGTGCTGGTGGAACTCGCCAGCGACGAAGCCAGTGGTGTCGAGGGCGCGCTGCAGGCCCACCTCGAGCGTCGTGGCGCCGCCGTCTTGAACGCGCACGCGCTCGCTGGCGCGGGTCCACTCGAAGCCGCGGGTCACGTAGACGTCGTAGACGCCCTCCGGCAGGTCGACGGCGAAGCGGCCGTCGACACTGGCCTCGGAGCGCACGGCGCCGTCGACGCCGAACTCGCGCAGCGCCGCCGCCGCCCGCGGCGTGTCGTCCACGGGCACCACCGTCAGCTTCGCCGGGCGGGCGACGCCGTCGTCGAAGCTGGTCTGCACGCTCAGCCGCCCGCGGCCGCCGAGCGCAAGATCGACGGTGGCGCGGCCATCGACGATGACGGTGGCGGCGATCTCGGCGCCGCGGGCGACCCGCGCGCCGGTCAACAGCGGCGCGTGGGCGATCAGGGTGTAGTCGCCAGGCGGCAGCGCGATCGAGTAGCGACCGTCGACGACGCGGGCCTCGTTGACGACGTGGCTGTCGGGGTCGGACAGCGGCGCCGACAGCGCCGACACCAGCGTTCCTTCGATGGCGCCATCGACGGCACCATCGACCAGCCCGGTGGCCGTGCCGCGCAGCCGCCACGCCTGCCGCGCCACCGAGTCGACGCTGCCGTCGCCGACGACGAGGTAGCGGGTGAAGCCCCCCTCGCTGCCAATCACGAGGTCGTCGTTGCACAGCGGCACGGTGATGCCCGCGTCGATGAGAGGGATCACCGCGTCGCGGCCGTCGCAGACGTAGCCGACGTTGACGTAGTCGCCGCGGGCGCCGACGAGGAACGACGCGCGACCAAAGACGGGGGCGTCGCCGAAGCCGAACTCGGGGGCGATGGCCGGGGTGGCGCCGCCGATGGCGACGAAGTCGGCGCCGATCACGCCGAAGCGGATGTCGCCCTCGTTCTTCAGCGTCGTCGTGATCTTGACGACGTCGCTGTCGGGGGCGAGCTCGTAGTCGGTCACGATCTCGCCCTGCAGTTCCTGGCTCAGAAACGCTGCCTGCGGAGCCAGCGACAACGGCGCCGGCCGGCCGCGCACGCGCAGGACGCCGGGGTTGCCGTCGGTGCCGTCGTTCACCACCTCGATGGTCTCTACGTGCACCTCGACCGCGCCCAGCGCGGCCACCAGCTCGCGGAACGTGTCGTGGCCAGGGGCGAGCTCGTCGGGGCGCACGCGGTCGATGTCGATCAGGTTGCCGCCCTCGATGGAGTTGCCCACCGGCCGCGAGCCGTCCTGCACGAGGAACCGGATGCGCGCGTTGTGGCAGCGCCACGCGCGGCCCGCCTGCCCATAGGCGACCGGTCCACCGATCAGCTCGCTGTCCTTCAGCACGCGCCCGCAGCGCACCTCGCCGGGCCCGAGCACGGTGTCGAGGGGCAGGTGCTGCAGCGGGACGTCCGGCGGGGCGCACTCGCACGTCGACAACAACAACAGCGTCGCCGGTCCGAGGAGGGGGAGCGGTCGCAAGAACCGCAGCGAGCGCGCCGAGCGAGACGGCAGCATCATGCGGCGAGACTAGCAGGGTTCTGGAAAACGCTTTGCGTCCGTCAGGACCCTGTCAGGTGTTTCACGCTCTCGTCGAGGGCGAGCGCGGATCGGATCGAGCAGGCTGCCGAAGAAGCCCGTTGTGGGCATTTTTAAGCAGCCTGCTCGCGGGCCGCAGTCGTCGGCGCCGACGGCGCCGTGGTCGGCGCCGTGGTCGGCGCCGTGGTCGGCGCCGTGGTCGGAGGGCGCGCGGGCCTCGTCTCGGACCGGATCAGAGCCGCTCGTCGGGAGGCAGCGCGGCGCGTTGCCCGAGCTTGGTGCGCTGGCGCGCCTCGGAGAGCGCGGCGAGGCTGTCGAGGATCTGCGGGTGGGTCCTGATCACCTCGGCGAACGACTGTCGCGGCAGCCGCAGCACCACCGACGGCGTCACCGCGCGCACGCTGGCGCAGGTGTCCTTGTTCGACAGCATCGACATCTCGCCGAAGACGTCGCCGTCCTTCAGCTCGGCGACAACGACCTCCTGGCCGTCGGGCCGGGTGTCGACAACCTCGCAGCGGCCGGTCAGGACGACGTACAATCCATCGCCGGGCTTCTCGCGGGTCACGAGTGTCGTGCCCGGCTCGACCTGCCGGCTCTTGAAGCGCTCGATGAGCGTCCTCTTCTGCTCGATGGAGAACGGCGCGAAGATCACGCTGATCTTCAGCAGGTTCGTGATCAGGCGGTTCTTGTTGAACCGGCGCATGACGTCGCCCACCGACGGGTAGTCGGCGGTCATCTGTGCGACGAGCTCGCGCGAAATCTCGAAGAGCATCGTCTCTTCGACGCAAACCACGCTGGCGGTGCGCGGCGCGTCCGACAGCAGCGCGCCTTCGCCGAAGAAGGCGCCGTCGAGGAGCTCGGCCAGCTCGTGGGTGCGCCCGGCGGCGCCCGCGCCGTCCTGGCGAGTGACCTTCACGCGGCCCTGGATGATCACGAACATCGACGTGCCGGGCTCGCCCTCGGCGATCAGCACCTCGCCCTGATACGCCACCCGCAGCGCCATGCGCTCGGTCAGCGCCAGGAACGCGTCGCGCGGCAGGTCGGAGAACAGCGGGATCGGCGCCACCTTCGTGACATCGACGCGGGCCATCTCGACCTCGGCGTCGACCAGATCGAGGACGTCGTGGTCGTCGTCGCCGTCGTAGAAGGCGACGTCGGCGGTGGCCGGCGCCGGGCCGGACAGCGGGGCAGTGACGACCTGATACCCGAGGTCGATGTGGGCACCGAGCTCCCCGGCCAGGTGGGCGTCGACGGCCGCGTGCGCCGCCCCCGGCGCCGGCAGGGCGGGCGCGTCGCCGAGCGCCGAGCCGATGTCGGCGGTCATCTGCATCAGCTCGTCGAAGCTCGGCGTCGCCGCATCGATGGCGGCGAGCATCCGCGGCGCCAGCGGGGTGCCGACGACCACCGGGGCGTCGTCGAGGTCGTCGCCGAGCTCGTCGCCCACCCTGACGGCCTCGAGGAGGTGCTCTTCGGCGTCGAGCTCTTCGACAGGGATCGGCGGCGGCCCTTCGCGCAGCTCGACCGCGACCCGCGCGATCTCGAGCGCCGACGCGTTGGACACGCCGTCCAGCGGGCTCGCCGATGACGCCGGTGTCCTCGGCGCCGGCGCGTCGGTGAGCCCGAAGCCGCGGACGTGGTGGGCGACGGCGCCGCGGATCTCCTTCGCGCTCTTCGTGCCCGCCGCCGGGGCCACGGCGACGCTCATCGACCGCGGCATCTCGACGACAACCTTGGGCGTACCGGGGATGCTGCTCGAGCGCCGGCTGGTGAGCGACGCGAGGACGCTCTGCGTCTCGGTGTGTGCGGGGTCGAGCTGCAGGATCATCTTGCAGACGGCGATCGCCTTCAGCAGCAGGCCGTCGGCGGCGTAGGAGCCGGCGACGCTCTGGTAGGCGCGCACGGCGTCGGCGGTGCGCCCCAGGCGTCCGTACAGCTCGGCGACCTTCTGCCGGGCCGCGAGGTCGCGCGGGTCGACCCGCACGAGCTGCTCTTGGCAGGCGCACGCCTCATCGAACTTGCCGCGGGCGATCAGGCGGTCGGCCTCTTCCTTCAGTTTGCGGACCTTCTCGGACATCCGTTGCTTGCTCCCGGCGCGCCCCGCGCCCCTGTCCAATTTTCGCGGAAAGTTTCGCACCCGTCGGGGCGGCGAGCCACTTTCCCGCCGGAGACGTCCCCGGTCGGACGGGGGGTGGTCGTCCGGCGCCGTCAGCCCCGCGGGGCGGTCGTCCACCGCAGCCATGTGCCCGCCGCAGCGTCGATCACCCGCGGGCCGCCCGACGACGCGAGGGGCGCGGACGCAAAGGACGGCCGCCCCGGCGCGGACGCGCGACGCGCAAGGACGCCCTGCATCGCGATGGCCACGTCGACGTCTCCGCCCAGCGGCACCACCGCGCGCGCGCGCGCCCGGCGGGCCAGCAGCAACACGTCGTCCAGCGGCGCTACGAAGGGTGGCCCGCCGACGCGCCACCCCACCACCGGACCGGCGCCGAGCACCACGTCGGCGCGATGGTCGACGGCGAAGCCGCCGGCGTCGACGGCGACGTCGAGGGGCGGCAGCGGGCCCGTGTGCCACAGCGCCGGCCCACCAGCGCCATCCCCGCGCCGAGCGAAGGCGTCGACCGCACCGGTGGCGAGCGCGACGTGGTAGCCGACGGCGTCGCCCGCGCCGTACCCGGCGGGCGACGCGGTGATCACCAGCGGCCCCAGTCCCACTACGTCGCCGGAGCGCACGACGCGCACCCGCAGGGTTCGCCCGACGCGGCGGACGCGCCGCGCCGTGCGCGCGTCGGGCACCAGCACCGGCGCGTCGATCGCGGCGAGGCGCGCGTAGCCATCGTCGTCGAAGCCACCGGGCGCCCCGCTGGTCACGAGGACGGCGTCAACGACGCCGAGCCCCTCGGGCGCCACCGCCGGCGATGGCGCGACCCACACCCCGGGCGCGCCCAGGCCGCTGGCGAAGCACGGGTCGACGATCAGCCGCCGCCCGCCCAGCTCGACGACGACGGTGGTGTTGCGTACGACCAACAGGCGTCCGGCGCTCGGTGACGACGGCG
>Ga0194129_10010056_pt1 | contig 10385 bp, 12 predicted proteins | sample TA2KigCa35mmetaG_FD_150862 | JGI IMG/M metagenome (GOLD analysis project Ga0194129, IMG submission 150862) | Freshwater microbial communities from Lake Tanganyika, Tanzania - TA2015038 Kigoma Deep Cast 35m | ecosystem: Environmental > Aquatic > Freshwater > Lake | place: Tanzania: Lake...
GCGTGCTGGAGATGCGCTCCCTCTGCCGCCGGCTGATGGCCGAAACCGGCAAGGAGCTGGGCCTGATCGTGATCGACTACCTGCAGCTGATGGAGGGCTCCACCCCCGACAACCGGGTGCAGGAGCTCAGCCGCATAACCCGCGGCCTCAAGAGCATGGCCCGGGAGCTGAACGTGCCGGTGATGGCCCTCTCCCAGCTCAGCCGCGGCGTGGAATCGCGCACCAACAAGCGACCGATGCTGAGCGATCTGCGGGAATCAGGCTCGATCGAGCAGGACGCCGACCTGGTGCTGATGATCTACCGCGACGAGTACTACAACCCCGAAACCCCCGACCGCGGCATCACCGAAGTGATCGTGACCAAACACCGCAACGGGCCTGTGGGCACCGTGAAACTGCTGTTTGAACCGCAGTTCACGCGGTTTCGAAATCTGGCTGCTTGAGCATCAATCCCCTATCAGGCGAGGCTTGATTTCCACCACCAGCAACAGCACCGCCAAAGCCAAAATCGCCTCCACCAATGCTTCAACATTCCCCTGTAGCCGAAACCAAGTGGTGCGATCGGAGAAATGGGACAGACCGAATAACACCACAATCCAAAAACTCATGGCATGCGCCACTTCTGCCCTGCCAGGCAGTTTGAACGAGCTATCGCAAAAGGAGGCCCAGGCGCGACGCAATAAGTAGGCGATTGCAATCAGGCATGGAGCAATGGCCAAAATAACCAGCAGCTTTTCAGGCAGAGGAGCCTTTGGCCGGGTGAAATAGCCAAGGGACATCACAGAGCGATGCGTAAACATCTTCTGGAAATCCAACTCCCTCAACGTGGCATAGATCAGCACCACTCCGCCTGCCAACCAGGAAGTACTGCGACTGTGCCACCAGGACGCCAAAGCCAGCAAGGCAGCAGCAGCAAGGAAAGCGACCGAAAACTGCTCAAATGGGCCCACCTCAGCATTGAAAAACTTCACCAGTTCCGAAGGCAGAAACTGGAACCACACAACCCCAACCACCAATAACCCAAGACTGAGCCAATAGGACGGCGGAGTAGCCAGCACCGTTGAACAAACATGTTGCAACCTCCCTCCAGCTTTTGTCATTCAACCCTCAGCGGCAGGTCAAGACTGTACGAACGATCCGTGATGCACCTCTACGCTGTTACAAGATCATCGAATTCACAGGCCATTGGCCGCCCACCCCACCAGAAGCAGCACCATGTCTCCCCCAGCACAGGAGCCCACCGAACACTTCGAGGTGATCGTGGTGGGCGGCGGCCATGCCGGCTGTGAAGCGGCCCTCACCGCCGCGCGGCTGGGCTGCTGCACCGCCCTGTTCACCCTGAATCTCGACCGCATAGCTTGGCAGCCCTGCAACCCGGCGGTGGGCGGGCCGGCCAAAAGCCAGCTGGTGCATGAGGTGGACGCCCTCGGAGGCGTGATCGGCCGGCTGGCCGATGCCACGGCCCTGCAGAAGCGGGTGCTCAACGCCAGCCGAGGCCCGGCCGTGTGGGCCCTGCGCGCCCAGACCGACAAGCGCCAGTACGCCCGCCAGATGCTGCAGCTGCTGCAGCACACACCGAATCTGGCCCTGCGCGAAGCCATGGTGACGGGGCTGGAGGTGGAGGGAGCGGCAGACGGGGCAGCGGACGGCGACCCCCGCATCACAGGCATCCGCACCTACTTCGGCAGCACCTACAGCGCTAGCACCGTGATCCTCACGGCCGGCACCTTCCTGGGCGGTCAGATCTGGGTGGGCAATCAATCGATGAGCGCCGGCCGCGCCGGCGAGCAAGCCGCTGTAGGGCTTACCGAAGCGCTCAAGGCACTGGGCCTCCAGATGGGCCGTCTCAAAACCGGCACGCCTGCCCGGGTCGATCGCCGCAGCATCGCCCTCGACCAGATGGAGGAGCAGCCCAGCGACGCGGCCGATCGCTACTTCTCCTTTGATCCCACCAGCTGGGTGAGCGGCGAGCCGATGAGCTGCCACATCACTCGCACCACCGCCGCCACCCATCAGCTGATCCGCGACAACCTGCACCTCACGCCGATCTACGGCGGCTTCATCGACAGCAAGGGGCCCCGCTACTGCCCCTCGATCGAAGACAAGATCGTGCGCTTCGCAGACAAGGACAGCCACCAGATCTTCCTGGAGCCCGAGGGGCGCGACACCCCGGAGATCTACGTACAGGGCTTCTCCACCGGCCTGCCGGAGCGGCTGCAGCTAGAGCTACTGCGCACCCTTCCAGGGCTGGAGCAGTGCGTGATGCTGCGGCCCGCCTACGCGGTCGACTACGACTACCTGCCCGCCACCCAGCTGAAGCCGTCCCTGGAAACCAAAAGGATCCAGGGGCTTTACTCCGCAGGCCAACTCAACGGCACCACCGGCTACGAGGAGGCTGCCGCACAGGGGCTGGTGGCCGGCCTCAACGCAGCCCGGCAGGTGCGGGGTCAGACGCCGGTGGCCTTCCCGCGGGAGGGCAGCTACATCGGCACTATGATCGACGATCTGATTACCAAGGATCTGCGCGAGCCCTACCGGGTGCTCACCAGTCGCAGCGAATATCGGCTGATCCTGCGCGGCGACAACGCCGACCGGCGCCTCACGCCCCTGGGCCGGGAGCTGGGGCTGATTGATGATCGCCGCTGGGAGATCTACAACCGCAAACAGAAGGCGATTGTGGACGAGCAGCGCCGGCTGGATACGGTGCGGCTCAAAGCCAGCGATCCGGCTGCCGCAGCGGTGGTAGCCGAAACAGGCTCCTTCATCAAGGGCTCAATCACACTGGCCGAGCTGCTCCGGCGCCCCGGCTTCCACAGCACTGATCTGGCGCGCCATGGCTTGGCCGCTGCTGAGCTGCCAGCCGATGTGCGCGAAGGTGTCGAAATCGACATCAAATACAGCGGCTACCTAGCCCGACAGCAACAGCAGATCGATCAGGTGAGAAAGCAGGGACACAAAGCCATCCCTACCGGCATCGACTACGCCTCCATTGGCACCCTCTCCCGAGAAGCCCGCGAGAAGCTGGCGGCGGTGCTGCCCATCAACCTAGGCCAAGCTTCGCGGGTGCCGGGAGTAAGCCCTGCGGATGTGACAGCCCTGCTTCTCTGGCTGGAGCTGCGCAAACGCCAGGGCTCGTCAAACCCCAGAGGGGCATATAGAGTAAATAGTACAGCGGAAGCAGGAGGCAGGGAGTGAGTCCGGTGCTGCCATCCCGACCTCCCGGGCCTACTGGGAACTCAAGGCTGAACAGGTACTGAATCGGGTGTTTGAATCCGAGCGGCCTATTGAAGTGGAGGTCTGTGAGACTCCTCTCACGCCAGCCACTTGGACATCGAGGTCAAGCCAGGAATCAGCCCCCCAAGTACACCCACGCAGCCAGCCAGCTGATCCAACAACAAGAGCGAACGCCAGACTCTCAACCATCAGCCTGCCCCACTGGATGCAGCAGCTCGGTCGTCAGCCTTCACTACTGTTAGCGGGCAGCAGTGTCTCCCTGATGGTGCTGGCAGCGCTGACCCTGTTGATTCATGGCAGCTGGAACCACAGCCAACAGGCCATCCGCCAGGAGCGGAACCTGTTGCTGATGGAGCGACTGCGCAGCATGGGACCAGGCAACCCTGCCGCAACGGTCGATCCAGCTAAGGCTCCCGGCAGAGAAACATCAGAAGCTGGAGACCTGCTTCCACCTCCCCCCGGTGAACCCTGGATGGAAGAGTTGACCAGCCTGCCAGCCAGCAATGCACCTGCCACAGATGTGCTGCGCGTCCCGATGAATAACGGCATTAGCACCCCGGCACCTGCCGCCACTGGCGGTACCAGCACAGGTGGCTCCGTCTCCAATCAAGGCGGCTCCTCCAACACCCCGCAGCTGGTTGGCGTCGTGCAAGTGCCAGGGCAGAGTGGATCAGCAATTTTCCAGATCGGCGGCAGCTCCACCAGTGCAGCCGTTGGCGAAAGCATCGGTGGCTCAGGCTGGCGACTTCGCTCTGCAAGCGGAGACACAGCCATAATCGAGAGAGGCGGAGAGCAGCGTAGAATCACAATCAGCAGCGGATTCTGAAGATCAGCACCACTGCAATCTAATCTCCTGAATCATCAGTATGCTCATCTCGCACAAGCATCAATTTATATTCATAAAAACCCAAAAAACTGCTGGTACTGCCATCGAGATGGCCCTCCGAAAATTCATGAGCACAGATGACATAGTGACGCCATTACACCGAAAGGATGAGATAAGATGTGGCCAATTAAAACTAATCTCCCCCATAAATTACAGATTATCCTTCGGCGACTACGGCCCAAGTGACTTGATCGACGTCATCAAGAAAAGGCGCTTGAAGCGTCGTTTTTATGGGTTAATGCCAGCATACGAGATTAAATCTGAGGTACCGCAAGAAATCTGGGATCAATACCTCAAAGTCAGCGTCGAAAGAAATCCCTATGACAAAGCCATCAGCAGCTACTACTGGCATAATCGACGGCAACATAATCCGCTATCACTAAGCGACTGGCTACGGACCTGCCCTGCAGGCCAGATCTCCAACTGGAATAGTTACACGATCGACGAACGCATCGTGGTTGATTTGGTTATGATGTATGAAGATCTGCCGAATGAGCTAATACACTTAAGCGAACGGCTGAAACTCGGCTCATCGATTGAGCTCCCGACAGAGAGGCCGAAAGGCAATGTACGCAAAGACCGCAGACCCTGGCATGAAGTGATGGACACTAGCTCAATGGAACGAATCCGCCAGGTTTGCGCCAAAGAACTTGAAGCCTTTTATACCCAAACAAACCCATGAGCTCAGACGCCTTACTGACTATGGGTTCGACTGAAAATCCAGGCAATCGTTCAGCTCAGGAAAGCAAAACCATTCTCTGCATGAAATGGGGGGCAAAATATTCAGCCATCGATGTCAATCGGCTTTACGAGATGATTCGACGACACCTCAGCTACCAATTCCAACTCATCTGCTTCACCGATGATGCTGTGGGCTTAATTCCTGAAATCAAAGCCCTACCCTTACCACAACTCAGTGGCGACGAACCCAAGCGGACCCGTGGGAAATGGCGCAAGCTTGCTCTCTGGAATGCTGAGCTGCAGGACGACACATTGCAAGGGCCCGCCCTGTTTATCGATCTAGATTCCGTAATTGTAAGAAATATAGATTCTTACTTTGACTTTGGCTCACCAAAGGATGTGATTTTAGAACACAACTGGGCGAGACCTCTGAGCGGAATGGGGCAAACATCTGTTTTCCGTTTTTATATTGGATCCCATCCTGAGATTTTGCAGCGATTTTGCGCAGACCCCCAAGGAACAGCAGACATTTTTAGGTATGAACAACATTTTGTCACCCACTGCATTGGCAAAGATCTCAAGTTCTGGCCACGAGGCTGGACTAGACACTTTCGCCTACATTGTCTCGGCCCATTTCCACTGCGCTACATCAGATCAGCCAGAATCCCTGCCAAAAGCAAGATCATCACATTTCCGGGAGGTCCCAATCCATCCGATGCCGTGGAAGGACGCTGGTGGCCTGAATCACCTGCCTACAAGGGCCGGCGCGCCCATCTCCAGCGATGCCTCAAAGAGCGCAACTGGAAAGCATTGCGCAGATTTGTCATGCCCGTCGACTGGATTAAAGAAGCTTGGCAGTAAACCCTCAAAGCGATGAGATTCCAAACAAATCTGCAGAACATGCTTGAAAGATATAGGCTTTTAGCCCCCCTCCTACAGAGATACTGGAAATATCATCCCCTCGATCTAAGATCGAGCGACTTAACACCAATCACTGCGTTCTCAAAGTTCAGCCATAGGCCTTTTCTACTCAACATCAATCTTCCGGACTGTCGCATCCTCAGGGGTGTTGCCATTGCGGCCAGACAAGATGCCAACAATCCGTTCATAAATGCCCTCGTAAGCTTTCAAAAATCAGGCTGTGAGTCATCCGTGTCAAATGAGTTGCGCAACTATTACCGCTCCTTTCAGCCTGCAAGTTCAGCAGAGTTATTTGGACTAAAAAAATCAACATCCCACTATTCAATTCTGTCGGCATATGGCTATATCTATCCTTGGGATGCAGTCCCAAAACCAAATCATGAAGCAAGACGGCTTCGAGCCATCGCCCGAGAAGATGCCACGCATGGTTCACGGCTTGGATTTCAAGGGTGGCACCATTTCGGACCTGTATCCGAAGCCAAAATAAAGCTCGAATCAAGAAGACTGCTCCATACCTACAAAAGCATCGCCGAATCTGGCTATCTTCGCAGGAATGGCAAAGATGGTGATATTGAGGGCGAAATACTAGAAGCCAATGATAAGACGGTGCTTCTCGTCAAAAAGGGGCATCATCGTATCGCTGCAATGGTTGCGCTTGACTACTCATCGGTGCCCGTCCGATTAAATGTACATCAACCTGCATTGATTCAAAGAAGTCAGTCGTCGCAATGGCCAAATGTAAAAGCTGGCAATTATGTGCACACAGAAGCCTTAGAGATATTTGATCGCGCCTTCCGGGGAGAAACGCACAATTTATCATTTGATGATAAATTGTCTGCAGCTCTCTTGGGATCAAATTCCGTACCGAATGGCTGCGCTCCGCAGCCCTATAAATAAAATCTTTGGCGCTCATGTCATTGCTAAGTCCTCTTAAAAATCTGAAAGCCCATTTCACTAATAGGTCTAAACGGCTTCTTAAAAAAGCAGTTTGCCAACTCATTCATAGCAAGAAATACATCTATGAACCAGTTTTAATTGATGGAAAGCTTTACTCTGCAAAAAGAGAATGGCGGGAGCGCTGGGCGTGCATTGAACACGAAATTATTCACTATGAAATCAAGAGTCTGCTCGACATTGGATGCGCAGAGGGGTTCTTCGCACGTTTGGCCGCGGAAAAGCACAATGTCTTTTCAATTGGAATCGAATTTAATAACAAGCGCCTATGGCTTGGGGAACTCTCAAGAATGCACGACGACGTCGCAAACTTTGCAATTATCAAGGCTCTGATGACTCCGGAAAGCATTGCCAGCTTACCCAGATTCGAGATGGTGATCCTGCTATCGGTGCTCCATCATGTGATTAGGCAAAGTGGGCCCACTGGAGCTATTGATTTTCTCTCTTCGATCCGATTAATCACAGGCAAACGCCTAATATTCGAAATGGGTACGAGTGAAGAAACAATGAACAACTGGGCTGAACTCATGCCAACAGGCAATAAAGGCCAGTTTGAGCTGCTCAAGTCGCTTCTCCAGGAAGCTGGGTTTCAGGATGTCAGGCAGCTTGCATCAACGCCAGGAATAATGCGTGATGCTGACAGGTTGATTGTATCTGCAGCGCCAGGAATACTCTAAAAATCGGTAATCCTGAACCCCTGAACAGGCATGGGCATGAAATAACCATCGAAGTCCTGGAAACCCATCACTATTCCGAACTAGACTTACCGCAAGCACAAATGCACCGAAATGCTGAATGGCTGATCAGCAGCAACTGGTTTCCCCGCAGGTGATCTGGCAGGCCAGCACGGCCGCGGTGCTGAACTGCGACGCTGGCAGCGTGCTTTCCGGGCCCTGGCGGCTGATGCTGCTCGGCGACGGCAGTCCGACCCGCCACTTCGAGCTGCTCACCGGCAATCCAGTGGAAATTGACCTGATCGCCATGGCAGCGGAGCCCGATCAGTCCACGGGGGGTGCGCCCCCACCGGAGATCGCCGAGCTGGACCCCCCCCTACTGCGCCGCCAGGTGTGGCTGCGTTGCGGTAAACGCACCCTGGCCTGGGCCGAGAGCTGGTGGAATCAGCAGCAGGCGGCCACCGAATTGCAGGAGCGCGACCAGCCCATCTGGCGCAGCCTCACCACCCACCGGGCCGAACTGTTCCGCGAGGTGGATGGCCTGGCCCAGGTGGATGCCCCCTGGTTGGCCGAGCGGTTTGGCCGCCGCGGCCCCTTCTGGAGCCGCCACTACCGCTTTTTCCGCGGAGGCAAGGAACTCACGGTGATCCGCGAGGTGTTCTCACCGGCCCTGGAGCAGTGGCTGGGGCCGGCCCAGGCCCAGGCAGCGACTGCAACTGCAACTGCAACTGCTCTTTGCGACTGACCAAACCACACCAGAACGCCATAACAGTTTGCAAACTCGGTAACGGGTTGCAGCAATGGGGGCTTGACGGATTGACGCTGGTCGTGTTTTTCGCAGCATGGGGGCACTCGCGCCGGCACATCTGGCCATGACCACCGTTACGAAGACCACCCCCACACCGCCTGCGGCCAATGCGGCACAGGCCCACTGGTTGAGCCTGACCGACCTCGGCAGGATCTATGGAATTTCGGCGGTGCACTGCGGGCAACTGCTCGCCGACATCGGCCTACGCCAAAGCAATGGCGCCCCCAGTCCCCGCGCCCTGCACCAAGGCCTGGCCTATCAACACCATCCCCACTCGCCCAACCCCAGCGCCGTCTGGAATGCGCAGGGATGCTGCCCTCTACTGCAGAACCAAGGTCTACGGCCCATGGCCGAGCACCACCTGATCGGCCAGTGGGCCGACCTGCTGGTGGCCCTGGTGCAGGGCTCACCTTCGATCAGCACCTCCGCCGAAGAAATGGCCAGCGACCTGCCCCAGGAGCTGGTGCGGCCTGTGAACCTGGAGCTGAAGCAACGGGGCTGCAGCTTTCAGGTGCGCCAACAAGCTCAACCCAGGCGCAGGGCCTCGACCTGCAGACGGTCCCGCTCCAGCAGCTCGCGCAACTGATCCTCGTCGGTGTGGCTGAGGTTGGTGCGCAGCAGCTTGGCGTGGGGGGCATGGGCGCGCAGGCGCTCGATCACCCGATCAGGCGTCGCCTCGCGCACCAACAAGCACAGGGACGCACTGCCGCGGGGCAGGGTCTCGCCCAGCTCCCGCATGAAGCCATCGTTGATGCCGATGTCGGAGAGGGAGACCGAGGCTGCGCCCACGCCCGCACCCACCGCTGCACCGAGCAACGGGTTGAGGAACAGCAGGCCCACGAGAGTTCCCCAGAAGCCGCCGCCCAAGGCCCCCGCCGCCGTCAGGTTGATGGCCTGCCGCAGGTGCACCTGACCCTCGCCGTCGTGCTCAACCACCACCGCATCCTCGAGGGCGATCAGCTGCTCGCGCTGGATGTCCACCAGCTCCCGGCGCACCTGCTCGGCCTCCTCGGCCTTGGGAAACCCAACCACCACCAGGCTGCCCTTAGCACAGTTTGCCACTGCGGCATGGCTAGTGAGAAATCCTGGCCCGCCGGGTGGAGCGGGGCAAGATCCGAGCAGGGGTTGCGCCATCCCTTTCCGTAGAGCCCCCCGCTGGAGGGGCATCCCTGTCACGGGGAGAGGGATCAGGGGACGCCGATCGGCCGCTGGAGACCTGCCGCTGCCAACGCGGCACCGTGAAGCTGTCGTCGTCGGGCCAGTCGGAGGGATCAACCGGCGGCAGGGCAACGGCGGTGCGCCGGGAGATGGCATCCAGGGGGCGCCGGCGCGAGGGAACCGGGGCACTGGGTTGCGGCCTGGATTCGGGTCGGGGTTCGAGCTTGGGCTCTTGCCAGGGCTCACGCCAGTCGTCGTCGTCTCCAAGGATCCAATCGAGCTTGTTTTCCACCCAGCGACCCAAACCATCGAGCCGGGGACGGCGCCCACCGCCGCGGGACGCCGAGCGCCCACCGGCGCGGGAACCGGGTCGGGCACCCGATACCCCGTCCACCAGCTGGCGGCCCGCACTCAACAGCCGGTCGAAACGCTGCTCAACTGGCTCAGACCAAAATTCAGGCATGAACCCAGGGTAAGGACCAACTAGCGATGCCGGCCTGCCAGCCAGCGCTCGCGACCCAGCCCAACCAGGGCGATGGTGAGCCCGCCAAATTCCAGGGTCCAAAGGAACACGCCCATGGCGATGCCGAGCTGGCGTGACCCTAAGCCGCTTGCTCAAAGTGCAAGAGGCAGCTGGCATGCCAGCGCCCGCCGTGGAAGCGCTCGCAGCACAAGCGGCAGGCCAGGCCCTTCACCCGGCGTCGGTAGGGAAGGCGCACGCCGCAAGTGGGACAACAGGCCAGCCAGCGGGGCGGCGTGGTGCTGGCAGGCAGCGGATAGCGGTGGCGGATGCTCACCGCAAACTCGCTCTGGGCCGCATTGATGGCGGCCATCCGGGCCCGGAAGTGGGGGCCATGCACCTCCTGCGCGCTCACCACCCGATCCACCCAGGCGTGGATCATTTCGTGGCAGAGGGTGCTGAGGGTGGCCTCGCGGGGCAGGGGGTCGAGCAGGGGGCGGGACAGCACGATCTCGCAGAGGCGCCGTCCATCGGCGTGCCGACCGAAGCGATACATCCCTGCCGTGCGGCGCATGCGGCCGTCGCTCCAGCGCAGCTCCACCAACCGCT
>Ga0194129_10010062_pt1 | contig 10379 bp, 10 predicted proteins | sample TA2KigCa35mmetaG_FD_150862 | JGI IMG/M metagenome (GOLD analysis project Ga0194129, IMG submission 150862) | Freshwater microbial communities from Lake Tanganyika, Tanzania - TA2015038 Kigoma Deep Cast 35m | ecosystem: Environmental > Aquatic > Freshwater > Lake | place: Tanzania: Lake...
AGCCGCCCCGACGAGGAGCAGCCCCAGCGACTTTCTCAATTCACAAGCAGCTCGCATCGACGTCCTCCACCCAGGCGGCGAGCTTCACCACGGCCGCTGGGGTGCCGCTGACCTGGGCCGTCCAGGTCGTCGCGCCCTTCGACTCCTGACCGAAGAGCCGCACCGAGCGCGCGGCATCCAACTCGGTGGCCTCCGGCAGCGAAGACGCCTCGAACGACTCAACCCCGGCGCGGAGGTGAAAGAAAAACGGCGCGAAGCCAAGCCACGCAGCGGCCGATCCTCCCTGCATTTGGTTCGTGGCAGCGTGGCCGAGAACCGCACCCGGATCTTCCGCAGGGCCGCAGCGCCGCTCGGCCCGCCCCCCGTCACTCCAGCACCTCCATCCGCATCCGCCCCACCGGCGCATCCTGAGAGCGCGCGGCGAGTTCACCAACGGCACCCATCCCGCTGGGGGCGCTCGCCTCGAGCGTCCCGAAGGACGGCATCGTGAGTGAAGACCACGCGGCGCACGCTCAGTCGACGGGGACGAGCTCGTAATCGAGCGACGTCGACGCCCCTTCGCTCGCAGGGACCACGAGCTCGACCTCGACGCGACCGACCTGGAGCTCTTCTCCGTAGTAGGAAAAACGAAGCCCGTGGGGTCGGAGCGTGACCGTACGTCCAGGCGGGAAGGCGAGGTCGAAGCCTCGCGGCTTCGGCGTGGCCGAGTCGCGTACCCGCACGCGCTCGCTTCCGAGAACGGGATCGAAGGCGAGACTCGCGCCCTTCGACTTGCGATTCAGCGTCCCACCCGACTGGGTGACCGCGTTGCACACGTTGCGCGTGCAGGTTGGGATGGGGATGTTCTCGAAGATCCTCGTGGTAGCGCCGCCACTCGCGGCAGCGCTGCGCTTCAAGACGATGCGCACCCCAACGCGGTCGCTCGCGAACGTGTAATGGCGCGCGTAGCAGAGGTTTGGATAAAGCAGAGGCAACGCTTCTTGCTTGTCCTGAGGCTGGCCCTCGATCCGGCCATAGACGGTGAATCCCGCTGGCAGCGTGAGGTGCTCCGCCTGAGGGAAGAGCCGCGCGCAGTCGCCTCCTGGTCCGGTCGCCGTCCGGTCGGTCGTGACCTGCTCGTAGTCTTCCCAGTACCGCCGCTTCGTGCCCACTTGGATGAGCTCGTCGCGCTCGACGACCAGGCCATGGTGCGTGAGCGGAGACCAATTCGTGGCGAGCAGGGCGCTGCCGTAGCCAGGGACGGCGAGGAGCGAGAGCCCGCCTCCGATCATGGGGCTTTGTTCGTAGAGGTCGATCGCGTGGGTCGTCGTAGCACCTCCGACGTTGCCCGTCTCCACGGTGGGATCGATGTCTTCGATGGTGAGCGTGCCCTTCTTCAGCGGCATCATGCGGGTGGTTTCGAAGTGACCGGCATAGGCATAGCGCGGCGCTGGGTTGCCGATGAACAGAGCTGTATAGTATCGCCCGCGGCGAACCGTAAGGATCTCGGGCGGCTTCCCCGAGCCGACGTCGGGCAGGAGCACCTCGGCATCGCCGACCTGATTTGCAGGCAGGATCGGCAAGGCCGGTCGCTTGGTCGAATCGAGCTCGAGGCCGACCTCGGGGCTCCCGGTGAGCGACAGTCGCGGGATGGCGTCCACCGGTCCCCCGAACCCGCCCGCGAGTGACTTTACGGTCCCGAGCGCCTGCTCGAGCTTCTTGCCACTCTGGGGGAAGTGCCACTCGGACCACAGCGCCACCTCGGGGACCGTCTCCGCCTGTCCTCGAGCTCCTTGGTACTGCTCGAGCTCGAAGCCGACCCCGATGCGATGGGCATAGTTGAAGCCGCTGCTCCGTTGCCCATCCGGCTCCTCCACCGCAAAGCGCGAGAAGAAGCGATAGCTCGCGGCGAGCGCGTCGCGGACCACGAGGTCCTCGCCTTCGGGATCGCTCTCGGTGAGTCCGAGATAGCGCGCCATGTGCCAGTGCTGCATGCCTGCGTACGAGGAGCTCGGCCCCGACGCCTCGGCAAGCCAGCCGGTCGCGCTCGCTTCGGCGGCGAAGCGTTGCCCGTATTCTCGCGCGACCTGCCGATAGAGGGCGGCGAAGGGAAGTCCTTCCGAGCCGCGCGCGAGCTCCTCGGTCGCGAGCATGAAGGTGCTCGATTGATTCATCGTCGTCGTCATGTAGACGGACTGGTGTCGATCAATCAGGCGGCGCAGCCCCGTCGCCCAGACGCGTTGTAGCCGCTCTCCGAGGTCCTTCTTCGGGCCCGCGCCGGGGAGCAGCTTTGGCAGGCTCCCAGCAACGGCACCGAAATTCTCCGCGAACTGCACCAGCTGAAATCCGGCCGAGCCGGGGTAGGGGTCCGTATCGCCGACCGATAGCTGTCGCTCGTCCTCTCCCACGACGAGCAGCTCTGCGAGCCCGTGCGCGGCCGCGCGCGCGACGAGCTCGGGATGGGTTGGCGGCGCGCCTTTGGTGGCGGGGCCCCAGGGATTGCAAGGATGCGCTAGGGTCGCGGCCAGCATGAGGTGGCGCGCTGCTGCCCCCGGCAGGCCGAGCGCCGTGTAGGAGTCGTAGTATTGAGCATTGTCGCGCACCTTGTAGCGGACGCCGCGCAACACGTCCCAGCGATTCACGCTTGGATCGAAGGCAACGTCGCACGTCCCATCGGGCCGGCAGGCTCCGCCCGATACGCACTCCATCGCCTCACGGCAGCGCTGTCGCTCGAGGAGCGGGAGGCCGATCGCGCCCCCGAAGTGGCTCGATGGTGAGAGCTCCAGCATCGGTGCCCCCGCCCCGTAGGTGACGACGCCGTTCGACGACACCGAGCCTCGGGAAAGGTACCAGCGGACCGCCTTGAGTGGGCTGTCGTAGGAGTGGAGGAGATCGACGCTCTGATAGGCTTGGTCTGGTGTGAGCGCTCCCGGCCCGTTTCCTGAGCCCGTCCCTGCGCAGGGTGGTTTTGCCGGCGCTGCCGTGAACGCCGGTCCGTCCAACGCCGTCGTCAGAGCCTCGTCGCCGACGTTTGAGGGCTCGAGAAGCTCGGGTAGGAGCTCGAGAATATCGCTTTGAAAGCGATGCGAGACGAGAGTCCCCTTGTGTGGTCCCGAGGGAACCCTTACGGTCGACGCCCGGATCGCGTCGGCCGATGCGGCGCTGTCACACAGAATGAGCGGAATGCCTGTGGCGTGAAAGTGTTGGACCTTGTTCGAGTCTTGGAAATCGAGCTGCCATACGACGCCTTCGTCGCTGGCTCCGGGCGAGAGCTCGTAGCGCTCGGATCCGTCTACCTTCACCGGCGTCATTGGCTCGGGGGCGCCCGTCGCTCGCACCGTCGGAAGCGACGAGCTTCCATTCGCCGTCAGCTCGAGGAACATGCGCGCCGTCGGGTGCCTGGGGGCGAACGCGTAGAGCGAGGTCGCGGCCACCGGCAAGCAAGTGTCCAAGCAGTATGGCCACGCGAAGGCGCCGTTTTGCTGGGACACCCCGTACCCGACGCCATCCGGGAGACGAACGCGTACGGCGGTCTTGAGCGAGTTCGTTGCGACGCGGAGCTCGTAGATCCCCGCCTGTCGGAGCGACACCCGATAGCCCTTCGTGTTGCCCGCCGCGTCGAATTGAAAACTTGGCGGCGGTGGCTCGGTCGGGGAGGCGATGACGCTAGGGCTTGGCGAACCGGGCTCCTGGCGCTGGTAATGCCAGTGGCGGAGCGCCTCGCCGGGCTCGAAGACGCGCACGAGCGCGATGTTCGCGGAGCTCGGGTACGGATCTCCCATCGCTTCGCCCGCGCCCCCTGGGGAGCCGATACGGTCGACGGCGACCTCGGCCTGGCGCTCGCCGCCAGGTGACACGAGGTAGACCGAGACCACCGGGCGGCGCGGTGCCGGCTTGAGGAGGATGGGGCCCACCGTCCGCGTGAGCGGCTCCGGAGCACGGCAGCCGTTCATGCAGTCGTCGGTGTCGATCGCGTTACCGTCGTCGCATGCCTCGTCGCCCTGAACGACCCCGTCGCCACAGCCGGCAGGATCCCACGGGAGCTGAATGGGCGGGGTCGGCGGGAGCGTTAGGTCTTCGGGCGGCGGTGCCGGAGGCTGCGGATTTTGCGTGGAAGGTTCGGTGTCGCTTCCACATGCGACGAGCGCGAGGAGGAGGGCGAGCATCGGCCGCCATCCAGCAGGTTCCGGTGCGACGGGGCCTGCGAGCGACGCTCCCGTTTCGGGGAATCGAAGCGTTCCGTCCGAAACCCGGAGGCCGAGGTGCACGCGGGTCCCCCCGCGAGTTGCTGAGCTGACGAGCATCGTCGAAGAATAAAGGGTCGCGGCGCGAATCAAACCGGGAAAAAAACTTCCGGAGGTGCGGGCATCTGAAGGTGCTCCTCACCGAGCAGCCTGGGAGGGCGCGCGGTCGCCGCGCCCCCGGGTGGCCCAGCCCGATGCGCTTAGCCGCTGGTATCAGTCGACTGGACCCTGCAAGCTACGGACACGTTTCGCCCTGCTGGCGGTCGCCGTGGCCGGCTGCGACATCGTCAACCTATACGGCACCGACGTGACGGCGGCTTGGGTCATCGCGCGAGAACCACGGACGACTGTTCGCGCTGCGGATCGTGCCCGTGTATGAGCTTGGGTTCGTCAACGCCTACGGGACCGAGATCACCGCGGCCCGTGAACTCGAGGTGCTCAGCCGCACGAACGAAATGCTGCTGCGCAACATCCTCCCCGACTCGATCGTGCGTCGACTCCAGACGGGCGAGACACCCATCGCGGATCGCATCGATGACCTGAGCATTCTTTTCTCGGACGTCGTCGGCTTCACCGAATTGTCCGCGCAGTCACCTGCAAGTGAGGTCATCGCGATGCTCACTCGGCTCTTCACGGCCTTCGACCACCTGGTCGACCGTTGTGGCTTGGAAAAGATCAAGACGGTCGGTGACGCGGACATGGTCTGCGGAGGCCTCAATTCCGAACGGACCGATCACGCGGTACGGGTCGCCGAGCTGGGACTCGCCATGCTTGAGCATGTGGCTGCCTACCCCGATCCGACCTTTGGTCGTATTCAGCTGCGAGTCGGGATTCAGGTGGGACCTGCCGTCGCGGGCATCATCGGCGAAAAGCGATTCTCCTATGACATCTGGGGCGACACGGTGAACGCGGTCCGGGACGAGCACCGCGGACTCAGGGCGTCACGGGCCACGTGGAGCGTTGCCAGACGACGAGGTAGCCCTCGAGATCCGCGAAGGTGCGCCCGCGTACATCCCAGTAGGGGTTCTCCGCGGGGACGAGCCGGAAGCCTGCGGCGAGCATCCGTGCGCACGCGGACTCCCACGCGCTTGGCTCGGCCTCGTAGAAGACGAGCAAGTGCTCCGCGCTGGGGGCGGGACCGGCGGGGTGCCCGCGGCGGCGCGTGAGCTCGAGATGATAGGGACCACCCGGGAGGCCGAGCATCGCGCCGTCGTAGCCGTCGTGATTTTGAAAGCCGCCGAGGACGTGCATGCCTAGGCCGTCGCGGTACATCGCGACGAGGGCTTCGAGCGCGTCGCAAGGTCGAGCGATGCGGAGGTGTGGCGCGAGCATGATGGTCTCCTTGGTTCGCGTCACGACGTCGCGGCGAGGACCGAGCCCTCGACGAACCGGGAACGCCTATCGAGCGCTGCGCCGGTGAAGAGCTCGGTCTTCTCGCCGATCCTGTGCGCCGTCACCGCCGCGAGCGCCGCTGCGGTGCCGAGGCCGAGGTGGACTCGGTGCGGGGTTTGCGTGAGGCCGCCCCAGCCCGCGCCCTCGTCCGTCGGACTCGCGCCCGCCGCACCTCCCGCAGCGGTGGAGCCGCGCGCTCGCGGGCTCCTTTGCGCTCGTTCCGCAGCCGACCCGGGCGAGGGTGACGACGATGGGGGCGTCGACCGTAACCGCGCGAAGAGGCATCGTGAACTCATTGGCATCGAGCACGCTACACGACTCGTCGACCCATCGGAACGTCTCGAGGGAGCCGGGCGACGCCGAGCATGGTCGACGCCTAGCGGCGCCACGTCCAATCGCTCGGTGTCAGACGCCCCACGACGCGACGAGGGCGGCAGCTCGCCACCCTCGTCACCGCCAGCGCCAACGCTTATGGTCCGTCGACGAGCTTGCAGGTCTCGTCGTCGCCGGTGGCGCAGGTGCAAGGGCGACGCGCGCTGAGCGCCTTCCACCTTGCGGTCGGCGCCCCGAAAAATGAATCGACGGAAATCACGGCCGCGAGTCGCTCCGTGCGCGCCGGTGACGCCACGTCGAGCGCGAAGCAGACCGTCACGCTCGTGGACACGAACGGGAGCAGAAACCCGCTGCTGTGCGACGCGCTGTCCTGCACCGTCTCACCCGGGCTCGACGCCACGAGCTGCCAGGCTTCGTCGGCGTCCGCGTTGGAGAGGAGCGACCGCCCCTTGGCCCGATCGCGCCTCACCTCCGCGAAGGCGTCGCGGAGCGCCTCGTCGGCGTGCGCGCGAGTGCGCCGCCAGTCGACCACCCACAGGCCGAGTAGAGCACGATCGCCCCGAGGACCGGTGGACGTCGGAGCTGTCGAAGAAGCTCCGCGATGGTCTGCTCGAGCCTTCGCGGCCTCGCTCGATGTCGCTCCGTCTCGCTCTCGTGCATAGGCTCACCATGCTTCATGTCGACTCAGCGCGAGCACGCGGGGGTCCGGTCGATCCCAGCGAAGAACTCGTCGACGAGCAGCCGCCAGGCGCGCCCATTCTCGGGTGGCCCGCACTTGAACGGCGTGGTCGTGAAGGCCTTGCCGGCGAGCGCCGCGAGGTGTTCCTCGTAGTAGCGAACGGCGAGCTCGGCCGCGTACTCGCCGACGCCGTTGCCCGGGTGAAAGGCGTAATACGTGCCGCCGAGCACGGTGGTGGAGTGGGGCGCATACGGACGGAGGCACACGCGCGAGGCGACCACCTTGCGCTCGACGTCACAGCGCCGCATCAGCTCGTCGTGGAGCGGCCCGAGCGCGCGCTCCGACCAACCGCTGTGAGCCTGATCGGCAAGGTGAAAGTTTTCGTGGAACATCGTCTCGCGCACGGCGTCCGCGCTCCGGTGAAGCGAGCCCTCGACATTGTACGCAATCTTCCAGTCGAACGCGTAGGCCGACGGAGTGCTCTTGCCGACCGAGCGGGTGAAGAGCAGCGTCAGCGGCCGGTGGCCGAACGTCGGTCTCGAGGGCGCATCGCCCGAGAGCTTCGTGAAAAATTCCGCGATCGCGAACCGCGCTTCGGCGACCCACTGAAGGTGCCTTCGGCGTGCTCCGATCGGTAGCTCCGGCACGAGATGAATCGGGCCGCGCCAACCGCCGTTCATGTCGTGCTCCGCCGCGAGGCCCGCCACGTCACCGAGCCGATCATGAAGCTCTACCGCGAGCTTCAGGGCCTGAGGATCGGCCGCGTAGCGCAGCGCAATGAGGCAGCGCACGCGCCTCGGGTCGTCAATCTCGGCGAGGCAGGCCGCGACGCCGGGGCTCTCGCGCTTGAATTGGAGCGCGTCGAGCGCCGCGTCGACGCCGATCGCGGCGGGCTCGGTCTCCGACGCCATCGCCGGAGAGGTTCCGAAGGCTGCAGCGAGAATGGCCGCAAAACAGCGAGTCACCCGCGAAAGCATACGCCGCGCGCAAGTCAACATGAAGGAGCAAGCAGCGGTGCGACGCGCCGGGCGGCGTCGTCAACGGGTAGCCCGCGCCCGCGGAACAGGGCAGGGTGGCTGCATGCGTGATTGCAGCGTTGCCCTCGTGTCCATTCTCTCGGTCGTCGTCATTGGGTGTGGCTCGAACTCCGACGTCGGCGCGGGCTCAACCGGAACTGGGAGCGTGCCTCCGCCTGAGGTCGGTACCCTCGAGGCGTTCGCCACCCTCACCGGCTCGAGCGAGGGCCTCGCGTTCGGACCCGGGCCAGACGGCACGACCGTGCTCTACGTTGGCTCGCGCGACGGGCACATCGCGCGCGTCGGCGCCGACGGTTCGGTGACCGAGCACGTCGCCTTGCCGCGCCCGGTCGGCATCGCGCTCGGTGCTGATGGAAACCTCATCGTCTGCGGCAGCGCGAGCGATGCGGAGGACGCGCCGACGGTGCTCTGGCGCGTGACCCCGAAAGGCGAGAAATCCGTGCTCGTCGACGGCGGCAGCGAGCCCTTCCAGCAGACGAACTTCGTCGCGGTTTCGGCCGATGGTTCACTGCTTTTTACCGACTCGAAGGCGAACCGCATCTACCGCGCGGACGGGGACGGCAAGAACCTCGCGCTCGTGACCGACGCGGTGTCCTTCCCGAACGGCATCACGTTCTCGAAGGATGCCGCGACGGCGTACGTGGCGTCGTGGGACGCGAAGAAGGTGATGGCCTTCCCGGTGGCGCAGGACGGCAGCTACGGCGTGCCGAGCGTGTTCTCGGACGACGTCGATAGCGTCGACGGCCTCGCGACTTTTGCCAACGGCGAACTGCTCTACGTCGCGACCGGCGACGGCGTCCTCCGCTACGCCGCCGACCACTCGACGACGACCTACGCGAAGGGGCCGCCGCTCGGGATCCCGGCGAACGGTGCGTTCGGTGTGGGCGCGTTCGGTGGCGAGTGGGTCTACGTGACGAGCCTCATCAACAAGACCGTGTGGCGCGTCTATGTCGGCGACACCGGCGTGGCGCTGCCTCCGTGAGGTGAGCCGGGCGCGGGGGTGACCCGAGGTAGGCGCGCCACCGCGTGTGCTCGAGCGTGAGGCGCAGGCGGGCCATTGGAGGCCCTATCCGCTTCGGGCTCGACCCCGGTTCAAATTCCCTATCCACCTGACTTCACCCGGGAAGAACCACGTCGACTATCGCCCGGCTGTCGCTGGTCCTTCGAAAGACGTCAGCGGCGTCGCTCTCGCTCTCGGCTTGGACAGTCTTGCTCGAACTCTTGGGCGGTTGTCCGGGCAGGTGATACTTCACAACGAATTTTCGTTTCGCTCCCATGTTTTTCTCCCTCGGTGTGTCTCGATTATTCAATGGCAGCTGCGGCCACCATCCGAACGAAACAGAGAAAGCGACACGGTTCCGTCAACGGAGTGCGTCAACGAGAATGAGACAGGGGCACTCCGCTTTTACTGAACCATCGGTTTGTCGTGCAGCGCGCCTGGAACGCGAATGAGGGCAGGGTAATCGAATCTGAGCTAGCAAGTAAAATCTGGCCTCGCGCATAACTTCGACATGGCGTGAGGGGTTGGGAGCTCCAGGAGGGGATTGCAAACACGGCCCGATGCGGGGCAGGAGGCGGGTTGCGAAGTCCAACCCCTACCGCCGCAGCGAGCCGTGCACCCCGACCCTGCCCAAGACGCGTCTCTGACGCTACCCTCTCGTTCGACCCGTCAGGCTCCGCGGCCGGAGATCTGCGCCAAGGTCCTCGACTTCGAGGCCGCGCGTCGTGAGCGCAAGCTCACGCAGCAGCAGGCCGCCGACGAGCTCGGCGTCGCGCGCACCACGCTCCTGGGCTGGGTCGCACGCGCAGGAGGCAACATGCTCACCCCGGCGCAGCGGGCCTTCTTCGAGAGCCCCGACGGCGTGCAGTTCCTTCGCGTGCTGCTCGTCGCGGCCCTCTGCGGATAGGGCCTCCAATGGCCCGCGCCGTCAAGGCCGTTTTTGCGCCACTACAGCATCACTGCGCGTAACGGGTAATCTGTCCACTCTCGCGGTACGACGGCCCCCTTCGCTGTCGTGATCGACTGCAACGCCCCTCGGCCATCGACTCTCCGCGCGTGGCTCCGCCTCACGGCGCCCGTCGGCTTCGCCGTCACCCTCCCTCCACAACCACCTCGCCGCCCCCGCCATCAGCTCGTGTCGTCCCACCGCCTCGCTGGCGCTGTCACGATGCGCGCCGCGGACAGCCCCACATGCGTCAAGATGTGCTCGATCACGCCACGCTCCTTGATGACGGCGATGAAGCGCATCCGCCCCTCGCACTTCGGGCACTTCAGTACATCCCATCCCCACACGCGGTGCATCAGCGTCGCCCAATCGATGCGCCCCGATGACTTCGCGCTCGCTGGCCGTTAGCGATGGCGCGGGGCTTCCTGAGGCGCCCCGGCTGTGGCCCACCCGGCAGCGCGGCACCCGCACGACAGAGCGAGCTCCTACGAGCGGCACCGACCCGAGGAGACGGTGCTCTACCGGGCGCTGTCGGCGCACTGGGCGGAGTTCTGCGAGCGCGCCGAAGAAGCGGGAGGGCTGCCGCGCTTCGTGCAGCGCGAGGTGGAAGAGTACCTGCGGTGCGGCCTGCTCGAGCACGGCTGCGTGCGCGTCGGCTGCGAGCGGTGCGGCTTTGAGCGGCTCGTCGCCTTCAGCTGCAAGCGCCGCGGCTTCTGCCCGTCGTGCCTCGGCCGCCGCATGTCGGACACCGCGCTGCACCTCGCCCAGA
>Ga0194129_10010064_pt1 | contig 10378 bp, 19 predicted proteins | sample TA2KigCa35mmetaG_FD_150862 | JGI IMG/M metagenome (GOLD analysis project Ga0194129, IMG submission 150862) | Freshwater microbial communities from Lake Tanganyika, Tanzania - TA2015038 Kigoma Deep Cast 35m | ecosystem: Environmental > Aquatic > Freshwater > Lake | place: Tanzania: Lake...
CATCAGGAACTTCACGTGCCTTACCAGTTCCGAACCCAACGCGACCTTTTTCATCACCAACGACCACGAGTGCGGCAAAACCCATACGGCGACCGCCCTTTACGGTTTTGGCAACACGGTTAACACTGACCAGCTTTTCAACCAGCTCACTGCCTTCTTCGCGCAATTTCTTTTCAGGTAAAGCCACCGAACTACCCCTTTAAAACTTAAGGCCTGCGGCGCGAGCGCCATCAGCCAATTCTTTAACCCGACCATGATAGACATAGCCACCACGATCGAAAACAACTTCCTGAATTCCAGCGGCCAAGGCCTTTTCAGCAACCCGACCACCAACTTTTGCTGCTGCCGCCTTGGTTGCACCAGATTTAATCTGCTTTTGCAAATCCTGATCCAGGCTTGACGCGCTCACAACCGTGCGACCAGCCTTATCATCGATAATCTGTGCATAGATGTGTTGACCTGAACGACAAACCGACAGGCGGAGGCGACCAGCACCACGTAGGCGAATGGTTGTGCGAACACGACGTTTGCGACGTTGAAAAAGGGGGTTACCGGCTGGCATTATTTTTTCTTTCCTTCTTTACGGCGAACATACTCACCTTCTTTACGAATACCCTTGCCCTTATAAGGCTCTGGCGGGCGATAGCTTTTGATTTTCGCCACCACAGCACCGATAAGTTGCTTATCAATGCCCTTAACGGTTAAGGTGGTTGGCTTGTCGCTAACGATAGTGATACCCGCGGGAATGGGATAAACCACATCATGGCTAAAGCCAAGTTGCAAAACCAGATTTTGACCCTGAACCTGCGCACGATAGCCAACGCCGAGAATTTCAAGATTCTGCGAGAAACCAGTGCTAACGCCCGTGACCATGTTTGCGATTCGGTTACGCATCGTGCCCCACATCATGCGGGCAAATTTATCATCACTTAATGGGGTTACGGTAATCTCGCCATTTTCAAACACGACTGAGGTGTTTGACGACAAAGGAATGGATAGTTCCCCAAGCTTGCCCTTGACGTGCAAGTTATCGTTAACGGTTTCAACAGTTACCCCTGCTGGGACTTTGACCGGATTTTTTCCAACGCGTGACATAACCACAAATTCCTTAAAACACCGTGCAGAGAACTTCACCGCCAACATTGGCTGCCTTAGCATCTGCATCTGACATTATGCCGCGGGATGTGGATAAGATCGAGATACCAAGGCCATTGTAGGATGGCTTGACATCAGTGATAGGACGATACACCCGGCAACCTGGCCGTGAAACACGTTGAATATTGATTATGGCAGGACGCCCCTCATGATACTTAAGCTCAACACTAAGTTCACGCACATTAGGGCGCAATTCAGCCACCGTGTAGCCGCGAATTAAACCCTCTTGCTGAAGAACAGCCAATACACCTTCACGCATTTTGCTGTATGGGGCTTTCACAACAGATTTGCGAACCATTTGACCATTACGCAAACGGGTCAACAAATCACCAATAGGATCACTCAGGGACATATCTCTACCAACTTGACTTAATTAGACCAGGAATTTGACCACGTGATCCCAAATCACGAATCAGCACACGGCATAAACGAAACTTGCTCCACACACCGCGCGGACGACCAGTTAGGCCGCAACGATTGCGATACCGAATAGGAGCGGAATTTTTAGGCAATTTCTGCATTTGAAATTGCAATTGAATCCGCTCCTCCACGCTGATGGTGCGATCCTTAATCTGCTTGCGAAGGGCATCACGCTTAGTCGCCGTGCGATCGGCAAGCTTCTTACGATATTCGTTTTTGTTAATTGACGAAACTTTTGACATGGCTTTCTCAGTTTTGAATTGGCAGGTAAAGGGCTTTTAGCAAGGCCTTACCCTCATCATTGCTACGGGCAGAGGTGACGATGGTTATATCCATCCCACGAATTTCGTCAACCCTATCGTAGTTAATTTCCGGAAAAACAATCTGCTCCTTAAGACCAAGGCTGTAATTGCCATTACCGTCAAAGCTTTTGGCAGAAAGGCCGCGAAAGTCCTTTACCCGTGGCAAGGCGATGGTTACCAAGCGGTCAAGAAAATCATACATTTTCTGGCCACGTAGGGTCACACGGCAGCCAATGGGGAAGTTGGTACGCAACTTAAAACCAGCAATGGATTTTTTGGCCTTCGTAACAACGGCTTTTTGCCCAGCAATCAGGGTAAGCTCTGCTGTCGCCGCCTCAAGTTTCTTTCCATCCTGCACGGCCTTACCAACGCCCATGTTGATGTAGATTGCCTTGACCTTAGGAATCTCCATAACATTTTTGTAGGTAAATTGCTCAACCAAGGCAGGTTTCACAACCTTTTCGTAATGCTGCATTAAGCGGGGGGTATAAGTGCTCATAATTTTCTCTAACCGATTTGTTCACCAGATTTTTTGGCAACACGAACCTTTTGTCCATCTGGCAAAAAGCTAAAACCAACACGTGTCGCCTTGGAAGACTTGGGATCGATATGGGCGACATTGGACACATGAATTGGACGATCAATAGCGATGATGCCACCAGCCGATTGCGCGGTTGGCTTGCTGTGTTTCTTGGCCTGGTTAATGCCAGCCACCAGCACACGATCAGCCTTCGGGAAAACCGTGGTTATTTCACCCGATCTGCCTTTATCTTTACCCGTAAGCACAACGACTTTGTCGCCTTTTTTAAAACGCCTAATCATGGCTACAGCACCTCCGGCGCTAAGGAAATAATTTTCATGTATTTTTTTGCACGCAGCTCACGCGTTACAGGGCCAAAAATCCTGGTTCCCAATGGCTCGCCCTGCTTATTAATCAGGACAGCAGCGTTACGGTCAAAACGTATTGCCGTTCCATCGTTGCGGCGAATTTCCTTAGCGGTGCGCACAATTACCGCACGATGCACATCGCCCTTCTTGACCTTGCCTCTTGGAATAGCATTTTTAATGGCGACAACGATAACATCACCAACATCAGCGGTGCGACGGTGTGATCCACCCAACACCTTAATGCATTGAATGGTTTTGGCACCTGAATTATCGGCAACCTGCAGCGTGGTGCGCATTTGAATCATGATGCAGCTCCATCAGCATTGGCGACAGATAAGATTTGCCATGTCTTGTTCTTGGAAATTGGCGCGCATTCTTGAATGCTAACGGTTTGACCAATTTGATAATCAGATTCACGCTCAACATGCACAGCATATTTTTTGCTAAGCTTGATAATCTTACGATAAAGGGGATGAGTGGTACGACGCTCAACACGCACGACCAGAGTCTTTTGCATTTTATTGCTGACCACCACACCTTGCATCACGCGACGCGGCATAACAAAATTCCTTTTATACTAATGCTTTTTAAGCTGTTGTTCTCTTAAAAACGTCTGCACTTTAGCAACCGAACGGCGAAGATAGCGTAAACGTGATGGGTTTTCAAGTGCTCCCTGCGCTTTTTGGAAACGCAAATTTAGCGCCTCACGATACAGCTCACGCAGCTTATCTTTTAACTGATCCATGGTCAGCAATCGTAGTTCAGTATTTTTCATCTTAGGCTAATCCAGGCAGACGTTTAACAAGGCGTGTATCAACGGGAAGCTTGGCAGATGCCAAGGCAAATGCGTGCACGGCTACCGCTTCTGGAACACCCTCAATCTCAAACATAATACGACCAGGGCGCACACGGGCAATCCAATATTCAGGGCTCCCCTTACCACTGCCCATCCGAACCTCAGCGGGTTTTGTACTGACAGGAATGTCTGGGAAAATACGAATCCATACTTTTCCGGCACGCTTCATCGCGCGGGTAATCGTACGACGCGCAGACTCTATCTGACGCGCCGTGATACGACCAGCATCCACAGTCTTCAAACCATAAGAGCCAAAGCTAAGGGTTGCACCGCTTTTGGCATCGCCGTGGATACGCCCCTTATGCGCCTTACGGTATTTTGTTCTTTTTGGACTTAGCATGATTCTTACCCAAATGCTGGTGTTTCAACGGTGACTTTGTCATTGGCTGACGGATCATGCGCCATGATTTCGCCTTTAAAAATCCAGACCTGAACGCCACAGATGCCATAGGTGGTTTTGGCGGCTCCATAACCAAAATCAATATCTGCACGCAGGGTATGTAGAGGCACACGCCCCTCACGATACCATTCCATTCGGGCAATCTCAGCGCCACCCAGACGACCAGAGCAGTTAATGCGAATACCCTGAGCGCCCAAACGAAGCGCTGATTGTACTGCACGCTTCATGGCACGACGATAGGAAACCCGCTTTTCAATTTGTTGCGCTACCGACTCAGCCACCAATTTGGCATCAATCTCCGGCTTGCGCACCTCAACGATATTTAGCGACACTTCATCTCCAGCAATCTTGGTCAATTCATTGCGAAGCTTGTCAATATCAACGCCCTTCTTGCCAATGACAACACCAGGCCGAGCGGTGTACAACGTAACCCGTGCCTTTTTGGCAGGGCGCTCAATAACAATCCGCGATACACCCGCACCAGTCAGACGATCCTCAAGGAATTTGCGCATTTTGATATCGCTGTGCAGCATGGTTGCATAGTCTTTATCAGCGTACCAGCGTGAATCCCAGGTGCGGTTAATACCAAGGCGCAGCCCGATTGGACAAACTTTTTGACCCATTGTTCTTTCCTATCTCTTATTCTGGCCGTTCAGCGACAATAACGGTCAAATTGCTAAACGGCTTTTCAATACGCGCGGCGCGACCACGCCCACGGGTATGCAGGCGCTTTAGTACCATGGCTTTGCCGACATAAACCTCTTTGACATACAAGCGGTCAACATCAAGATTGTGATTGTTTTCGGCATTGGCGATGGCTGATTGCACGGCCTTTTTAACCGCAACAGCGATACGACGATCGCAATAGGTTAGCGCGTTAATAGCCACTGGCGCATCCTTACCGCGAATTAGGTCAGCCACGAGACCCAATTTGCGTGGGCTGGTGCGCAGGCCATTGGCCTTAGCTAATGCTTGGGTTGCTGGTGCCATGGTTATTTCCTTTTCGCCTTTTTGTCAGCAGCGTGACCATGAAAGGTACGGGTTGGTGCAAACTCACCCAAACGGTGACCAATCATGTTTTCATTAACCAAAACAGGCACAAACTTTTTGCCGTTATGAACTGCAAAGGTTACGCCGACAAACTGAGGCAAAATCACGGAACGACGTGACCATGTTTTGATCAAATCATGACGACCACTTTCCCGCAGTTTATCAACCTTAGGTAGCAGATAATGGTCAACAAAAGGACCTTTCCATACTGAACGAGCCATAATACCTATTTACCTTTTGTTGCGTTGCGACGACGAATGATCAGATAATCCGTCCGCTTGTTGTTGCGTGTTCTCTTACCCTTGGTTGGCTTGCCCCATGGGGTCACCGGATGACGACCACCAGAGGTTTTACCCTCACCACCACCATGCGGGTGGTCGACAGGGTTCATGGCCACACCACGAACATGAGGACGACGACCTAACCAGCGACTACGGCCAGCCTTACCAAGACTGGTATTCTTGTGATCAGTATTGGATACAACGCCAACGGTGGCGAAACAATCCACCTCAACCATGCGCCGCTCACCCGAAGCCAAACGCAGCTGGGCGTATTTATCATCCTTACCCAACAACTGAATAGCAGTTCCAGCGGATCGCGCCATTTGGCCACCTTTACCGGCGCGAAGCTCAACATTGTGAACCATCGTACCGGTTGGAATGTTCTTTAAGCGCATGGCGTTGCCAGGTTTGATATCGACGGCCTCGCCAGATTCAACCACCTGACCAACAGTCATTCCATCAGCAGCCAGAACATAGCTTACAAAGCCATCCTCATATTTCAGAAGCGCCAGATAGGCGGTGCGGTTGGGATCGTATTCAATGCGCTCAACAACAGCGGGAATACCGTGTTTCTTACGCTTAAAGTCAACCTCACGGAGAACTTTGCGGGCACCGCCACCACGCGAGCGGACGGTTATACGACCATTGTTATTGCGTGCACCGGTTTTGGCCTTACCCTTGGTCAAACTTTTGACGGGGTCGCCCTTCCACAAATCACTACGATTAACCAATACCGTATGGCGTTGGCTTGGGGTAACAGGTTTTAAGGAACGTAATGCCATTGTTAGACCCCTGCAGAAAAGTCGATTTTGGAGCCAGGCTTAAGGCAGATAATAGCCTTTTTAAAGGCGGCACGCTGGCCTAAACGACCACGAAAACGCTTAACCTTACCTTGAACATTCATCGTGTTGACAGAGGAAACCTCAACCTTAAACAACGCCTCTACAGCGGCCTTGATGGTTGGCTTATCGGCATCACGGGCTACCTTAAACACAACCTGATGATTTTCACCAAGAAGGGTTGATTTTTCAGTAATATGCGGAGCAACGATAACGCGGTAGTGAGACAGCGAAGGTTGCTCAGGCTTAACAGATGGTGATTTACGCTTAAGCATTGGTCAACCTTTGTTGCAGACGCTCTAGGGCATCCTTGCTGATAATAAGAATATCACGACGAAGAATGTCGTAAACATTAGCCCCTTCATCTGCCAACACATCAATGTTAGGAATGTTAGAGGCGACGCGACGAACAGCCAATAACTGCTCCTTTGTTTGCAACAATAGGGCTGAACGGCAATTCATGCCAGACAAGGCTGCATCAAATTGAGCGGTCTTGGTGAAACTAAAGCTACTTTGATCAACCACAAACAGCTTATTGTCCTGAATCTTGGTGACTAGAGCACTAATAAGCGCAGCACGGCGAACCTTTTTGTTAAGATTGTAGCCATGATCCCTAACGACAGGGCCAAATATAACCGCACCGCCGCGCTGATGAGGACCCCGCAGGCTACCCTGACGGGCACGGCCAGTACCCTTTTGGGCAAAAGGCTTCTTGGTTGTTCCAGAAATATCACCAACCTGCTTAACCTTGTGGGTACCCGCACGACGCTTTGCCAGCTGCCAACGGACAGTCATGGCCATCAGATCCGAACGCTTTTCGGCGCCCGCAATCGTGCTATTAAGCTCAACACTACCGATTTCTTTATTGTTCCAATCACGCACTGCCAGTTTCATTGCCTACTCCGATACAATTTCTGTGGTTTCAGGCAAGGAGGCATTATCCTCAACCGCTATGGGATTAATTACCTGATCAGCACTAGCGACTTGAAGCACCTTGGCTGTTGGATAGGGCAAATCTGCAGGCATGATTTTCTTGGTTGCATCACGCACCAAAACCCACCCTTTATTTGCACCAGGCACACAACCCTGAACCCCGATTAACTGGTTTTCGGTATCAATGACCAGCACCCTAAGGCTTTGTTGGGTTACTTGGGTGTTACCCATCTGACCCGCCATGCGCTTGTTCTTAAATACTTTACCAGGAAATTCACGATGACCGGTCGAACCATGACTACGGTGGGTCAAGGACACACCGTGGGTAGCACGAAGACCACCAAAATTATGGCGTTTCATGGCGCCAGCAAAGCCCTTACCCTTAGTAGTCGCGGTTACGTCAACAAATTGACCCACCACAAAGTGCTCAGCCCGCAGCTGTTCCCCAACGGGCAGAACAGCATCATCTGACACACGGCATTCCTGCAGGATTCTTAAGGCTGGCAGCTCTTTTTTTATTAGAACTTGTTTTTGTGCATTGTTAAGGCGTTGTGGCTTGGTTAGGGCGGTGCCAAGCTGAACTGCAACATAGCCATCCCGCTCCTCAGTTTTGACATCAACCACATAGCAATCCTTAACAGACAACAGAGTCAATGGTACCACAGAGCCATTTTCGCTATACAGGCGGGTCATGCCAAGCTTTTGAGTTAATACACCAGTACGCATGATTCTAGTCCGCTGACAATTTAATCTGGACATTAACACCAGCTGGCAATTCCAGCTTCATTAACGCATCGACGGTTTGAGGGGTTGGATCGACAATGTCAATTAGCCGTGTGCTGGTTCGGATTTCGAACTGTTCACGCGATTTTTTGTCAACATGGGGGGAACGGTTAACCGTGAAGCGCTCAATCGCGCGTGGCAAGGGCACGGGGCCACGAACCAAGGCACCTGTACGCTTAACCGTGTTGACGATTTCTAACGCCGAACGGTCAAGAATGCGGTGATCAAACGCCTTAAGGCGAATGCGGATATTTTGCGCTTCAGCAGCCATCACACTATCAATCTTTTTCTCTTATTATCTACAAACAGACCAAACTCTATTTCAGAATTTTTGCCACAACACCCGCACCAACGGTCTTACCGCCTTCACGGATAGCAAAGCGCAAACCTTCATCCATGGCAACAGGCACAATCAACTCAACACCCATTTTGATGTTATCGCCGGGCATGACCATTTCAACACCGCTTGGCAGGTGAACTTTACCCGTCACGTCGGTGGTGCGGAAGTAAAACTGCGGACGGTAGTTGCTGAAGAATGGGGTGTGACGACCACCCTCTTCTTTGGTCAGGATGTAGGCCTGAGCCTCGAACTCGGTGTGAGGTTTGATCGAACCGGATGCGGCCAAGACCTGACCACGCTCAACATCCTCACGCTTTGTACCACGAAGCAGGGCACCGATATTATCACCAGCCTCACCGCTGTCAAGCAGTTTGCGGAACATTTCAACACCCGTAACGATGGTTTTGGTGGTTGGACGAATACCAACGATTTCGCATTCATCACCAACCTTAACAATACCACGCTCCACACGACCAGTCACAACGGTACCACGGCCAGAGATGGAGAACACATCCTCGATCGGCATCAGGAATGGACGGTCACGGTCACGGGTTGGCTGTGGGATGTAGGTATCAACCGCTTCCATAAGCTTAAGAACAGCCTCTTCACCGATTTCAGGGTTGCGACCCTCAACAGCGCACAGACCCGAACCACGGATGATGGGAATATCATCACCAGGGAAATCATATTTGCTGAGCAGTTCACGAACTTCCAGCTCAACCAGCTCCAACAATTCTGGATCATCAACCATGTCCACCTTGTTCAGGAACACGACAATGGCAGGAACACCAACCTGGCGAGCCAACAAAATGTGCTCACGCGTTTGTGGCATCGGGCCATCAGCAGCGCTGACCACCAGAATCGCACCATCCATTTGGGCGGCACCAGTAATCATGTTTTTCACATAGTCGGCGTGGCCAGGACAGTCAACGTGGGCGTAGTGACGGTTGGCGGTTTCGTATTCAACGTGCGCGGTGTTGATGGTGATACCACGCGCTTTTTCTTCAGGAGCGCTATCGATATCGGCATAGCTACGGGCAACCGCACCACCAGCCTTGGCCAAGGTCATGGTGATACCAGCCGTTAACGTGGTCTTACCATGGTCAACGTGACCAATCGTACCAATGTTAAGGTGGGGTTTACTACGCTCAAATTTTGCTTTTGTCATCGCTGACGGACTCCTAAAGGTGGGTGTTAAAGTTAAGCGACCTTTTTCTTAACTGCTTCAGCCATGTTGGGTGAAACAACCTCGTAATGGTCAAATTGCATGGTATAGACAGCTCTTCCCTGTGACATCGAACGAAGAGTCTTAACATAACCAAACATATTTGCAAGAGGAACAATTGCAGAAACGACACGAGCGTTCCCACGGCTGTCCATACCAGATACCTGGCCGCGACGGCTGTTCAGATCCCCGATGATGTCACCCATGTATTCTTCAGGGGTAACAACCTCAACATTCATCATTGGCTCAAGCAAACGGGGCGATGCCTTAGCAATTCCCTCACGGAAGGCTGCCTTAGCGGCAATTTCAAAGGCTAGGGTTGAGGAGTCTACATTGTGGAAGGCGCCATCAACCAAACGAGCCTTAAAATCGACCATCGGGAAACCAGCAACCACACCAGTTTCCTTTGCCTGCTGCAAGCCCTTTTCCACGCCAGGGATGTATTCCTTAGGAATGGCACCACCAAAAATCTCACTGGCGAATTGGAATCCCGAACCACGATCACCTGGCTCAAAAACGATTTTAACGCGGGCAAACTGACCCGAACCACCCGATTGTTTTTTGTGAGTGTAGTCGATTTCGTTAGTGCCGATAATCGTTTCGCGATAGGCAACCTGCGGATCACCAACATCAGCCTCAACCTTAAACTCACGGCGCATACGATCCACCAGCACCTCCAGGTGCAGCTCACCCATACCGCTGATAACGGTTTGGCCGCTTTCCTGATCGGTGCTAACGCGGAAGGATGGATCCTCCTGCGCCAGACGATTAAGGGCAATGCCCATTTTTTCTTGGTCGGCTTTGGATTTCGGCTCAACCGCAACCTCAATAACCGGCTCAGGGAATTCCATCCGTTCCAGCACAATTGGGCTGGCCGCATCGCACAGGGTATCGCCAGTGGTGGTG
>Ga0194129_10010065_pt1 | contig 10377 bp, 10 predicted proteins | sample TA2KigCa35mmetaG_FD_150862 | JGI IMG/M metagenome (GOLD analysis project Ga0194129, IMG submission 150862) | Freshwater microbial communities from Lake Tanganyika, Tanzania - TA2015038 Kigoma Deep Cast 35m | ecosystem: Environmental > Aquatic > Freshwater > Lake | place: Tanzania: Lake...
TCGTCGAGTCGACCGGCTTCTTTACTGAACGCGAGAAGGCGGCCGCCCATCTGGCGGGTGGGGCCCGCGTGGTGATCATCTCAGCGCCGGCGACGGGTGCCGACGCCACGTTCGTGTACGGCGTCAACCACACCGACTTTGACACAAAGAAACACCAGGTGGTGTCGAACGCGAGTTGTACGACCAACTGCTTCGTGCCGCTTGTGAAGGTGCTCGACGATGCGTTCGGCGTGGTGAACGGCATGATGACCACGGTGCACGCGTACACGGGCGATCAAATGCTCGTCGACGGTCCGCACAAGGACCTGCGTCGTGCCCGCGGCGCCGCGATCAACATCACGCCGACCTCCACAGGTGCCGCTCGCGCCACCAGCCTCGTGATGACGGCGATGAAAGGCAAACTTGACGGCACGTCACTGCGCGTGCCGATACCGACGGGGTCGATCACCGACTTCGTGGCGAATCTCGGTAAGCCGGCAACGACCGAGGAAATCAACGCCGCGTTCAAGGCGGCAGCGAGCGGGCCGATGAAGGGCGTGCTCGAGTACTGCACCGATCCGATCGTGTCGAGCGACATCGTGGGCAACCCGCACAGTTGCGTGTACGACGCCGACCTGACGATGAGCATGGGCAGCCTCGTGAAGGTGCTCGGTTGGTACGACAACGAGTGGGGCTACTCCAATCGTCTCGTCGATCTCACCAGCCACATCGGCCGCAGCTTGTCCTGATTTTTTCAGCGCGTGAAACTGCCTCTGCTAGAAGACCTGGGGGATGTGCGCGGTAAAACCGTGCTCGTACGCACCGACTTCAACGTGCCGATGAGTGGTGGCGACGATGCCCGGTCGATCTCCGATGACTTTCGCATTCGTGCCGCGCTGCCCACCATCACCTGGCTCACTGAGCGCGGGGCAAAGGTGGTGTGCGCGAGTCATCTCGGCCGACCCAAGGGCCAGCCGACGCCGAAGTACTCGATGGCGCCAGTGCGAGCACGACTGGCCGAGTTGGCTCCGGGAGTGGGGCTGCTCGAGAACTTGCGTTTCTCACCCGGTGAAGAAGCCAACGACGAGGCCACGGTTGCCGAACTCGTGCAGGGCGTCGACATGTATGTGAACGATGCGTTTGGTGCCGCACATCGCGCCCACGCGTCCATCGTGGGCCCACCACGCACGTTGCCGTCGGCAGCAGGACGACTGATTCAGCGCGAGGTGGAAGTCGTCGACCGATTGCGCTCCACACCGAAGCGGCCGTTCGTCGCCGTGCTCGGCGGGGCAAAGGTGAGCGACAAACTGGGCGTGATCGATGCGCTCGTCGCGATGTGTGATCAGTTGTTGATCGGTGGCGGCATGTGTTTTACGTTTCTTGCCGCGCAAGGCCATCCAGTCGGCGACTCCATCTGCGAGCGCGACCAAATCGACCGCTGTCGCGGTCTATTGGAGAAACACAAGTCGATCATGCTTCCAGAAGACATCATCGGCGTCGATGCCGACGGCGTGTACACCACGTTCGGCCGACGGTTGCCCGACGGAGCCAAGGGTATGGACATCGGCCCGGGCACGGCGGCGGCATTCAGCGACGCGATCATGGACGCGCGCTCGGTGTTCTGGAACGGCCCGATGGGCGTCTTCGAAGACGCACGCTTCGCCAAAGGAACACGTACTGTTGCTCAGGCAATGGCAGACACGAAGGCGTTCACGGTGGTCGGTGGGGGAGACTCTGCCGCCGCGCTCGCGCAGTTCGGCTTGGACGATGACGTGGATCATGTCTCAACAGGCGGCGGAGCCTCGCTCGAGTTTCTCGAGTTCGGCGATTTGCCCGGCCTGAAGGCGTTGCGGGAGGCACCGAATGCAAGGTGAGCGCACACCCATCGTCAGTGGCAACTGGAAGATGAACAACAATCACTTCGAGGCAATCCAATGTGTGCAGAAGTTGGCGTACCTCCTGCAAAAGGATGACTTCGACGCAGTCGATGTGACCATTCATCCGCCATTCACCGATCTCCGCAGTATGCAAACGCTGATCGACGCCGATCAGTTACGCATCAAATTGGGTGCGCAGAATTGTCACCACGAAGAAAAGGGTGCGTTCACCGGCGAAGTTTCGCCGCTGTTTCTCGCCAAGCTCGGTGTGCAGTATGTGATCGTGGGGCACAGCGAGCGTCGTGAGTTGTTTGGCGAGACCGACGACTTCGTCGCCCGCAAGGTGGTCGCCGTGCAGAAGCACGGCATGACGCCGATTCTCTGTGTCGGTGAGACACTCGCCGAGCGAGAAGCAGGTCTCACGCTCGACAAGGTGAAGACGCAGATACGCGCCGCCCTCGCCAAGCGCACCGCCGAGCAAGTGAAGTCGATGGTGATTGCCTACGAACCCATCTGGGCCATCGGCACCGGCAAGAATGCATCGCCTCAAGATGCCCAGGAGGTAATCGCCGCAATTCGCGAAGAGGTCGCCTCGTTGATCTCGCGCCCCGCCGCACAGGCGGTGCGCATCCAGTACGGGGGCAGTGTCAAGGCCGGCACCATCGCCGAGATCATGCGGATGCCGGATATCGATGGGGTGCTGGTCGGGGGAGCAAGCCTCGACCCCACGGAGTTCGCCCGGATCGTGCAGTACCGCCGCCACGCCGTATAGGCGGGCCCTGTTGGGCGTGACAACTGGGGCTAGCCGCGCCCCGCGATGGACGACCCCTGCTGGCTGCGTCCCTCTTCACAGGTCGGGGCTAAGGTGAGGTAGTCATCATTCTTGGGGGTGACGCCCCACCTCATTCGACGGGGAGGTCGAATTCATGAAGCAACACAGCAAGGCGATTCGTTTCGCTGCTTCGCTGTTCGCGGTCGCGCTTGTCGCGTCGGCGTGCGGTGGCAGTGACGACGAAGAAGCCGTGACTGAGGAGACTGTGGCGGAGGAGCCGGCTGCTGAGCCAGTTTCGTATCCGACGCTTGAACAGTGTGCCGAAGTCACCTACGACTACAGCTACACCCCGCCGGCCAGTGCCGGCATGACCGTGACCTACGACCTTGCCGATGAGGCGGTCTGGGAAGACGGTTCACCAATCACGTTCGCCGACTTCAAGGCGACGTGGGAAGCCGCGCTCAATACGCCCGGCTCCATCAGCACGGTCGGCTACGACCAGATCACCTCGGTGGCCGCAGGCTCGAGCGACAAGCAAGTTGTCATCGACTTCAAGAGCGTCTACGGCCCCTACAAGGGTCTCTTCGGTGGATTGCTCAAGGCATCCTCGGTGGAGAACACGTCCGACATCTCGGCTGACTTTGCCGACTTCATCGGCTTCTCGGGTCGCCCGTGGAAGATGAAGTCGTGGAGCCCAAGCCAGGTGGTCTACGTACCGAACGACAAGTACTGGGGCGCCGACAAGGCCGTCGCCAAGCAGCTCGTCATGGTGCCGCTGGCTGACAGCGACACGGAAGCCGCGGCACTCAAGGCCGGCGAAATCGATTTCGCCTACCCGCAGTTCTTCGGTGGTATCGAAGAGGCGTTTGCCGATCCGAACATCACCCTGAAGAAGGAATTCGGTGGTGACTACGAGGGCTTCTACTTCCAACAGAAGTGTGGTCCGTTCGCCAATCCGGTATTCCGTGCGGCGTTCTCCAAGTCGATCGACCGCGAGGCGCTCTTCCAGCAGATCTACGTGCCGCTCGGTGGCGAATCGCCGCTGCAGTGTGGCCCGATGGTGCCTGGCCCGTACTGCAATGGCGATGAATTCGCCAACGCATACGACCCGGCTGGCGCCGAAGCGCTGCTGACCGAGAACGGTTGGACCAAGGGTGCCGATGGTTACTGGATCGATCCGTCGACCGGTGCCGCGCCGGACATCCGCTGGATCATCAACACGGGCAACACCCGTCGCGAGAACACCCAGGCCTACCTGATTCCGCTGCTCAATGCGGCCGGCTTCAAGGTGCGCGCAGACAACTGCGATGCGGCCTGCTACTTCCAGCAGCGTCTGCCAGCCCTCGACTACGACATGGCGATGTATATCTCGACCGCTCCGCCGGACCCGGGTTACCTCACGCCGTCGTTCACCTGTGACCAGATCCCCACAGAGGCAAACAGCAACCAAGGCCAGAACTCGCAGGGCTGGTGCAACGCGGAAGCTTCCGACTTGCTCCACAATGCGGACTTCGAGCCGGATGCAGCCAAGCGTGCGGAGATGATCAAGAGTGCGCTCAAGTTGATGGCCGCGGACAGCGTGATGCTGCCGTTGTTCCAGTTCCCCAAGTCGGGTTTCTGGCGCACGGACAAGGTGGGCGGGCCGGTTGATGCCGAGCTGCGCAACTTCACCTCGTTCATCAACAACCACCTCTGGACCGACCTCGACGGTGACGGCAAAGTCGTCATCGGCGCCGAGCAGTGGCCAGAGTGCTTGAACCCGGTGACGGAGTGTGCGAACTCCTCGTGGATGGTTTGGACGACGATCAACCAGGTCATGCCTGGTGCGTTTGCCACCACCAACGATGGTGCGTACGTCATCACCAACCTGCTGAAGGGCGAGCCAAAGGTCGCCATCAAGTAAGGACGAGCACCGTTCATTGAACGGTTCGCGCGACGGCGCGCAGGTCTTGCCGCAAGGCTTGGCCTGCGCGCCGTTTCGTTGTGCGGCATGTGACGAGCAGCGCAGTCTGAAGTAGTTTTGACCCGTGCTCAGGTACGTGTTGCGACGCCTCGCCTGGGCGATACCGACGCTGATCTTCGTCACGTTTCTCGTGTACATCGCGCTGCGGATCGGCACGGATCCGGTGGCCAGTTACAAGCGAATCAATCCGCGAGCCACGAAGGCCAAGATTGCGCAATACATCGAAGTAAATGGTCTCGACCCCAACTATGTGCGGGGCTACTTCCGTTGGCTGGGCAATTTCGTCACGCTCGATTGGCCGCGCAGCATCAAGGGCTCGCGCGAAGTGTGGCCGCAGCTGAAGGATGCACTTGCCAACACCATCCGGCTTGGTGTTGCAGCGAGCAGTGTCGGCATCGTCATCGGCCTCGGGCTCGGCGTGTTCGCCGCCTTGCGCCCAGGGGGTCGGCGCGATGTCGCCGTGAACACCGCTGCCTTCGTGGGCATCTCGATCCCGCCGTACGTGTCGGCGATTCTCTTCCAGTTGTTGTTTGCGGTCTACTGGAGTCGCTGGTTCGGCTCAACACTGTTTCCCACCTCAGGCGTCTACCCACCCGGGCAACTGGGTTTTGATCTCGGCCTCATGCTCAAGCACATGGTGCTGCCGACGTTTGTCGTCGCCATCCAGATCATTGCGGTGTACTCGCGCTACATGCGGTCATCACTGCTTGATGTGCTGAACAGTGAGTACATGCGCACGGCCCGGTCGAAGGGCATTAGTGAAGCGCGAGTCTTGTTCCGCCATGGTCTGCGCAACGCGCTGATTCCCGTCGTCACGATTGCAGCCCTCGACGTCGGAGCCATCGTTGGTGGTTTGATCATCACGGAGAATGTGTTCAGCTATCCGGGGATGGGCAAGTACTTCCTGTCGGCGTTCGGCGAAGGTGACTTTCCGCTGCTCATGCCATGGATGGTGATCATCGTGGCTTCGACCCTGTTCTTCAACCTGCTCGCCGACATCTCGTACGCCTGGCTCGACCCGAGGATTCGCCTTGCCTGACGACGTGGCACTCCCGACGATCTCGCCGCGACGAATGGCGTACGACCGTTTTGTCAGCCACCGAGCCGCCGTGGTCAGTGTGTTCATCATGGCGACATTGGTGATCTTCGTGGCATTGTCGCCATTCACCGCCCGCTACGGCGTGAACGAATCCGTGCAGGCGCCACCGAACTACTTCCTCTCACCGCGGGCGAACGCCTGGCTCGGCACCGATGACATCGGTCGCGACCTTTACAGCCGCTTGATCTACGGCGTGCGCGTGTCGCTCATCATCGGCATCTTCTCGGGTTTGATATCTGTTGCAATCGGCTGTCTGATTGGTTCCGTTGCCGGCTTCCGCGGCGGGCGTTTCGACGACGTGGTCATGCGCGTGACCGATCTCTTCTTGGCCTTCCCATTCCTCGTCACTTTGCTCGTGATGCGAAACATGATCGGCGGCATCTCGTGGCTGAAGCCGATTACGGGGGAGCTCAACTCGGTGCGGTTCATCATCGTGCTGTTCGCCATCTTCGGATGGATGGGGGTCGCACGAATCGTGCGCGGTCAAGTGTTGGCCTTGAAGGAACGCGAGTTCATCGAAGCGGCACGCGCAGTTGGGGCCAGCCGGTGGTACATCGTGCGACGCCACCTGTTGCCGAATTCGATCGGCCCGATCATGGTTGCACTGACGTTCTCCGTGGTGTCGGCAATCATCAGCGAGTCAACACTCGCATTCTTCGGCTATGGGCCGCAGGCGGGCGACGGGGCCACGTCGCTCGGCATCCTCGTCGGGCAGGCCAAGGGCGCCGTGAACACCGGCTTCTGGCATCTCGCGTTGTTCCCGTGTCTCACGCTGGTGGTCATCGCACTGTGCATCAACTTCATCGGTGACGCGCTGCGTGATGCAACCGATCCGCGATTGCAGAGGGATGCATGAGCGCGCCGGTGCTGGAGATTCGCGATTTGACGGTGACGTTCACGACCCCGCTCGGACCTCTCGCCGCCGTACGCGGTATCGATCTGGACGTGCGCGCCGGTGAGATGTTGGCGGTGGTGGGGGAGTCGGGCTCGGGCAAGTCGGTGAGTTTCCTCGCTGCGATGGGACTCTTGCCAAAAACTGCGACGATCACCGGATCGGTGCTGCTCGATGGTCGCCAACTCGTCGGGGCGTCGTCGAAGGAACTTCGCGCGGTGCGCGGACAGCTGATGTCGATGATCTTCCAGGATCCGCTCTCGGCACTCAACCCGGTGCATCGGGTGGGTGACCAGATTGCGGAGATGTTGCAGGCCCATCAGAAGCTGAGCGACAAGGCCGCCAAGGCGCGGTCGGTCGACTTGCTGGAGATCGTCGGCATTCCGCAGTCGGGCGATCGCGCTCTGCAATACCCGCACGAATTCTCCGGTGGTATGCGTCAACGAGTGGTGATCGCGATCGCCATTGCCAACAGCCCCAAGGTGTTGATTGCCGACGAACCGACGACGGCGCTCGATGTCACCGTGCAGGCACAAATCTTGGAGGTCATCCAGAAGGTGCAGAAGCAGTTCGGTACTGCCGTCGTGCTGATCACCCACGACCTCGGGGTGGTTGCCAGGGTGTGCGAGAGAGTCAACGTGATGTACGCGGGTCGTGTCGTTGAGCGTGCCGAAATCGGCGACATCTTCGATGCACCATCGCACCCGTATACACGTGGGTTGCTTGCGTCGCTACCACAGGCCGGCGTCGAGCGCTTGTCGCCAATCGCAGGATTCCCACCGAACATGCTGCGCCCGCCTGCCGGGTGTGCATTCCGCGCCCGCTGCCCGCACGCCGTCGCCGAATGTGGCGAAACCCTGCCGACCCTCCGACAAATCGGCGCATCGCACAGTGCGTGCATTCGCGCCGAGGAAGTGTTGACCTCGTCATGACTCACATTGTCCAGGGCGCGACGGGGATGAGCGGGTGATGACTGATTCCTCAAAGAACCCGCCGTTGCTCAGCGTGCAGGGCCTCGTCAAGGAATTCCATATGCGTTCGCAGCGTGGTGGTCGCCGCAAGCGTGTGGTGCAGGCAGTGACCAATGTGTCGTTCGAGGTGGCGCGTGGGGAAACGCTCGGACTCGTGGGTGAGAGCGGCTCAGGCAAGACCACGGTTGGTCGCTGTGTGTTGCGGTTGATCGAGCCGACCAGTGGCACGGTGACGTTCGAAGGCCGAGACCTTGCCCACGTGGATGTCGAAGAGATGCGAAACCTCCGACGCAAGATGCAAATCGTGTTCCAGGATCCGTACGCATCGCTTGATCCGAAGATGACCGTCGGCGCCTCGATTGCCGAGCCGCTCGTGGTGCAAGGAGTGCCCGGCAACCACGAAGAAAAAGTGGTGAGCCTGCTCGAACTGGTGGGTCTGGCAGCCGATCACGCCCGACGGTTTCCCCACGAGTTCTCCGGCGGGCAGCGCCAACGAATCGGTGTCGCCCGAGCGCTAGCACTCGACCCGGCACTGATCGTGCTCGACGAGCCAGTCTCGGCCCTCGACGTGAGCATCCAGGCCGGCGTCGTAAATTTGTTCGCGGATCTTCAGGCGCGACTCGGGATGTCGTACGTCTTCATCGCCCACGACTTGTCGGTGGTGCGCCACATCGCTGACCGCGTTGCAGTGATGTACCTCGGCAAGATCATGGAGATCGGCCCGGCAGAACAGGTCTACGAACACCCGACACATCCCTACACCAAGGCGCTCTTGTCGGCGGTGCCGGTGCCGAACCCACGTGTCGAACGCCAGCGCTCGCGCATCATGTTGGAAGGAGACGTACCGTCGCCGGTGAATCCGCCGAGCGGCTGCCGTTTCCGAACGCGCTGCTGGAAGGCGACGGAACTGTGCGCCACGGTGGAACCCGTGCTCGAGATGCGCGCGACGGGTCAACTGTCGGCCTGCCATCACCCAGAGGCGTAGGCGACTGCGTCGGTAGGCTGATTAGGTGCGAAATGCAATCACCATCATCACCGTCGTTGTGAACGTGTTCTCGATGATCGGCATGATCGTCGGTGTCTTGCTGCACAGCGGGCGCGGCGGCGGTCTGTCGGACATGTTCGGTGGCGGCGGAGCGGCGGCCCTCGGTTCGGCGGCGGCGGAGCGCAACCTCAACCGCATTACGACCGTTCTGGCGCTCGTGTGGCTTTTGACCGTCACGGCGTTGGGCATTTTGCTCTCCGCCTAAAGCGCAGTACCTACGGCCCGCAGAGCCAAGTCAGCGACCTCCGTTCGGGCGATAGTTTGATGGTCTCACACCACGTCGAAGTGGCGAAATTGGCAGACGCACCAGCTTGAGGGGCTGGCGCTCGAAAGGGCGTGGGGGTTCAAGTCCCCCCTTCGACACCAAAGGACGGCGAGAATAGAACCGATGCGCCAGACGAAAATCATCGCGACCGTCGGTCCTGCATCGATCGACACGCAGATCCTCGGTGGGCTCGTCGACGCCGGTGCCGACGTATTGCGGATCAATTGCTCGCACGTCACCACCGCCGTGTTGGCCGAGCGCATCGACCTCATCCGCACCGTGCGCCCGCAGGCTGCGATTCTCGTCGACATACAAGGCCCGAAGTTGCGGTATGCGGGCGAGGCACAGACGCTCGTCGACGGCACCGAAGTAACCTTCGCCTTCAGCCAACTGGGTCTGCCGGATGCAGCCGACAACAGCACGGCGCAGTTGGAGCCGGGTCAGCGCGTGCTCCTGGACGACGGGCGTCTTGAGGGCTCAATCGTCTCCGTCGCGAAGGACGCCATCACCGTGCGGGTGGTGCGCGGGGGAGAGTTGCGCAAGAACAAAGGGGTGAACCTGCCCGACACCGACGTGAAAGGCAGCGTGCTCTCGGCCAAGGACCGCGCCGACCTCGAGGTGGCCAAGCGCACCAACGTGGAATTCGTGGCGGTGTCCTTCGTGCAACGCCCGAGTGACGTCGAGGAAGTGCGCTCGATACTTGGCCCGACCGCCCATATCATCGCCAAGATTGAACGCCCACAGGCACTCGAGCGGATCGAAGACATCTGTCGGGTGAGCGATGGCGTGATGGCAGCACGCGGCGACCTGGGGGTGGAGTTGCCATTCCAGGTGGTACCGGCCGCGCAGCATCGCATTGCGCGCACGGCTCTGCGCAACGGCGTGATCTCGGTGTGCGCCACCGAGATGCTCGAGTCAATGACATCGTCGTCGCGAGCCACTCGAGCGGAGGTTGCCGATGTCACCGGGGCGGTTCGCGACGGGTTCGACGCCGTGATGCTCTCCGGCGAAACTGCGGTCGGTGCGAATCCGGTGCGCGCAGTCGAGGTGATGAGTGCCATCTGCGAGGCTGCCGAACGCGATGTCACGTTGCCGGTGATCTTTGCCGATGCCAACCCAGAGACCGCCGCAGTCACGGCGGCGGCAAGTTCGCTGGCACGGCGCATCGGTGCGGACGCGTTGTTGTCGCTCACCTACACCGGTTACTCAGCCCGCCTGCTGTCGGCCTGTCGACCTGGTTCACTCATCATCGCTGCCACGCCAACCGAGTCAACAGCGCGCAAACTGCGCTTGGCGTGGGGAGTGCACCCCGTGGTGTCACCGCGCGATGCCGATGTCGAAGTGTCGATTGGCGCCGGGCTCACCGCCGCTCGCGAGCAGGCCCTCGTGAAGCGGGGCGACAAGGTCGTCGTGTGCGCTTCGCGGCTCAGCCCGCGGTCGGACGCCGATACCATCTGGCTGCATACCGAGCCGTAAGGTGGATAAACGATGACGATGCAACGAGATGCGCAGCC
>Ga0194129_10010069_pt1 | contig 10375 bp, 8 predicted proteins | sample TA2KigCa35mmetaG_FD_150862 | JGI IMG/M metagenome (GOLD analysis project Ga0194129, IMG submission 150862) | Freshwater microbial communities from Lake Tanganyika, Tanzania - TA2015038 Kigoma Deep Cast 35m | ecosystem: Environmental > Aquatic > Freshwater > Lake | place: Tanzania: Lake...
GGGATGCCGTCGAGGGCGGCTTCCTCGATGAGCGTCACGAGCAGGCCGGTCTTGCCGCTGCCAGTCATGCCGACGCAGACGGCGTGGGTCGTGAATCGGCGGGCATCGACCAGAAGCGGCCCGCCGATGGCGTTGCCCGCGCCGTCGCAGGCCGTGCCGAGGTAGAAGACCCCGAGCCCTTCGATCGCTTCCGCCAGGCCGGTCTCGCCGCGGTGCCGCCCGGCTCGCTTGTCGGTCGTGGTCTTGGCCATCTGCCGCCTCCCGTCCCGCCAATCCTGCCGTCGGATACCACGATTCGACGCGGTGACGGCTATTCGTGCAAGCGCGGACCGCATTCCGCGGCGCGGGCGGCGCCGCCCCGACCGCTACCGCTGGTCGCGTCGGGGGGGCTGGCGAGCGTGAACACGAGGACCTCCTCGCCGCTGACCGGCGAGATGTCATGGTGCAGCGTTACGAGGGCCGAGCCGGCCGTCTCCCGGACCAGCTGATCCAGGACGTGGCGGCCGGCGAAGACGAGCTGGCTGCGGAGCGCCTTCAGGAGTTCGGCCCCTTACCGTTACCCGCATGATGCCCCGCGATGAGTCGCTGCTCGGCGGCGGTGAGCACCCTTTCGAGATGGACGAACAGCCGGTGTCGCAGACCGCCGCTTCGATCTCGCCCGGCGGCCCCACGCCACATGCCGGGCGGCCGGCAACGGCGCCGTCCGTCGCTGACTTCACCCCGGAGGGATCCGCAACCATGAGGAAGGTGACCCATGCTGGTGCTGACGAGGAAGAATCGGGAGAGCGTCGTGATCGGCCGTCCCGGTGAGCTGGAGATCGCGCTGGAGATCACGGTGCTGGAGATTGAAGGCGGCCGCGTGCGGCTCGGCTTCGAGGCCGACAACAAGCTCCCGATCCACCGCCGCGAGGTATGGGATCGGATCTGCAACGGCAGCGGCAATCTCGGCAGGACAGGGCGGCCGACGGCGACGGGCTCGCCCTGCCGGGCCGCACGCTCGTGGCCGGTGCCACGCGGGTGGTCTCAGGAACCGTCGACAGCCAGCCCTTGGCCGCCGCGGTGGCACGGATGGAGGTTCGACGCCAGACCAGCGGCTCAGCCTGACCCGGGGAGAGAGCCATGAAATCCCAAGGCGAGATGGAGGCCGCGGTCTGCGACGCCGTGTCGAGATTCCACGCACCTCCACCGTCACCGGCGGGGAAATGATCATGTTCTCGCTCACCGGCCCGCCGTCGTGCCAGCCGAAGAAGGTGACGGCCAAGGTCAACGGCCGGAGCGGGTCTCGAGCACGTATCGGAGCAGGTCGTTGAACTCGCGGCGGCTCTTCAGCAGTCGCACGAGATTCGCCGGCATCAGCGACACGGGAGACTCGATGAGTTCGTCGATCGTGTCATGCGGAATCCGCACGGGCTCCGGCCGCAGCAGATCCCGCAGCACGATCTCCCGGTCGTTCTCCTCGACCCTGATGCCCGCCACCTGCTTGCCATCGTCCAGGACGGCGGTCACCTGGCCGTACTCCTTGCTGATCCGCTTCGACGGATGGAGGATCGACTCCACGATCTCGACGTCGGTGAGGCTCGTCTTCCGCTCGGCGAGGTTCGGTCCCAGCCGGCCGGCGCCGCCCGGCGGCTCGTGGCAGGTGTAGCAGGTGGAGCGGGCGTCGAAGAACAGTCTCCGGCCCCGTTCCAGATCGCCCCGCGCCCGGGCCACTGTGGCCAGCTCGGTCGGGTCGGCGGCCAGCAGCTCGGCCTCCAGGGCGGTGTTGTCGACGACCTCGGCGGCCGCGGCCGTGGCCGCGGAGGCGAGCTCGTTCTCCATTGGGTGGGCCGCGAGCAGCTCGTCGGGGTTCCAGAACGTCGAGCGGCTGGCGGTGGCGGCGCGGACCTTGGCGATGAGGTCGGGGCTGACCGCGGAGGCCTTGTTGCCCCAGGTGTTCCGGACGAAGGTCAGCAAGGCGGCCACTTCGTCGTCCTTGAGCAGCGCGCGGAAGGCGGTCATCGGCGGCACGCCGCGGGCCGGGTCGAAGCTCTGGCCGTTGACCGTCATCGGGCCCCACAGGCCGTGCAGCACCGTCTTCACCAGCCGCTCCTCGCTGCCGAGCACCCAGGGGCTGCCGACAAGCGTCGGGTAGATCAAGCCCATGCCCTTGCCATGCGCCTGGTGGCAGGTCATGCAGTGGGCCTCCCGCTGGTAGATCGCGGCGCCGAGTTCGTACGCCTTGCGGTCGGACTCGGAGAGGTGGCCCGGCGGGTCGAACATCACCACCTCCTGTTCGGGCGCGGCGAAGAAGCCGCCGGCACCGGACTGATCGACGTCGTGCCAGAAGTGCTTGACGGTGGCGGCGGCGATCGCCGCGTGCGGCACCTTGGAGGCCAGCAGACTGCGAGTCAGGTTATCGTCGCGGATCTCATGCTGCTGGTGCAGCCAGAGCGCCTCGAGCAGATGGCGGGCCTGCTGCGGGTCGTCGGGATTGAAGTCCTTCATCCACGCCTTGGTGGCGGCAATCACGTCGGCCGTGGGGCGGCCGCTGAGCTCGACCCGCGAGCGGTGCCGCACACCGTTGACGGGGTGCTCGAGGTTCTTGAGCAGGGCTGCGATCGGCTGGCCGTGAATCGCGACCGGCGGCTGCAGCGGCCGGCCGGTAGCCGTGAGCCGGAAGATCCGGCCGTGGGCGTGGTCTCGGTTGGGGTCGCGGATGTTGTGCTGCATGTGACCGATGATCACGTTGTGCCAGTCGGCCACGTAGAGCGCTCCATCGGCACCGACGACCGCGTCGGTGGGGCGGAAGTTGCGGTCTTCGCTCTCGAGGAGCGGACGCACGGGCGTGCCCCAGACCTCGCCCGGCTTTCGCCGCCCCTCCTCGCCGTCGCGGTCGAGGTCGTACTGCTTCACGCCCAGGAAGCCGATCGTGTTGCAGATCAGGAAGTCCTGCTGCATGTCGTCGGGAAAGTGCTCCGAGGAGAGGATCTCGTCGGCCGCGACGGGCCGGAACTCCGTCTCCAGGAGTTTGTGCATCCGGAAGCCCGTGCCCTCCGGCCGGACCTGGAACGAGTTGCCCCCCGTGCCGTCGTTGGCGTAGCAGTAGCCCCACTCGTCGAAGCTCGTGCCGTGGGGATTGGGGGAGTTGCCGGCGTGAGGCGTGATCGAGAAGCGCCGCGGATTGAAGCGGTACATGCCCGAGGCTCCCACGTTGAGGTTCTTCACCCAGGGCGTCTCGTGGTTGTGGACGAGGAAGATGCCGCTCTGCCAGTAGATGCCGCCGTCGGGTCCGTAGATCAGGTTGTTGGCCGCGTGGTGCGTGTCCTCGGTGCCCAGACCCTGCAGAAGGATGGTGCGGACGTCCGCCTTGTCGTCGCCGTCGGTGTCCTCGAGATACAGCAGGTCGGGGCCGGAGGTGACGATCACGCCCTTGCCCCAGAACTCGAAGCCCAGCGGGTTGTGGACGTTGGCGAAGATGGTCCGCTTGTCGGCCCGGCCGTCACGATCGGCGTCCTCGAGGATCATCAGGCTGTCGTTCATCGGCTGGAGCGGTTCCCACTTGGGGTAGGTGTTCCAGCAGGCTGCCCAGAGGCGTCCCTTGGCGTCCACCTGCAGCTGCACGGGGTTGGCCAGGTCGGGAAACTGCTGCTCGGAGGCGAACACGTTGAGCTCGAAGCCGTCGGGGACCTTGATCTTCCGCCGGCTGTCCTCGGGAGACAGGTATTCGACGAAGCCCTCCTTCTCGGCGCTCGAACTGCTGCTCCTGCCGCCGACATTGGAAATCACCGACACCGGGGCCGGCACGTTGCCGTCGTCCACCGTGACGGGCCGGCCGGCCGCGGCCGCCCAGATGGCCGGGTCGCGATTGGCAGTCATGACGTCGAGCATCACCAGCTCGTGCTTGAGCACGTCGGCGTTGCTCTGGCCATTGACGAAGGTGAGGCCCGAGCGGTTGCCCCAGATGTCGTTGCCGTCGGTGGCCCGGAAGCGGTTGTGCCAGCACCAGTTCTTGTCGGCGACGGCGGCGTACAGGCGGCCGAGATCGGTGTCGGCCGCGACGGACTTGCCGAGCAGGGCCTGCGAGACGATGTCGGCGAGCTTGCGGTAGCCGGCGTCGTTGAGGTGGCAGCCGTTGAGCGTCAGCCGCACGGGACTCGAGGCGAACAGCTGGTAGGTCGGCCCGTAGAGATCGACGAAGGTCGCTCCCGCCTTGCCGGCGGCCCGTCTGGTGGCCTCGGCATAGGCCGCGAGGTTGGGGTTGTGCCAGGAACCGTCGGGCAGGTTGCGGTCGCCCGCGTCCTCGAAGGCGATCGGGCTGAAGAGCACAAACCGGCAGTCGGTCCCCTTGTCGGCCCGCGCGGTCCGCATCTTCTCCACTGCCTCCACGAGCTGCCGCTCGTAGGCCTCGGCCCCGCCCGGACCGTCGTACGACTCGTTGTAGCCGAAGAACATGAAGATCACGTCGGGATCGACGAGCGCCAGGTAGAAGGGGTCGCCCATGAAGCCCTGGCTACGAGGCCGTTGGGCGACCGTGTCGCCGGAGACGCCCATGTCGCGGAACCGGACCTCGAGCCCCTGCAGCTGGCCCTGGAGCACGGCCTCGACCCAGGGGGCATGCTGCATGCGGTCGGCCAGGCCGTTGCCGTAGACCGCGACAACGTCCCCCTTCTGGAACGCGAAGGCAGCGGGGGCGTCGGCGGCTGGGGCGAGGGCCGGTGCGGCGACCGTGCAGGCGACCAGCAGGGCGAACAGTACGGACGCGAGGGAGCGACGCGGCATCGGAGGGACTCCGAGAGGGCGAATAACGGGGTCGGCGAGACCTACATTGTACCGCCCGGGCTGCCGCGGTCCTGGCCAGTCGGCCCAACGCCTGTGGTAGGCTCGCAGCGCGGGGTTTCCGGTCGCCGAGCCGCCTGCGGCCAGGTCCGGCGTCAGGCCGCCCGCCTGGCTCGGTTGTCGTGTTTTTCCGGCAGGTCCATGGTCATCCCCGCCGTTCCCCCCGCCCGTGCCGCGAGCGTCCTGCTCGTCGACGACCAGCCGATCATCGGCGAGGCCGTCCGCCGGATGCTCTCCGCCGAGGCCGGCATCACGCTGGCCTACTGCAAGGATGCGGCGGCGGCGATCGACCGCGCGGCTGAGGTCGCACCGACGGTGATCCTCCAGGATCTCGTCATGCCCGGCATCGACGGCCTTGAGCTCGTCCGTCGCTATCGGGACGACGAGCGATTCCGAGACGTGCCGGTGATCGTGCTCTCCACCAAGGAGGACCCCGCCGTCAAGGCCGAGGCCTTCGCGGTGGGAGCCAACGACTACGTCGTGAAACTTCCCGACCGACTGGAGCTCGTGGCTCGCGTGCGGTACCACTCGCGGGGATACACGGCGTTGCTCGAGCGGAACGAGGCCTTCACCGCCCTCCAGAAAAGCCAGCAGGTGCTGGCCAACGACCTGGCCACCGCCGCCAGTTACGTCCGCTCCCTCCTGCCTCCGCCCCGCGACGCCGCCGGCATCCGTGCTGACTGGCGGTTCGTCCCGTCGGCTTCGCTCGGCGGTGACGCCTTCGGCTACCACGACCTCGATGCCGAGCATTTCGCCGTCTATCTGCTGGACGTCTGCGGCCACGGTGTCGGGGCAGCCCTGCTGTCGGTCTCGGCGCTCAACGCGATCCGCAGCGAGACGCTCCCGCAGACCGACTTTCGCGATCCGGCCGCGGTGCTCGCGGCCCTCAATCGGGCGTTTCCGATGGACCGCCATGGCGAGATGTTCTTCACCGGCTGGTACGGCGTGTTGCACCGCCCCAGCCGCAGGCTCCGCTGGGCTGGCGGAGGGCACCCGCCGGCGGTGCTCCTGCCTGGCGTTGGGGCGAGCCGACGGATGCTCCCGTCGGAGGGGCCGCTGATCGGGGCGGTCGATGGGCTCGAGTTCACGGCCGACGAACTGGACGTCGAGGCCGGCTCACGACTGTTTGTGTTCAGCGACGGCGCCTTCGAGATCAGCCGGCCCGACGGATCGATGTGGACCTTCGGCGAGTTTCTCGACGCGCTGGCTGGGCCGCCGGCCACGCCCCAGCCGCAGATGGACGCCCTGCTCGGCCGGATCAGAGAGGTGTCGGGCCGGGAGGATTTTCACGACGATTTCTCGATGATGGAGCTCGTTTTCGGCTGATCCAGGCTCGTCGCAAGGGGTTCCGGTCGGGTAAAATGGCGAGGAAAGAGGGCCGGCTTGCATGGTACATGCGAATCCGTACACTTCTTCGATTCGCGGTTTCGACCGGCCGCTAGCGTAGCTCAATTGGTAGAGCAGCTGATTTGTAATCAGCAGGTTGCGGGTTCAAGTCCCGCCGCTAGCTCAGCGTTGACGGACCCTCGCAGGGCTGTCGAGCGGCGGTGCGAACCGGGCGGACCCGCCGGCAGGGCGCGACCGAGCCGGGGTGTGCCCGGCGTGGATGCCAGCCTGCGGTCCGCGGAGCATTCTGGCGGCTGAGCGAGTAGGACGGACCGACCGGAGACATCGGAGAACAAGACACACCGCAGACACCACGCGGGGAGTTACCCAAGCGGTCAACGGGGTCAGACTGTAAATCTGATGGCTTCTGCCTTCGCAGGTTCGAATCCTGCACTCCCCACTGCCCATCCGTTTTGGGAAGCTGCATGGAGGCCCCTGCTGGCGCCGTGCCCCGAGGGGCAGGATGACGCCCACACGACCCCGCGGGTGTAGCTCAATGGTAGAGCAATAGCCTTCCAAGCTAAAGACGAGGGTTCGATTCCCTTCACCCGCTTCGAGAGACCCTTTCCGACCGAACACCACCGCATGGAACAGTCCCGGCCGCTGCTGTAGCTCAGTTGGTAGAGCGCGTCCTTGGTAAGGACGAGGTCATGGGTTCAAGTCCCATCAGCAGCTCTCCCCAGGGCCGTCATAGCGCAGGGGCGAAGACGCCGCCCGCGTGGCTCCATCACCCACCGTCCGCACGCTGGTCGACAGGCCGGCATCGTTTCGATCGATTCCGAGGTTTCGTTTTCACTTTCGAGGAAAAAGCAGGAGAGAGCATGGCAAAGGACACGTTCACTCGCACCAAGCCGCACGTCAACGTGGGTACGATCGGGCACATCGACCACGGCAAGACGACCCTCACCGGGGCCCTGGTGGCGGTCCAGGCTGCCAAGAACCTGGCCGTGGCCAAGAGCTACGCCGACATCGCGAAGGGCGGCACCGTCCGCGATGAGACGAAGACGGTGACCATCGCCGTCAGTCACGTGGAGTACGAGACCGACAAGCGGCACTACGCCCACATCGACTGCCCCGGCCACGCCGACTTCATCAAGAACATGATCACGGGCGCGGCTCAGATGGACGGTGCGATCCTCGTGGTCAGCGCCGCCGACGGTCCGATGCCCCAGACGCGCGAGCACATCCTGCTGGCCAAGCAGGTGGGCGTGCCCGCCCTGGTCGTGTTTCTTAACAAGGTCGACCTCGTGGACGATCCCGAGCTGCTCGACCTGGTCGAGATGGAGATTCGCGAGCTGCTGACGAAGTACGGATTCCCCGGCGACGACGTGCCGATCATTCGCGGTGCCGGCAAGCCCGCCTACGACAGCCCGTCAAATCCGGAGAAGAACAAGTGCATCGCCGAACTGCTCGCGGCGGTCGACAGCTACATCCCGGAGCCCATTCGCGAGCTCGACAAGCCGTTCCTGATGGCCATCGAGGACGTGTTCTCGATCGAGGGCCGCGGCACGGTCGCCACGGGCCGCATCGAGCGGGGCCTGGTGAAGGTGGGCGACGAGGTCGAGATCATCGGCCTCAAGGAGAAGGCCGAGAAGACGACCGTCACCGGCGTCGAGATGTTCAAGAAAGTGCTCGACAGCGGACAGGCCGGCGACAACGTCGGCTGCCTGCTCCGCGGCGTGTCCCGCGAGGGTATCGAGCGGGGCCAGGTGCTGGCCAAGCCCGGTTCGATCAAGCCCCACAAGAAGTTCGAGTGTGAGGTGTACATCCTCTCCAAGGAGGAGGGGGGCCGCCACACGCCGTTCGTGTCGGGCTACAAGCCGCAGTTCTATTTCCGCACCACCGACGTGACAGGCTCGACGAAGCTGCTCGGCGGCGTGGAGATGGTGCTGCCGGGCGACAACGTCAAGATGGAGGTCGAGCTAATGGTGCCGATCGCCATGGACGACGGCGTCCGATTTGCCATCCGCGAGGGGGGCAAGACGGTCGGCTCGGGGGTCGTGACCAAGATTCTCGACTGAGTTCGGGAATCGATCGGGCAGCGGCCCGCGGAGGTGCTTCTGGCGTGGAGTAACATGGTTGCGGCGGCTCAGCGCAGGTCGGGCCGCCGCCCACAGGGGCGTAGCTCAACTGGCAGAGCGCTGGTCTCCAAAACCAGAGGTTGCGAGTTCGATCCCCGCCGCCCCTGCTGGTGGTCGCCCGAGATGCGTCGCCCGGACGCATCTCGGATCCGTCCGAAGATGGAAGCGGCGTGGCCGGGAGCGGTGGTTGTGTGATGGCAGCGACTCAGAACAATCAGGCACGAGCGGGTTCGCTGGTGGGCGAGATGCTCAGCGTCTCGCTCTACAAGTGGAACCAGGGGCGGGTCACCAGGCAGGTGACCTTCGCCGCGCTGGCCGTGATCCTGGGTGCGGGTGCCTGGCGGCTGTCGCAGGTGGTGACCGGCCTGTCGGCCGGCGAGGTGGGCGGACCCGACCTCGGCGTGGCCCGATTTCTGGTGCCTGGCGGTCTGCTCTCGGTCGGGTTGTGGCTCTGCTTCCGGATCGTGAACGTCCCGCGGTTCGCCGAGTTTCTGATCGCGGTGGAGGCCGAAATGGCGAAGGTCTCGTGGCCGACGGCCACGGAGGTGTTTCGCAGTTCGGCGGTGGTGATCTTTTTGATCTTCGCGTTGGCGTTCCTGCTCGCGGCATTCGACCTCTTCTGGGGTTTCCTGCTGCACCCGGCGAACATCTGGTCCCTGTTCACAGGTGGCGGTCGATCATGAGCGGTTCTTTGCCCGATGACGACGATTCCCTCCTCTCCGGCGGTGGGGCAGGCGTTCCGGATGCCGCGAACGACGCCGTTGTTCCGCCCGCGATGCACGCCGCCGGCGAGCCCGAGGAGGACGACGGTCCGGTCGAACTGGCCGACCCCTTCGAGGGCGATGAGAACGCCAGGCCGGTGGAGGAGGTGGACGACGTCGCCGTCGCTCCGGCCGGCGACATGCAATGGTTCATCCTGAAGGTGCAGAGCAACCGCGAGGATTCCGTCCGCGAAGCGCTGCTGCGGCGGATCTCGATGCACGGCATGGGCGGACTGTTCGGCGAAGTGATCGTTCCGAAGGAACAGGTCACGGACTTCAAGGGGGGCAAGAAGCGGGTCGTGTCCCGCAAGCTCTACCCCGGGTACATCCTTGTGCAGATGGTCCTCAACGACGAGACATGGTATCTGGTGCGTGAGACCGGCGGGATCGGTGACTTCACCGGGTCGGCCGGTCGCCCCAGCCCCATGCTGCCCCAGGACGTGGCTAAGCTCCTCCACAAGGAAGAGGTGGTCACCGCCGAGTCGCCCCGCCTGAAGATCAACTTCAAGAAGGGGGACCGCGTGAAGATCAACGAGGGCACCTTCGAGAACTTCGAGGGCGAGGTAGACGCGATCGACGAATCGAACGGCCGGGTCACGGTGATGCTCAGCATCTTCGGCCGATCGACCCCGGTGGACATCGAATACTGGCACATCGAAGCGGTCTGACGACCGCATCCGACAGACGCGAGGACGATCACGATGGCAAAGCAGGTGGTGGGGCAGGCAAAGTTCCAGGTGCCCGGCGGTCAGGCGACCCCGGCGCCGCCGGTCGGCACGTCGCTGGGTCGGTTCGGCATCAACCTGGGGCAGTTCGTGCAGGCCTTCAACGAGCGGACCCGCGAGGCCGCCGGGATGCCGATCCCGGTGGTGGTCACCGTCTACAATGATCGATCGTTCGAGTTCTACACCAAGAGCCCGCCGGCCGCGGCCCTGCTCAAAAAGGCCGCCGGCCTGGCCAAGGGCTCGGGCGTTCCGAACAAGGACAAGGTCGGCAAGGTGACGGTGGCGCAGGTCGACGAAATCGTGCGGCTCAAGACCGCCGACCTCAACGCCCGTGATACCGCGCACGCCCGCCGTATGGTCGAGGGCACCGCTCGCAGCATGGGCATCACCGTCGAGGGATGACCCGCTCCTCCATTCCGTTTTCCTTCCCGGCCCACGAGTTCCAGCCATGACGATTCTCGCCAAGACCAAGCGTATGCGGGCGGCCCAGGCCGTCCTGCCCCAGGCCGAACCCCCGCTGCCGTTGGCAGAGGCGGTGGCGGTACTCAAAAAGTTTCCGGCACCGAAGTTCGACCAGACGGTCGAAATCCACCTGCGGCTCGGGATC
>Ga0194129_10010073_pt1 | contig 10372 bp, 9 predicted proteins | sample TA2KigCa35mmetaG_FD_150862 | JGI IMG/M metagenome (GOLD analysis project Ga0194129, IMG submission 150862) | Freshwater microbial communities from Lake Tanganyika, Tanzania - TA2015038 Kigoma Deep Cast 35m | ecosystem: Environmental > Aquatic > Freshwater > Lake | place: Tanzania: Lake...
TTGGCATAACAAGTGCCTTACTTTTCTTGTAGATATATGGCATATCGGTATCGGAGACAAAACCAAGGAAAAGAACCTGATCCAAGATGCCAAGGTCTGATGCTGTTTGCTTGACGAAATCAAGATTGCCCTTATCAGTACCGCAGAGAACAAGAGGGATCTTCTTTAGATAGCGTTTATTGTATAGGTCAAGTGCCCGTAAGATGTATGTATGATTCTTGTGAGCCCAGAACTGTGCTGGGTAAAAGATATAAGAGTCTGGGAGGCGTGCGATAAGATTTGAAGGCTCCGGAACGCTCAACGGATCATTGGCAAAGCTGGCGACTGCTACAGAGGGACAAAAGGGAGAGAGAGTAATGCGAGAGGGATTAATGCGATACTGATTAACGATATTCTCCTTACCAACAGCAGAGTCAGCTATCACAGCGAAGGATCTGGGTAAAATCCACTCGTAAAGGCGTTGTCGCAGAAGGTGTTCGTTACGAAGTCGGACTTCGGGAAACTCAGGTTGGTCCAGATGGCAGAGGTCCCAAACAGTAGAAATGTAGTTTGTACAGTCAATGTCGAGCTGCATTTCAGTTGGGGACAAGAAATAGACTAAGTCGATTTTATAACTTAGAAGATATTTTTGAAACCGCGAGTAAAGATTAAGACGAGCGAAGACGTGACAGAGAAAAGGGGATCTCAACAAGGCGTGCCGTAAGCGTGAAAGCTGACGGTGGCAGGTGTTTACACGGTAAAAGAGTGGTTGCAGTCCTCTTTCAAGAAGATATTTATAAGTTTGAGGGTAAGTGGTAATAAGTATAGTGTTAACAAGCTCTGGGTGAAGAGATTTACATTGCAATGCAGCTGTAAGAGTCTGCTGAAAAGCGCCACCACTTGCATGCTCCTCATCGAAAACGATTGCTAAGTTAATAGGGCGTTTCATGTGAATAAGATGAAGAAAGCAGAACAGTTTTTAATGTCTCAGCAGCCTTGATAATCTGTGCATCAGTATGGCCAAGACCACTAGGCAAATAAAAGCCATATGCAGAAAGCCTCTCTGAGATAGGCAGGCGTTCTGTACTAGGAAAGGTCGCGTGCCAATACCTCTGTCTGCTAGTGCACGAGTAATATGAACTGCGGGAAGACTGAGGTGAATTAGTCCGTATACCCAGTATAAGTTACTTGCGTAATCTGTAGATTTCTGAGGTAGCTGTACATCAGGTACATCTGAGAGGAGGTTGTTGTACAGGTGACCGATCTCGAGCTTGCGTTGGATATGGTACTCGATTTTTTCAAGTTGCGCGACTCCAAGTGCAGCCTGAAGGTTGGTCATTCGGAGGTTCCAACCCAGAGAGTCGTGTACAAATCTCTGAGAGGATTTGAAGCAAAGGTTACGAAGACTTCGACAAGAAGCTGCTAATTGATCAGAATCTGTCAAAATCATCCCACCCTCACCTGTCGTGATATGTTTGTTGGGATAGAAACTAAAGGTACTGACATCACCAAATGAGCCACAAGGACGATTCTTGTATGTTTGACCTATGGCCTCAGCTGCATCTTCAATTAAAAAGAGGCCATACTTTTTTGCTAGGGTGAGAATGGGATCCATATCTACTGGTAAACCATAGATATGAACCGCCATGATGGCCTTGGTTTTATTTGTGATTTTTGTCTCTATGGACAGAATATCCATATTCCAAGTTAAGGGATCAGCGTCGACAAATATGGGAATAGCACCGCAACGTAGTATTTGACTGACGCAAGAAATAATCGTAAAGCTGGGGAGGATTACCTCGTCTCCTTCGGAGATGCCAAGAGCACAGATTGACGCATCAAGAGCTGCAGAGCCGTTCGAAACGGCGATAGCGTGTTTCCGCCCTACAAATGATGCCATCTCACGCTCAAAGCGAGATACAAATGGGCCTTCGGAGGATATCCATCCTGAACTTATACATTCTTGCAGGTACTTAGACTCGTTGCCCGAAAGCAGAGGTTGATTAACTGGGATAAAGTCGTTTAACATGTTAGAGACTCTAAAGGGTTAGACGACACAGAGAGGAGATTCATTAAGGTCGTTTGTAAGGAAGCGGAGGGAGCATGAGAGGGAAGAGGGAGTCGTATGAGAACAAGGCTTATCCATAAATGACATCACCAGAATCAACAGGGTCAAATCTTTCCTTGTCATTATCGCCGGCATAAGGACCTTGCTTGATCTCTATGATTTCAGCCTCCTCAAGAATTACAAAGCCATGGCCACCCTGAGCCAATAGAATGAAGTCACCAGCGTTAAGAATATGACTAAGAAGGTATCTTTTGGAGTCAGAGTAGAAGTCTACCCTTACTACTCCAGATTTTATGTAGAGTACTTCCTTGGTAAACTTGATTGTTCGGTCTACGGGAAGATGAACATGTGGAGGTATGACATAACCTAGAGGTCTGCGCATGATGCCAAGTTGCTGCGAAAGATCTCCCGGTGTTAGAAATCTGATACCTTCGTCAATACGATGCGATCGGAGTATGTATCCGAGAAGGAGTGCACTATTATCTGGAGAAGTTATTTCCGTGAAGGGAAGATTATTGTCCAAGTTGCCTTAAGTGACAGGTATATCATATGCGGTGATTAGTGTTTAGTCAAGGCGGCAGCGCCAAGAAGACAAGACTGGTCACAGCCCGGTGATCTCCTGTATAAGACTTATTTGGTGCTCTAGATAGCCATAGAATGCAACCCGCGACAGCAGGTATAAGATAGGAGCGCAGTTCAAGAGTATATATTGGGGTATTAGCTTGAGGGCTATGGAAACAAAAGAGTACACCACAGAATGAAAGAAAGAAAGGTGAGAAGCTCTTATAGGGTGCACCAGATTAAAAACATTTAACATAGCCAGAGCCCAAGAGGAAGATGAGCCCGTGGGATGAATTGGATGGAGGATTAGGTCAGTAGAATTGCGATAGGTAAGTCTGGGAGAAATAGATAAGGGAAGTGCATAATCCCAGCCTACCTGACCGGCTTTGAAAGATTTATATCGGTAAGGGTCTAGTGATGAAAGTATTTGATTGGATAGTAAAAAGAGATCAAAGCCGGCTTTATACAGACTCGGGGGATTGCAGGCCTCAGAGTGAGATGATATATCGGTACGGTGGATAAACAGACTAGACTGAAGAAGTAGAATGGTGTTAAGAATAGATTTAATCGGAGAAGAGGCAAACTTATCGTCTAGTGGCTTTGTATCGGAATTAACAAATGCATAAGCATCATAGGAGGGATAATGTTGGAACGTCTGCAGTATCTGGGTAAGGGTAGGTGCATGGCTAGGTGAGTTTGTATAGTCTGGCAAGTAGGTGTGAATACGGTGGTTAGAGATCTGTACGCTTGCAGTTGTGACTAGGGTTGATAGAAGTGGTTCTTCAGATTTTTTGATGAGAGAAATACAGTCTATATATGGAATCGAAGACCATAAGGCTATATTTGAGAGAGCTGAAGAAGCTGAACTATGAGGGTAAGTGGTAATGAGAAGGACTTGCATGAAGGGATCGTAGACGCTTTATATAACGAGTACCAGCGAGGTGGACAGAGGTGGATTCGGATGGTTGGTGATCAAGAGAATAGTTATCGTGGAAGTTTCAGAAAAGGGTGCAAACTCCAGTTAAGATGCAGCTACAACGTGAGGCTGTCCATGAAGAGAGTTTTAGTCATGTCTTTTAGAGAGGGAAAGCATTACCAGTATGGGAGGAACGAGCTAACAAGAAGACTTGGCTCAGATTTTAGAATCACGCATTGGTGTATCGACACAAGAGAAAGAGCTCTGAGCAGAAGGGTGCGGGCAAGGAATGTAATCAAGAAATTAAGACATGGAAGACGCATGGGATACCTGGGCAAACTAGTATTGACACTGGTTACAGGCAAGATTTATGGTACTGAAATAGCGAGATACAAGAAGGGAATACAAATGGAACTTGAAGATTATTTCACAGATCACGAAGCAAGCAAAGGTGGGAATGATGCGCTAATGTGTACGGATGATGTATCAAATCAACTTGATCAGGTAAGAGAAGGGGAGTATGATATGCTTATGGTGCTTGGAGGTCCATATATATCCGATAGGCATTTGGCTAAGTTTAAACGAGCAATAAATTTACATTTTGGTGTGTTACCACAATATCGTGGAAGCTACACTATCGAATGGGCTTGTGTCAAGAAAGACTTCAAGCATGTAGGCTTTACAATTCACGAGATGACAAGGCATCTCGACGGAGGGAGAATATGCAAGAGGATCTGCATGACTGACAGCCGAGGCATGAGTTTAGCCAAAATTTATGAAAGGTGCATGAGGGAGGGTGTAAGAGAAATGGCGAGCTTAGCTTATGAAGAGAAAATAGACGACTGCAATGATGGAAATATTGATTATCCGGTTTACTGGGCAAGCACCTTCTCCGTATATGAGTATCGAGAGATTAGACATATGATTCACCTTAAAGACAACTGATGAAAAATCCCTTTGCCAGAGCTGATAGAGTTATTCGGCAGAATTTAGTCGCGTGACTAAAGTCCCAATCCTAGTTATTGCCTTTAATCGGCCAGATTTGACAAGGATGCTTGTAGATCGGATCAAAAGCGTTAGACCGGAGAAAGTATATATAGCGTGTGATGGGTATAGAGAGAGTGTAGAGGGTGAGCCAGACAGAGTAAGCGAAGTACGCCAGATAGCAGAATCATTGCAATCCACTTGTGAGATTGATTGCTTATATCAACAGAGTAATATAGGATGCAGAGCGGCTGTAGTTGCTGCTATTAGGTGGTTTTTCAGCAATGAGGAACGTGGCATCATACTGGAAGACGATTGTCTGCCTAGTACAAGCTTTTTCCAATATTGTGAGTGCCTGCTAGAGAGATATGAAGATGATATGAGAGTATGGCATATTGGTGGCACAACTTTTAAGGAATACAAAGAAGAAGAGTCCTATAGGTTTACAGCTTATGCAGGTGTCTGGGGCTGGGCAACATGGCGGAATAGATGGCTGTATTATGAAGAGAACTTGGGGAAATATAAAACCTTAGCCTGGCGGCATGCAGTAAGAAGATACGACCTTTCGCAAAGCTTCTGGAATAAGAATCTTGATAGAGTTGCAAGGAATAAGATTGATACATGGGATTACCAGTGGTTGTATACAATTTGGATGAATAAAGGACTAGCGATTGCCCCTAATACAAACCTAATAAGCAACATGGGATTCGGGGATGATGCAACACATACGACAGATATTTGTAATCACTTATCTGCTTTGCAGATATCTGAGATTCGGGCGCTGAAGCATCCTAAGAGTGTGAAGAGAGACACAAGATCAGATGGCTACATGAAAAACAAATATTTTTCTAATAAACCTTTATGGCTGAGAGTGGTAATGAAGGTAACCGCAATGGGAAGAAAGATAAAAGGGCGTCAGGAGTGAGGGACTATAGATCGAGAAGCGTAACTAGACCGTGCTGCCTAGCAACTCACGTGTTTCTTTGACCTTAAACGATGACTTTGCCAATTATTATCACGCACTACGGATTTTCAAGATATCTTGAATTGACTCTGGGTTGTGCAAGATTTAGCAATCCTGGAAGAGAGTGTATATTAATTGGCGATGATGAGAACTCCATTGTTGCAGAGAACAACGGATGGACTCATGTTAACAGATGGGATCTGAAGTCGATCAAGAAGCAGGAGTTTAATGATGTATTTCGCTGGATACAGGGGAGTCGACATATTGCAGTTAAGGGCAATAGGGACTGGTTCAGATGGCAGTGGGAAAGGTGGTTTCTGCTGGAAGTGTATGCACGTCAACGTGGGATTGCAAGTTTCTGGCACTTTGATAGTGACGTAATGGTGGTAAGAGACCTACATGTTGTGGAAAGCAAGATAGAGCTTGACGAGAATAGTGTTATGACTTTTTTGAATCTGAATGGATTTTGTAGCACTAGGGTTCTAGGTGCAATGTGCGATTATGTGATCAGACTATTTAATGACAGAACCATGATTAGAAAGATAGAACAAGAAATAGCGAAGGGAAGTCCATATTTCGCGTTCACAGAGATGTCTGCATTGGAAATGTTTTTCAGGGAGAACAACGAGTATAGTTTATATAATCCATATAAGAAGCTAGAAGACATAGGATTGTGCTGCGATGCAGCGATACTGAATGAGGACGGTATGCAGATGTCGGGCAGTCTGGTTTTCCCAGTTTCACTCTTCAAAGATATATCAGTCGTCGATGGTAATTTTTTCTGCTACAAGTCGGATTCCAAGGCCTGTTTAGACATGGTGAGTATTAACTGCAGCTGGGTGCCACTGTGTGTCAACAATTGGATTTACAGTGCACTAAGAGGTAGGCATAGTGGACATATATCAGAGTCGTTTAGACTACGCAACTTAGATATGGTTTTGAGTTTAGTGCGTAACTGTTACATGCCCGTGAAAAAGCATTTTTTTTCAAGGTGGTTGATACTAGGGCTTAGAAGCTTTCTCGGAGGAAGGAGAAGGTGTATAAGTAGATATAAGATCTAAATTTCTATTTTATGTGGGTCGCTGGTTAATAAGGCTTAAGTATCGCCGAGTAGATCGGTGTCGCCCGAAGTGAGCATCATAGGCATGGCGTGAGTTGGCTGACATAGAAGTTAGCTCATGAGGATTCTGTAAGAGTTGAAATAGAGCTTCTGCTAAAGCAACAGGGTCTCCAGGCTCAACGTGTATTCCACATTTGTTGATGGTTATAAATTGGCGTAACTCAGATGATCGAGTGGAAATCAGAAGGATTGGTCTAGATGAAGCAAGGATGCCATAGAGCTTGCTTGGAGCAACAGTATCTTCAGCTCCAGAGACTAGACTTACAATTGAAATATCACAAGAGGCAAGACTGTCACAAAGGTCTTGCCTCTTCTGATAAGGTGTCAGGATGACATTATTCATAAGGAATGAATCCTTATAGTGAGTGATCTGATCCCGCTTTGCTCCATCACCAATAAAAAGAAATTTAATTGGGTGTTGTTTTAGAAGCCGTGCAGATTCAAGAACTGAAAGAATGTCATGAAGACGCCCAAAGTTGCCAGAGTACTGAACAGTAAGGGTATCGACTAGTTCAAGTCTTTTGGCAAGCTGACTTTCGCTCTTAGGTGTGATTGATTGCGTGGCGCTAACAGCCCAGTTAGGTATTGAGACGAGATTGATGCCAACACCGTAGTCTTTAAGGCATCGTTGAACCATGGAGTCGCTAAGCACTACTGTCGACCTACTATTCTTTAGGACTAGCTTTTGCAGTATCTGCCACAAAATAAAAATAGGGCCTTTAGAAGGTAGAACTCCGGTTAGACTTGCGGAGCGTGGAAAGATGTCCTGGAATAGGAATATGTATGGGATTCTACGTAACAGAAAGAATATGGGACCAAGAAGACCAATAAAAGGGGGATTAGAGACGATTAGAAGGTGATGATTACTTCTGAGATTAATTAGAAGCCATACGAGAGTTCGCAGGAAGAAATATAGTCCTGAGAAAAGTTTGGTACGGATCCTAGAAGATCGGGGTTTGGGGAGTGCAAATCGGTGTATTGAATAGGGTGAAGCAAGGGATCCTCGTGATGAGGTAAGGATACGCAACTTAATGCCGTAATAATACAGATCATCTGCAATATCTGAGACAAGCTGTGCAGTGGCACCGATAGAAGGAGAAAAGTGCTCTGTAACGATCAACAGCTCTTGATCTGTACCCATGAAATTACTCATAGTGGGATGCCGGCATGCTTGCGTCGAAACTCAATTACTTTGACAACTGTCATTAGATCATAGAAAAACATCATAAGGGAAAAGATAAGTCCCTGCCAGCCTTCAAGGAATCCTAATTGAAGGATATACTTTTGGACAAAACGTAAGGGTGGCCGTAGATACCAGGTTCTTGACATGACTAAGCGGATTGATCTACGGCGTCGAGTCGTGATATAGGATGTGGAAGCTGTGGATAGATAATTAATGATCTCTGTTGCATCCCATGTTGAATAGCGTCTATGCCGCTCTAGCCAGTCGTCTAGACCTTTACTAAAAGCATAGTGCTCATAAGGAATCGATAGCCTGCCCACTGTTGAATCTGATGAAAAACTTTCCCAGACGCCACCCTCAAAAGACGCATGACCTCTTCTGACAAGACGAGGGTGCCAGTTGGGATATCCTTGAGTACGCCTTAACCATTTACCCAGAAACCAGTATCGGGGCGTTAATTCATATGCATTAGTGGGGGAACTTAAAGTGATACGTGCTGAGATCAATGAGGCAAGTGGAGAGCCAACCTCCTCATCAGCATCCAAGAATAAGACCCAGTCGCTGACAATGCCAGCACTAGCCAAAGCCCAATTACGCTGCTCGGTGATAAGGAAAGGAGGAGGCTGTATGTGCTGAATAAATAGTGCCCCAAACATTTCTGCTACTTCACGCGTGCGATCTGTACTACCACTATCAACAACGATAAGCTCATCACACCAAGAAAGTGAGTTGAGGGCACGGGGTAGATCCTGTTCCTCGTTCAGGGTAAGGACAACTCCGGCTATCGTCTGCTTTCTATCCATAATTGAGGACTGAGTCATAAATGCGAATCGCTTGCTTCGCCACTAATTCTGATGAGAATGTGCTATTAACCCATTGTGCGGAAAGGGAACCAGGCCGCTGTGTATCCAATATATCTTTAAGATCAGCAATCCAACGGTGAGTGGAGCGTGGACTAATTCTCACACCAGGACATGGACACAGAGCTTCACCAACACCGACACGGTCGCTGATGAGTACTCCACAACCGCATGCAAGAGCCTCAACAACGACGTTGCCGAAATTCTCGTGGTGACTGGGTAAGAGCAGGCAATCTGCCGCGTTATATACCTCTGACAGATGCTCCGCGGATATATGCTCAATCCAATGACAACGCTGAGCTAAGCCAGCTCGTCTCAATGCCAACTTCAGCCTTCGACCAGTTCCATCATCATCATTGCCAATGAAGGCAATCTGCCAGGGTCGTTGAGAAATGGCCTTAAGAACCTTAGGCAAGATTTCTAGTCCTTTTTTGTGGTGCATGCGGCCAGCCACGAGGAAGAGTGGTTCTTGTAGTGAGATGCCGACTCTCTGACGCCACTCCTGGCCGAGTTTTCGACAGCTCTGGAGTTGCGTGAAATCAAGTGGATTCGGCAAGAGCTGTATTGGAGGGCGAAGGCCTAACCATGCAATCTCACGCGCCTCCTGAATGGTCGTGCAATGCAGAGCTGCCGCTCGCTGAAGAAAAGGCCTTTCTTTAAACCAGAAATATGGGGCTTTCTTCCACCAACCTTGTCTCCAGGAATAAGGACCGAGGCCTCCGCGAAGTGTTTGAACTACCGGAACTCCAACAGCATGAGCTGCCTTCTGAACGGGTAAACCTAGTGGCTGCCAAACCGAACTCAAGTGAAGAATATTAGCCCACTTCATGTGCTCACTCAGCTCTGAGACAAGATGTCTAGAGCGTATAGTTCCTACATGCTGATCAACAGCGTAATAGAACACTTTAACACCATTAATCTCCTGTGGATGACCAAGTTGTAGGATAGGAAAGTCAGGAAGACCGGCATTTGTCGTAATAACACGGACATCCACACCAAGCTGAGCCAATCCTTCACATAGACGCGAAACACTAAGAATTGGACCGCCAAATTGCCAGGCGGGGGCATAGACAGGCAGGAAGTGAAGAACCCTCATCAACTTCTCCGACTTAGTACTTGTTGAAGGGACAGAAGATCTTCCCGATGAAACACAACAAGTATCAAGAATGCTGCAAGGAGCAAGGCAGTCCAAGACCAGTAGGATTGACTAGTGAGAATGTCGCTGAAGACTAATAGAAGCAAACCAACGCTTAAGAGCAGCAATAATACGATTTTATGTGGCTGACGAAACTTGTGGAAAACAGGGATTCCAAAACCAATCAGAGGAACGACTACATAAAGCAATCGAACAATCAGATAAGCAGCAAGGCCAGCCTGAGGGATCCATAGACAACCTAAGGCAGCAGCGAAAGCAGCTGTACCGTTTTGCCAGAGGCAATACATACGGGTCTGCCCTGCTGCCAAGAGTGGCTGTACCACTATCTGAGATAGGCTCTCAAAAAGAGCCGTTATCAGTAATAGTCGTGTCGGCAGAAGAGCACCTTCAAAGCCAACCCCAAACAACCAGCGAATCACGACATGATCGGCCATACAATACAATATTAATGCCTCCAACAAGACAAGCCAAATCATGCGAAGAGGCTTTTCGATGAGCGAGACTTGATCGACAAATGAAGATTCACTGCGCAGCTTTAAGAACAATACAGGGACAAGGGTGGCCGGAAGAAAAGCAAAGAT
>Ga0194129_10010075_pt1 | contig 10370 bp, 5 predicted proteins | sample TA2KigCa35mmetaG_FD_150862 | JGI IMG/M metagenome (GOLD analysis project Ga0194129, IMG submission 150862) | Freshwater microbial communities from Lake Tanganyika, Tanzania - TA2015038 Kigoma Deep Cast 35m | ecosystem: Environmental > Aquatic > Freshwater > Lake | place: Tanzania: Lake...
AAAGTTTCTTTTTCTTGTGTGTGGTTTATTAGTATAAGCCATCTCACGAAGTTTTTTGCGATGATCATCAGACAGGCGCGATCCTTCTTTATGGATTGCGCTGTGCTCTTTATGAGAGCAAAGAAAGAGATTATCAAGGCGATTGTCTATTTTAATTTCGTTGATATGGTGAACAGTTTCCCATGCTTCTAAAAACCGACCCAAATATACCTCCATGACCAAACGGTGTTCGTATGTATAACCACGAATATTTTTAGGATGATCTGGCTTTAAAACCCGGACATAGCCTTTGTCATCAATATATTTTCCACCACGATAATTTGGACTACCTTCACCAGTCGGCGCTTTATCATTCCATTTAACATCCTCACGCTGAGAAGCTAAAGTTGGTTTTTTCAGGCAAGCCCTCCAACATCTTCAACCAACAATTGTAGAGGACTTGTTGGACTTGCTGGAATAATATAGGTTGGTGCATTGTTTTGTGATATTCCTTGGAATCTATTTACTGCAGCAAAATAGGATTTGTTGGTTGAGGCAGATGCACCAGTAAGCAAAAGAACAGAGTATGTGCCGGCCCCAAACCTGCTGTCATAGGCATCGCTACGAAGAGCAATGTTTGCAATCGTTGCTGAACCGCCGAGTGAAGCAATATCTATAAATGCAAAAATCGGCGGCGTAAAAGAAGCCGTATGCAATACTGTGTTTGCGCCACCATGAGTACCCTCATGCAATGAAACTTGATAAAAAGAATCCTCAGCACCCTTTGCATCTACTTGAAAACCAGTAAAGTGCAAAGTAACTCGATAATATCTATTTGCATCAATTGTAACTCTATTGTCGGGACCACCAGTTCCAGTTTCATTTTTTAAAGCAATAATTTCACTTGTTGAAGAAAAAGCAGAGAGTGATCCACTTGATGTTGTTACTGTTTTATATTTTTTTAAGCCCTGTGGAGAGTCATCAGTTGCTTCTCTAACTTGTTGAATATTGGTAGACATCTGCTGAAGTCTTTCTCCAGTAATGGGGCTACCATCTGTCCAAGATACTTGGGAATAGTTTTCGTATGCCATTTAACTATTATACCCCAATTGCTGTTCCAACACCTCAAGTCTTGCAGCAATTTCTTTAATTGAAGATACACATAAAGCAATCAGCGCATTTTGTTGCCACATTCTAGGGGTTAAAGATGGGTCGTCTATACTGGTGTCGTAACTACACAGCCAAGGATCAACTTCCTGCACCTCTTCAGCTATAAAGCCATATTCTTTCATCTGTTTCATTTTATTTCGAAGATCTTTGTTCAAAATAGTATCATATTGTGATTCATCTTTCCAATGAAACGACACTGGATTCAAGGCTTTAATTATTTGAAGAGAATTATCAATCGAAGATATATTTGCTTTTAGATCTCTTCTTGATGCCTCAATCATCAATCTTCCATCTGCATCTCTTCTTCTTAAATTTGTACTAAGATTTATAGGAACAGAAGCTGCGTTAAAGTTAAATATTTTTCCTATATTTAGCTCTCCATCAAGATTATTTATTTGAGTAGAAGTAATAGAGCTAGCATTCCCTCCATCAGTTACTACAATAATAGATGGGCCTATTCTTGCCTCACGACCTGGAGAGTTTGTTCTCATAGTAAAGCCTGTTCCATCTGCGGCATTAAAATCAACCGACCCAGCTGGTCCATTCATGAATACTCGACCATTTGCTGCATACATGATAAAAGTTGCCGAAGATAGTGAATCTGAACTAATTGAATAACCACCTATAGTTCCACCAGTTGCAGTAAGGTTTCCTGAAGAAACTGTGCCACTAATATTTGCGCCTGTTGCGCTCATAACGCCAGCTGCTGATACGCTAAAATTATTTGCAACCAAAGCACCATTTGCATAAATATCAAGACCATCAGTGAATACGGAGTCGGCAACAATATCGCCCTCAATTACAACGCTAGTACCAATTCTCACAAGTCCATTACTTGTGTATATTCCAGCAGTGCCTCCAAGCGCAAAACCACCATCATTCCAAAAATTATTGTTGTCTATTGCAATTTGATCAGCAGTAATAGTACCTTCAATTACAACATTTGTACCAATTACTACATTTCCATTATATGTATATATTCCAGTATTACCTCCAAGCACAAAACCATCGTCTTCCCAAAAGTTATTTTCATCTATTTGAAGTTCAACAGCAGTGAGGGTTCCTCTAATTGAAGTATTTGCGAACTCCGCATTACCATTGCCAAAAATTGCCCAGCCAGACACACCGGAAGAATAATTATTGCTTGCAATTACCTGATTGACAAGAACCACGTTTGCACTAAAAAGATTGCCTGTAATTGTTCCAGTGGCTATTTTGTCAGCCGTAATTGTATTAGCGACTATTTTGGTTGCGTCAATACTATTGGCAATAAGAAGTCCACCACCAAGAGATCCCGGCTGTATAGCCAATCCAGCTTCGTTAATAAGAAGGTCTTGAATTTCTTTTCTTATGGCCGGTAAAAACACTTGCCGATATCTGGCTTCTCTAAGAAAGTCTCTAAAAGGCGTTGACCCTTCCCATGTCCACTCAAAATCAAAAACAGAATATGCTGATGTATCAATGAGGCTTGAATTAACTCCATCGTGATTGTGACCACCAGCGGGGTAAAAAGATATTCCAGCTTCGCTAATTGCCATTAAGAAACCTGCCTTAATATCATTTGTTGACTAAAATTATCACCAATTGATCTACTATATGATATCACCCAATAGTCTGTATTTACAATGCCAAGAGATGTTAGATTAGATATTCTAACCCGGTCTCCCAATTGAATTTTTGGAATCAGAATAGTATTTACATTTAGTATTGGAACCGGAATTTGTGTTTTCTCAATAATAAAATCTGCTATTTTTTGAGCATGAACTGCATCACTAATAAAAGTGCTTTCAATGGTTACATCTTTTAATCCAAATTTTTTAATACTATCTGCAATTGATGTGGTTTGTGATTTAATGTCACTCTTTTGATCTTCAATTTCAACAGCGATTCCGGCAATAGATGTTGCATATGGATATTGAGTTAATCTATCTACGCCAGATAAAAAGACAATTCTACCGTGATCAACATTTTCCGTTGCGGCAAGAATTAACTCTGCTCCATAAGAATATGGAATAAATTTGTGAATCTCTATTAAATCTGGCTCTTCTACATTAATTGCAGTAATAAAAGGAGATCTAACATTAAAGGCCGGCACTTTCTGATATTGGATATCGTAATACTTAACTTCTCTTATTTTTAAATAATTTAAAGACCCATTAGCATGATAAATACTGTGTGCGGCTGGAGTTGTTTGAAAATATCCTCTTTCAAGGGACATAAACGCCCCGCCCCTTCTTTCATTGTATTTAATTATTTCATTATTGATTTTAATATAGCCAGCATCCGGAAATGGAATATTCGTATCCAAACCATCTTTATATTCACTATAATATGCAACATTGGCATTTGCTGTAAGATTTGAACTTAAAAGAACCGCCGTAACGGTTGTATCATCATCGGCTACCCAAAGAGCCTGCAATCTGTTTGTTGCCTTTTGTAAGTTTGATATGGGAACAGTAACTTTATTGCACTGAAGCTGGACCGAATATGACGCATCAATAATATTTGTTGAATCGCTCATATTTACTTGAATATTAGAATGTTGTTCTATGCTTGGTTCAAAAAATCTATAATAATGTTCATAAACAGCATTATTAAATTCATTTATATAAACTCTACCTAATTCTGCAAAAGTTATATCATTAAGTAGTTCTCTTATTGATCTATCATTGCCGTATAGAAAAGCAAATCTAGTCAACGGTTGAATTTTGGCTTCAGCATATCGATTTTTAATATCTTTTATTTTTAAACATGTATTGTAAATATACAATTCGTCAACCGTAAAACTTCTTATTGTTACGGGAGCTGACTCACCAGTGTTTGCAATATAACTAGCCCCTCGACCCCCAATCGTGATATCTCCTGTAAAACTAATTGGGGTTCCCGTAAGGACAACATTTGATTTTAAATCTCCATTAACATAGTAAGACATTGATGTTCCATCGTATGTGGCTGCGATGTGATGAAATGTATTATTCTGGAGAGCAATATTGGAAGATACCGTTTCGGTAATCACAGTATTACTTGATAGCGTCTTGATTTTAAACCCGTGTGATGTTGAATTGCTGTACAATTCAAATCCGTTAGTTGGAGAAGAATTTGACCAGGTGCTAATATACTCACCATCATTACTAAATGAAGAGTTACTAAATTTACCAAAAAACTCAACAGACCATTTTCCGGTATAAAGAGAGGCATTGCTGTTTGTAAAATTATAACTTTCATGGTTTGGAATTCTTATATAAGCATTAGATTCCAGTAGAACAGATTTATCAGTAGATATATTTGAACTTAAATTTAAACCGCTTGCTTGAGATAGTTTTGGACCATTAATATAAATACCGTTATTTCTCATTAGATATGCATCAGCTGTTGCAAAATTATTTGACCCATTCCTAACTCCAATATTGTCCTTGGGGGCAATTGTGGCACATTCTGACGCTGTAACAATTGCTTCTGTGGCGGTTGCTAGTATAAACCTATATAATGCTATAGAAAAACTTGATGAGCCAACCGAATTATTGTGTGAATGATAGAATTCAATTCTGATTTTTCTTGGAACACCTGCCGTTAAATTAACAGTTGTACTTTGTAGCCTGGTATTTGCTTCATGCATTACAAATTTATTTAATATTAAAGCATCATCTAAATAAACCCTTACACCACCGCTTTGAATATAGATTACAATGGCTTGGTTGCCACTACTTCTAGGAATATAGTAGCCATCAAAAACGCCATTAAAATAATCAATATATGTATTATTATCTTGACCAACAAAAGAATAATTTGACAACTGCAAAGCATTGGCTGGATTTGTAGAAATATTTTTAGACAAATTTACATATGTTGGACTAACAAAAGTTGCTTGCCCTAGAGCAAGATCTAATTTTGTTAAATCTTTATCCAACGCATCAGCCAAAATATCTTTAACCGCAATAGTATTTTTCTTGTTAGTCGGCATTCCCCAAAATCTTGCCCGGAGCCCAGATGAAGATATTAACTCATTTCCACTTCTGTCAACACTTTCTTCTTTAAAATTATAGCCAGCTATTGCACCACGAAGTATTGCACCTCGCTCAAATGTATTTAATTTTTCAATATTTGCTTTTGGAAAATTTGATCTTAATAGCAAAGCCTCAACTGCATCTCCAACGTATGAGTTTTGCTCAAGAAAACCATATTTAATAGTTGACTCAGTTAGATATTTTGTCCAATCTTGCATACTTGCACCAACAGCCATATCAGAAGATTTTGCATCCCATTCATCAATGTAAAATGTTCCACTCTTAACATACTCATATATATCAAATACAACCGACGACTCTATAGAATGTGACGCTGGAGAAGATCCAGCATACCCCCTGGTCACAACATTTAGAATATTGGGTTGCGTTGTCCCTGAGCATAAAATATATTCTTCTGATTGATTATTATCATCCAATATGACAACAAAGTTGTTTCCGGCCCCGCCAGCAGGAAAAATGCTAATATCGTTAACAATTAAAGATGTTGCCGATGTGTTTGCATTAGCGGTTAAAAATGTTGTTAACTCTGTATTGTTAATATAATCCTCATTTGGTTTTTTAATTCTCCAACCGCTATATATATCAACCTTTAAATCTTTTTTCATATATTTACCAAATTCAGAGGTATTATCAAATACATTAAATTTTTTTGTTGTATTGTCAAAACTAATGCTGGCAGAGGCAGTTTCATTACCACCAATTGGCAAACTTGTTTCGTGTACATCTCTAGTTCTATTTAATGATACAGACATTACATAATTTGTCATATCCTCTTCATACAATGGTACAATTTCTTGTATTCTTGCATGGTCTTGTGGATGTTTTGTACTACGGATGTAGCATCTAATTCTTGCAACATTTTGTGTTGATAAAGCAGTAGTTATTAAATGATCTTTATAATAAGTATTTGGTAAAATTACACCAGTTTGATTTGTTATTAAATTATTAGAGCCATCATAAACAAATATTTCATAGTTTGAAATTTGCCCATAATACTCTGATGTTATGACCCTAATCTTATTGACTTTTCTGGTGGTGAAAGCCATATCAACATATGGATCTACAGCAAAGCCATAACCCGTGTAGGTATTGCTGGCTGATGAACTGCTTTTAGACCCCGACCACCAGCCAAACTCTAGATTGCCACCAATGCGTGAATTGGCAAGGTCTGATGTTGTTAAAGATGGCATGGTGTACCAAGTGCCATCTGACTTTATAATATCGCCATTGACATCCTTAGCGCCCGCTACGCCCCATGTAAATGACTGACGCTCGTTTCCGTTGGCAACTTCGGATTTAGAAAAATAGAACCCTATGCTTGGATAGCTTGTGTTGGCATGAGAGTCGTTGGTTGTCACAACTAGATTATCAAGATGTCTGCTGTCTAGCCAAGTTACAACAATTTTTGGCTTAATTTTTTGAGCCTTTGCATTGATTGCAGTATTAAAATCATTAGATAGATCTTTGCCGTATTGATCAACTGTAATCATTAGACCTCCTGCAATGACATTGAGCAGTCAAAATAGTATACATTATCAACCAAATCCCGGCGGATTAAATTCTCTGAATAATTAGTAATAAGAACATCAACATTCTCCTCTGTATATGGAGTTGTGCCAGCCTCGTCTTGTTTTAAAATAGTAAGTGTATGAACATCACCATCTTTTGATTTCCTATTCAAAAAGTTTCTTGACGCTCTTAGGTCAACAGTTTTATTCTCATAATTTGGTATAAAACTCCATTGCAGGTTAAATGTTCTCTTAGCCCCTGAGTTTGCCGATGCATTTTTATAATATCTAGAAGCATCACCCTGCCAGTTTAAATTTTCAATAAATACTGGCGTTGCAGAAACATCCAATTTTCTATTTTGATTTGTTAATGGAACTCCATCCAGTATTAACAAAGATCTTATTGAAGAAAAGTCAACAGTTGTTGTTGAATTATACGGAATAGCAGTGTTGCTAAATTTAAGGGTTTGAACCGTAATTGACAAATTATTAAATAACTGGTCAATTTTTGCCAGCATCAAAACAATCTTTCCGACAATTACAACATTTGAGTTGATATTAATTATTGATGATGCAAAAGTAATTTTTTGTGCAACCGTTGCCGTTGCTGCAGATGGCGTAATAATAGACGAAGCAAACGAATCTTTTCTCATTACTGTTGCTACATCACTTTGAATATTGATTGCAATTTGAGCCTTTACAATTTCTTGTGCAATGGTCGCAACCGATGTACTTGCAGAAATTAATGTAGATGCAAACAAAATTTCTTTAGCAATTGCTGAGGCATTAGATTCAATAGAAATGACAGACGATGCAATTCTTAATGGAATAGCAGAAATAATTAAATTAGAATTTGAATTTATATTAGATACAGCAAATATCAATTCTCCTGCAACCACTGTAGCATTTGAATTTACGGAAATTTCAGAAGCCGCAAACGATGTCTTTTGTATGTTAGTAACAACATCCACGTTTGAAGAAATTTGTACCGCAGCAAAAGCATCTTTAAATATTGAAATTGTAAGATTTGAATTGCTAGAAATAGTTATAAATGCTAACTTAATACCCTGACCCAGCGTAAGCGTTGCACCATTAATATCAAGCAAAGCACTTGCTGATATGAGTCTGCCAGCTACGACAGATGCACTACTTTGAATTTGAATATTGGATCTAATTGGTAATGTAAAATTAACATTAATTGAAGATGTAATTGATATGGATGAACTAATTTCTTTTGATTCGTCTGGATTGAAGAAATCTAATCCCGGCCCAAGCGGTTCAGAGAATGAGTAAAAACTAAGAGTCATATTATGCCTCTGATAGAGACAGGGTTACATCATAATAAGCGCATTGCCCCGGAATGTCTCTTCTAATCAATACTTCCGAATATGAATCAACATACACTGTTGTATTGTAAAATGGTTGTGCCGGATCTAGTTTAATTGATAGTGACGCACTAGATGGAGTTCGAGCAAGATTGTAAAAGAAATCTCTTCCCTTACGCCCGTCAACCGTTTTTGTCTCCTTATCTGGTAAATACTTAAATGATAGACTATATGAATTTTTGTTATTTTTTATAAATCTTCTTTTATTACCATTTGCTAAATTCAAATCAACGGAATTAAATTTATTACTAGAATTAAAGGTACGACCGTGCTCTGTAACCTGTTGTCCATTGATTACAAGAAGATGTGTAATTCCGGGCTGTTGATTTTGTATAGTCATTACATCCCCTGATTAATTCCATTATAGGAAGTAAATTTACGAGACTCTAGCCCAGCCAGTTTTTGATTCTTGGGAAGAACATTAATATTATATTCTTTCATCATAGAATTAAACCACTCTTCCTGACCCACAAAGTTTTCAACTTGAATATTAACCGTGCTAACATTGTTGGTCACTGGTGCTTGGAAAGAACCCATCCTTGATCCTGGTGGGGCAAACCTGTAATTGTTTGATGGCATCAGTGGTGCTGGAATAATACTGTTATACATTTCCCCACCAGGGCCACCAAGGCGTGGCAATTGAGGACGCATTGGAATACTTGGTCTTGGCAAGCCCCGTTGATATCCTTTACCTAGTTGTTCACGATAATCTTGAACTTCTTTGGAGGGCGGCACAATTGGTGGCTTTGGCTTATTTGCGTTTATTGCGTTTAATGCAGGAATACCAATCTTTTTAACGGCATTTGCATTCAATACATATTCACCACCGTGCAGATTTGCTGGAATTGTTTTGTTAATATTTCCTTTTACAAATCCACCTTTCTTAAAACCTGGACGATTTTGCATCATTGCTTGTAGATATTCAAAAACATGCAAATCCAATCTCTGTGGATCGCTGCCTTGGGGGTTGGAACCGCCTTCTTGCTCCACATATTTACCACCATATTGTGGCATGCTACGCCATTGATTTGCAATTCCATCTACTTGACTCTTTAATGAATGCTTTCCTGATCCATAGCCAAGTCCATAAAATTTACCATTAATTACGTCTTTTGTTAACAAATATTTTTCAAAAATTTTCTCTTGATTTTCTGCACTATATAAATCTTTATTAATATTAAGGTTTGCCAATGAAGCGCTTCCTTCTAAGAAGTGTGGCATAAATTGATATTTACCAATTGCCATACCCCCACTAGCTGCCATAGCCTGTGCGATGGTCATATTTTCTAGACCAGGCATAATATAGTTTTTCTTTGGACCAACTACCCTCGCAGCATTATATCCAGCCAATCCAGATTCATGTCTTGAAATTATATCTTTTAGCGAATTCAATGCCCATTCATATCTATCATGTTTTCCAAATTTCGGCATAGATCCATAAGGATTAACATGTGGCTCAAAAGATGTATGGTGCGCCATTGCTTTATCTGGAGAACCTAATAGTGTTGCGCCAAGAGCGCCAAGACCAATTGCTCCCCCCGCAATTAAGGGAAGGAATTGCTCTGGAGAATAAACACTTGAAAGCTCCTGAACTGGATTTTGATAGTATGTAAAACCTGGTGGGAATGCTGCGTGTCCTAAGCTTCTAATTTTGGGATCAAGGGGTTGCATTGCATTCATCAAATCATCCATAGTATGGAACGGTCCAGGATTATTGCTTTTTACTGGTTTGTACAAACTTACTGGCGCTGTACCAGTAAGCATTGGGATATTTATACCCGATGTCAATATTTCTGCACCACGTAGATTCAAAATATTTTGCAACATATTGTATGGAGTTATTAGAGCTCTGGCATCAGTTGGTGTAAGAAATGAGAATTCTAAATCCCTTGCCAAGTTAGCCATAGTTTGGTTCGATGGGAGGATATTATTACTTGAGCCTGGATAAACTGCCATTCCTCTATGATGTCCAAATCTTTGAGCAAAGCTAGAAACATTGCCAGACATCACGCCAACAATATCTTCTCCAACAAATCTATATTTTTGTTGATCTAGTAGACCGATTAATGAATTTATATTTATTGATTCTGATCTTAAGAATTTATTGGGGTCAAAACCAGCTGCTCTAAGCGCATTATGAACTTGGTCAAATACATTAAAAAGTTCTTCCAACGCGCTTGGTAATGGATCATTTTTCCCTATAAAACCACCTGCACCTACTAAGGCAGATGGGTCAAATGCTCTGCTGACTACTGAAAGATCTTGACCGTTTTTGTATCTTAGATAAAGATCATGAATCATTT
>Ga0194129_10010076_pt1 | contig 10370 bp, 3 predicted proteins | sample TA2KigCa35mmetaG_FD_150862 | JGI IMG/M metagenome (GOLD analysis project Ga0194129, IMG submission 150862) | Freshwater microbial communities from Lake Tanganyika, Tanzania - TA2015038 Kigoma Deep Cast 35m | ecosystem: Environmental > Aquatic > Freshwater > Lake | place: Tanzania: Lake...
GCGCCCCCGCGGCGCGGCGGGCGCGGGGGAGGCGGAGGCGGAGGCGGGGGCGGAGGTCGAGGCGGGGGCGGAGGCGGGGGCGGAGGCCAAGGCCGAGGCGGAGGCCGAGGCGGAGGCCGAGGCGGAGGCGGCGGGGGCTGCGACGGGGGCGACGGGGGCGGGGGCGGGGGCGACGGGGGCGGGGGCGGGGCCCTCCACGGGCGCCCCGAGCCACGGGAGGAGGGCGCGCAGGGCCGCCTCCTCCCCCGCCGCCGCCTGCCCCCAGAGCGCCGCACGCTGCGGCGCGAGGCGCGCGAGCCAGCGCCCGAGCGCCCCGGCGTCAAAGGGGGCCTGCGAGGACTCCGCGCAGGCGCGCTCTAGAGCGCTCAGGAGCGCCCCGCCCTGCGCGAGCTCCCCGGCGAGCGCGCGCGCCGCCCACCCCGCGAGGGAGAGGGGGAGCGCCGAGATGTCTCGCGGCGCGCGCTCCTCCGGCGTCGCGCGCCAGGCGCCGAGGGCGCCTAGGGCGGCCCCCTCGCGCCCCGGCGCCGGGGCGGCGAGGGCGCACAGGAGCGCCGCGAGCGCCTGCGAGTCCGCTGCGGGGCCCCGCCCGTAGTCCGCCCCCTCCGGCGAGAGCTGCGCGCAGGCGCCCTCCACCAGCCCCCCGAGGAGCACCTCCCCCCCATAGCCCACCCAGATGCGCCGAGGGGCGAGGGCGCCGTGGGTGAAGCCGAGCGCGTGGAGGTGCGCGAGGGCGCGCGCCGCGCCGAGGGCGACGGCGAGCGCCACGGGCAGCGGCAGCCCCCCCCACCCCTGCGCCCCCGCCAGCGCCAACACCTCCGCGAGCGTCTCCGCGGCGGGCTCGCGCGCGGTGATCGACGGCTCCGCCTCGTGGGTCACCGCGAGCACGCGCGGCAGGTGCGGGTGCGGGCTCTGCGCGAGCTCCTCGGCGAGCGAGAGCTGCTCCGCGAGCGCGTAGGGCGGCAGCGCCCGCGACGGCGTGAGCGTGAGGCGGCGCGTGAGCCCCCCCTCCCCCGCACAGAGCGCCTCGCGCCAAGCGGGGGCGCGCCCCGCCGCGTACCAGCGCGCGGCGCTCACGAGCGCCCGCTCTGCGCGCGCGTCGCTAGCCGCCACGGAGTCGCGAGGGGCGGCGGGCGGCGTCATGGCGTCCCCCCTGCGCTCTGCGCGGGCCGCGCGTCGCCCTTGGGTGGCTTGGCGGCGCCCTTTGCCGCGCCCTGAGCGGCGCCCTGAGCCGCGCCCTTAGCCGCTCCCCTAGCCGCGCCCTTAGCCGCGCCCTTTGCCGCGCCCTTTGCCGCGCCCTTTGCCGCGCCCTTAGCCGCGCCCTTAGCGGCGTCCTGCGCGGGGGCGGGGAGCGGAGGGGGAAGCGGCGCCTCCTGAGCGCGCGGCGTGACCTCTAGCGCGGCGGGACGCACGCTAAAGGCGCCCCCCTCCATCCCCACGCGCGCCGCGTGCGCCGCGCCCACCGCCGTCTGAGGCCCAAAGAGGGGCGCGACGATAGCGCCGAGGTAGTCGCGCTCAAAGACGAGCAGCGGGGGGAGGGGGCGCTGCGCGCGCTGAAAGAGGTACACGGCGCCCTCAGCGCGCTGCCCCTGAATCACGCGCGCGTCAAACTCCATCTCCGCGGGGCGGCGCGGCGGCTCCGCGTGGGCGGCGCTGGCGCACAGGAGCCCAGCGGCGATCAGCGCGCCCCGAGCCGCGCGCCGCGTGTGGGGAGCGCGCCGCGGGGTGCTCTGCGGGGCGCTCTTCATGGCGCTCTTCATAGCGCTCTTCATGGCGCTCAACCCTCTCTATGTCTGCGCTGAAGCCACGCTCACGCCGTGAGCGGGCGCGGGCGAGGCCCACGAGATTTCAGACATCCTCAGAGAGTGTATGGCAGGCATAGTATCAAAAATCTAGCCCTCCAGCGCCCTCCGACGCTCTCCGGCGCCCACCTAGCGCCCACCTAGCGCCCACCTAGCGCCCACCTAGCGCCCACCCGCGCCCCCCGCGCGGCGTTCACGCCTAGGCGGCGACCTCGGGGGCGACGCGGCGGGCGCGGCGGGCGAGGGCGGCGGCGGCGAGGAGGGCGAGCAGGTGCAGGGGGGCCGCCGCGCCGGGCGCGCCGCCCTGGGTGCACGCCACCCCCGACGCGGACTTGGCGGGCGCCACGGGCTCCGCGGCGCCGGCGCCCGTCTCGGGGGCGGGGGTGAAGGGGCCCTCGGCGCCGGCGCTCGGGGCGGTGGGGGGGGCGCCCATGTCGTCGCTCGGCGGCGCCGGCGGCGCCACGTCCCAGGTGCGGACGCACTGCGCGCCCGCGCGCTGCACCTCGCACTCCTGGCCCGGCGGGCACTGCACGCCCGCGCAGGAGTCAAAGACGCACTGCCCGTTGAGGCACGCCTGCTGGCCCGGGCAGGTGACGCCCACGCAGGGGTCCGACACGCACGCCCCCTCCAGGCACACCTCGCCGTCGCCGCAGCGCACGCCGCCGCAGGAGTCCTCCACGCACAGCCCGTCCACGCAGGACTGGTAGAGCGGGCAGCTCACCTGCGCGCACGACGGGACGCACTGCCCCCCGCGGCAGAACTGCCCCGCCTCGCACGTGAGACTCGCGCACACGTCCGGCACGCACTCCACGCCGTTGCACACCGCCCCGTCGGGGCAGCCGGTGAAGACGCAGGTGTCGGGCACGCAGCTCCCCTCCCAGCAGCGCTGCCCATCAGGGCAGCTCACGTCCACGCACAGGTCCTCGCACTGATACACCGTGGGGGAGAGCACCTGGCAGGTCTCGCCGTACTCACACGTCACCCCCTCGCAGGGGGGCAGGCAGAGGTTCTGCTCGGTGATGCAGATGGTGCCCTGGTCGGGGCACTCCACGTCACACGGGGCGCGGCACTCGCCCTCAAAGCACACGCGGAAGTTGGGGCAGAGCGTCCCGTTGGGGTCCTCGTCCACGACCCCGTCGCAGTTGTTGTCCACGCCGTCGCACACGTCGGCGTCGAGCGCGCCGCAGCGGCCGCAGGCGTTGGTCACGCCCTCGTCGATGGTCCCGTCGCAGTCGTTGTCGAGCCCATCGCAGTCGTCCATGATGGGGGTGAAGTACGGCACGCAGGTGTACTCGCCGTTGAGGCACGCCGAGGCGCCGCGGTCGCAGATGCCGGGCTGGCCCGTGGCGCAGTTGTCGTTCACCTGCTCGTCGCCGGCGAGCGCGTCCTCGTCGGTGAGGCCGTCGCAGTCGTTGTCGAGGGCGTCGCAGGGGTCATCGTTGGCGGTGGGCGCGCAGATGAGCGCGTCGCAGGCGTCGCCGATGGTGTCGTTGTCGGCGTCCACCTGATCGGGGTTGGGCACGTCAAAGCAGTTGTCGCACGAGTCGCCCACGCCGTCCATGTCGGTGTCGAGCTGGTCGGGGTTGGCCACGTTGGGGCAGTTGTCCTCTTGGGCGCAGAGGTCGTCGTCGTCCTCGTCGAGCAGGCACACGCCGCCGAGGGAGCGCGCGAGCACCAAAATCGCGTAGGCGGTGGCGGCGGTCCTGTTCCAGCAGGGGACGCCGTTGGAGCACCACGCGCCGCTGGCGGCCTGGTCGTTGATCAAGAACCACGCGTAGTCAAAGTACCAGCGCGCCGACTCCTGCGGGAAGCCCACCGTGGCGGGGTCGAGCACCCCGCCGATCTGGTCGGCGTAGAGGACGCCGGGCTGGTTGCCCACCACCACCTCAAAGGCCTTGGCGCTCGCCCACAGGTAGTAGTAGTGGGATTCGGAGTGGCCCGTGCGCGCCTGGTTGTCGGTGGTGTAGCGGTCGCGGAGCCAGGTGAGGGGCGCCTGCACCACCGCGTCCTCAGGGGGCAGCCCGGAGAGGATCGCGGTCCACACGCCAGAGGCGGTCATCGCGTGAGAAGCGCCCTCGTTGGGGTTGTAGCCGTTGCCGCCGTCTGCCTTGCGCGTCGCGGCGATGTAGCCGCGCGCCAGCGAGAGGGAGCTGGCGGACTGCGGCAGGATGCGCTCCGCCGCGTAGAGGCCCGCCATGGCGAACTGCGTGGTGGACATGTCGGTGTTGTCGCCCACGCGGTAGGCGAAGCCCTGCGCCACAGACCGCTGCTGCACCTCCTTGAGCTTCTGCACGGCGAGCGTCGCGGCGGCGAGCGGCGCCATGGAGGCGCCCACGTCGTTGGGCCCCCCCGAGGAGAGATACGCGCTGATCGCCATTAGGCAGGCGCCTGTGTCGTAGGACTCGGCGTCGCCGTTGGCGAAGCCCTGGATGTTGTTGATACAGTAGCGAATCCCGTTGCGGACGCGCGTCTGGTCGTCCGCCGGCATGTTCACGTAGCCGCGTGCAGGGGCGTTCCAGTCCACGCTCGAGCGCTTCTCGAGGAAGCAGAGCACCGCGAGTCCCGTGGGGCGCCCCCAGCCTCCGTTGCCGTCCTGATTCTGCCGAAGCCATTCGAGGCCCTGCTCGATGGACTGGTTGACGCGCTCGCCGAAGGGTGTCACGAGGGCGTGCGCCGGCGTGGGCGCGCAGAGCGAGAGCGCGGCGAGGGTGGCGGCGAGGGTGGCAGCGAGCGTGGGGGCGAGGCGCGAGAGGCGCGCGAGGCGCGTGAGGCGCGTGAGGCGCGTAGCGCCCTGAACCCCTTGTGGCGGCGTGGCTGAGTGAGGCATGACCGGTCTCCTTGGGTGAGGGAGGGGGGGAGCGGGCGGGTGTGCTGAGGTGGGTCGCGTGTCTCGATGTGTAACAGAACCGTCCCCCTCAACACAAGGCGCGAGGCATCAGCGAATCACACGCTAAGTGCTCATTAGATCAAGGAGCTGCTCTAAGGTCACGAGATCACCTAAAGCCCTAAATGGGGCGCTAAGGGGCGCGGCGAGAGGGGGGGGCGGGGGTGGGGGCGCGCGCTGAGAGCGCCCTTGCGGCGAGCGCGCGCTTATGCTCAGCTTTTACTCCCGCGCGACGCTCCGCGCTCCACCCTCCGCTCACCCCCCCAGGCGGCGCCCCCATGAGACCCCCCCACACGCTCGCCCTCGCGGCCGCGCTCTCGTGTGCGACCGTCGCGCTCGCGCCCCTCGCGCCTCGCGCCCCTCGCGCGAGCGCAGCGCCCGTGACGGGCTCCACCACGTTCTCCACCGCCCCCAGCTGCGACCCCGCGCTCGGGCAGGTGACGCTCACCCTCGACGTGTACGGCACCTACGGCAGCTCCTCCCCCACGGGCTCCCCCGCCCCCTTCAACCCCAGCGGCGACCAGCCCGACCAGGGCGCCAAGAACACCGTCTACGAGAGCATGCCCTTCCTCTGCCTCGACCGCCCCGGGGGCGCCGTGGGGCGCTGGCTCGAGAACGCCTCCTCGCCCCCCGCCTACACCGCCGACCGGCAGGGGGACACCCTCACGAGCGTGTTCACCTACGAGGGCGTGCAGGTGCGCCAGGTGGCCACCTTTGACTGCAACACCCTGCGCCAGTGCTGGACCTTCACCAACACCTCCAGCGCCCCCCTCGGCTCCGTCTCCGTGACCCCCTACATCGACGGCGACCTGTTCTTTAATGGCCAGATCGCCGACTTCGGCGGAACCTCCGTGGGGATTCCGCGCACCATCTTTGAGTACGACGAGGGCGACGACCCCTCCGCCCCCACCACGCAGCTGGCGCTTTTCGGCGACCACCCCACCGACGCCTACCTCACCTCGTGGGAGGTGGGCGAGTACTCTGAGAGCCGGAGCCGCATCGCCAACACGAGCGCCGGCTGCCCCGCCCTGCGCAACGGGATCACCAGCTCCTCGGGCGCGAGCACCGACGCCAACGGCGACCTGTTCACCGACCGCGCCTACGACGTGACCCTCTCCCTGCGCTTTGACACCGGCCCCCTCGCCCCCGGCGCCGCCAGCCCCGAGATCTGCTACACCACGCGCTGGGGCTTCGCCCTCGCGTGCAGCGACGAGGACGGCGACGGCGTCTGCGTGCCCGAGGACAACTGCCCCATAGTGGCCAACCCCGACCAGCGCGACAGCGACCGCGACGGCGTGGGCGACGTCTGCGACAGCTGCGCCAACGTGGCCGACATGCTCAGCCCCCAGGGCGGCCCCCTCGACTCCGACCAGGACGGCGTGGGCGACGCCTGCGATGTGTGTCCGCGCGCGCCCGACCCCGCGCAGGTGGACTCCGACCGCGACGGCGTGGGCGACGCCTGCGACCTCTGCCCCGCGCTCTCCTCGCCGAGCGCCGCCGACGCCGACGGCGACGGGGTGGGGGACCCCTGCGACCTCTGCCCGCAGACGCCCGACCCGGCGCAGCTCGACTCCGACCGCGACGGCCTCGGCGACGCGTGCGACAACTGCTTTGATGTGCCCAACCCCGACCAGCTCGACGCCGACCGCGACGGCGCGGGGGACCGCTGCGACCCCTGCGTGAGCGAGCCCAACACCACCGAGTGCTGCGCGGACGCCGACGAGCGCTGCGACGGGCAGGACAACGACTGCGACGGCGCCGTGGACGAGGGCCTCAGCGACCCCGCCGCGCCCCGCCCCTGCGCCTCAGGCCAGCCCGGCGCCTGCGCCGCCGGCGCGCTGCGCTGCGTGGGCGGCGAGGAGAAGTGCGTGGCGCTCGCCGTCCCGGCCGCGGAGGAGAGCTGCGACCTGCGCGACGAGGACTGCGACGGCGCCCTCGACGAGGGCCTCCGCGACGCCTGCGGGCGCTGCGCCGGGGCGGCGGTGGCTGAGTCCTGCGACGCGCGCGACGACGACTGCGACGGGCGCGTGGACGAGGGCTCGCCCTGCCCCATAGGGCAGGTGTGCGCCGAGGGCGTGTGCGCGGAATCTTGCCCCAACGGCGAGTGCGCCCCAGGCCTGCGCTGCGTGGAGGGCGCGTGCCTGAGCCCCTGCGAGCTCGACCCCTGCGGCGTGGGCGAGCGCTGCGACCGCGCGGCGGGCGCCTGCGTGTCGCTCTGCGCCGCCTCCTGCCCCGACGGCGACGTCTGCGTGGGCGAGGGCCTGTGCGCGCCGGCGGGCTGCGCGGCGGAGGGCTGCCCGGCGGGGCAGCGCTGCGAGGAGGGCGAGGTGTGCGCGCCCGACCCCTGCGCCGCCGTCAGCTGCGCCGCCGGCGAGTTCTGCCGCGACGGCGCCTGCGTGGGCGCCTGCGCGTTCGTGTCGTGCGCCCTCGAGCAGGTCTGCGTGGACGGCGCCTGCGCCCCCGACCCCTGCGCCGGCGGCGCCTGCGCCGACTCGTGCGAGGGCGTCTCGTGCGACTACGGGCGCGCCTGCGTAGACGGCGCCTGCGCCCCCGACCCCTGCGCCGCCGTGCGGTGCCCCCCGGGCGCCGCGTGCGTGGTGCGCCTGGGCGCAGCGCAGTGCGACCTCGACCCCGCCCTCGGCGGCCCTGAGGCGGGGGCGCAGGGCGGCGCGCAGGGCGGCGCGCAGGGCGGCGCGCAGGGCGGCGCGCAGGGCGGCGCGCAGGGCGGCGCGCAGGGCGGCGCGCAGGGCGGCGCGGGCGCCCTCGGCGGCGGCCTCGCCCCGGAGCCCGAGGGCGGCGCCGCCGGCGGCCCGGCGGCGGGCGCGGGCGTGGAGGGGCGCACCGCGTCGTCGCAGACCGGCTGCGCGCAGGGGCGCGCCCCCCGCGGCGCCCCCCTCGCGCCGTCGCCCGCGCTGCCGCTGGCGCTCCCCGTGGCGCTCCTCGCCCTCGCCCGCGCCCGCCGCGGCGCCCGCGCCGCCCGCGCGGGCGCCTGAGGGCCCTCGCTCGGCGTGGGCGGCGCTCGGCGCGCGCGGCGCGCGAGAGAGGCGCGCTGGGGGCGGGCGCCGCAGTGGGGACGGGCGCCGCAGTGGGGACGGGCGCTCCTGTGGGGGCGAGCGCTCCTGTGGGGTTGGGGCGCGGGCGCTCTTGTGGGGGCGGGGGCTGGGGCGGGTGCGGGGGCGGGGGCGGGGGCGGCGTGGGCGGCGCCCACCCCCACGCTCACCGGCTGGCTCGCCCTCGACACGGAGCACTTCCGCCTGCGCTTCCCAGCCCACCTTGAGGAGCTCGGGCGGCGGGCGGCGGAGGTGTGCGAGGAGGCGTGGCGTGAGGTCACGCCCCTCTACGGCTACGCGCCCGACGCGCGCGTGGAGGTCACGCTGCTCGACCTCGGCGACGAGCCCAACGGGTTCGCCACCACCGTGGGCTGGCCCCGCATCGCGCTGTTCGCCGCCCCCCCGCACCTCGACGAGGCGCTGCACCACTACGACGACTGGCTGAGACTCCTCGTCTACCATGAGTTCGCCCACGTCCTGCAGCTCCACCCCGTGGGGGGGATCTCCGCGGGGCTCAACGCGGTCCTCGGGCGGCAGCTCGCGCCCAACCAGGCGCTCCCGTCCGCCGCCCTCGAGGGCGCCGCCACCTGGGTGGAGAGCCTCACCACGCGCCGCGGGCGCCTCCGCTCGGCGCTGGTGCACGGACAGGTGCGCGCGCAGGCCTTCGCGGGGTCGCTCCCCACCGTCGACGAGCTGCTCCACACCCCGGAGCGCTGGCCGGGGGCATCGGTGTGGTACCTGCACGGCGGGCTCTTCTTTGAGTGGCTCGTGGCGCGCGCGGGCGCCGCGTGGCTCGCCCCTTGGCACGAGCGCGTTGGGGAAGCGCTGCTGCCGTTCGCCCTCAACGAGGGCGTGCGCGAGCGGCTCGGCGCCACCTACGAGGACCTCTACGAGGAGTGGCGCGCGAGCTACACTCGCGAGGCGCACCGCTGGCGCGCGGCGCGCGAGCCGCTCACGGCGCCCGCCCTCCTCGCCCCCCCCGCCCTGCGCCGCGGCCACCCCGCCCTCGACCCCTCCGGCGCGCTGTGGGTGTGGGAGGGCGGGGAGGGGGGCGCGCCTGGCGTGTACTGGTACCCTGCGCCCGCCCTCGCGGGGGCGCCGGGCGCGGCGGCGCGCGCCCTCGCGCTCCCCCTCGCCGACGAGGCGGAGCTGAGCCTGTGCCTCGACGACGCCGGGGCGCCGCGCGCGCTGCTGTGGAGCGCGCGGACGCTCGAGGAGGGGCTCTACACGCAGCGCGCCCTCTGGTGGGCGCCCGTGGTGGAGGGGGCGCGCGGGGGGCGCCCCCCGCGCCTCGGGGCCCCCGCGCGCCTCGGGCGCGGCGGGGAGGGCGCCCCTCGCCTCCGGAGCCCCACCTGCGCCCCCGGGGGGCGGTGGGCGGCGGCGGTGGAGGCGCGCGAGGGGCGCACGCGCCTCGTGGCGCTCCCCCTGCGCGCCGACGCCGCGCCCGCGCCCCTCTACGACCTCGGCGGGCTGGGGCAGGTGGGGCGCGCCGCCCTCGCGCCGCGCTGGGCGCGGGGGGCGGGCGGCGCGCGCGGCCTCCTGGTCGCGGCGCCGGAGCGGGGGCCGCAGGGGAGCGCCCTGGCGCTCCTGTGGGTGGGCGACGACCTCGCCCCCGCGCGCCTCCTCGCGCGCCTGCCCGCCGCCGGGCAGCCGCTGCACCCCGCCTTCACCCCCAGCGGCGACGCGCTCGTCTACGCCCGCCCCGCCGAGGGCGCCTACGACCTCTTCGCCCGCGACGTGGGGCCGCCGAGCGCCGCGGGGGCGCCCCTGGGGGAGGAGCGGCGCCTCACCCGCCTCGCCACCGGCGCCCTCTCGCCGAGCGTGGGGGGCGGGCGGCTCGCCTTCGCGCACCTCGGCGCCGAGGGGGTGGGCCTCGCCGCCCTCCCCTGGCCCCCGCCGCCGCTCCCCCCCCTGAGCGCCGAGGCGGCGCGCGCGCGCGCCGCGGGGCCCGCCGCCGCCTACGAGCGCGAGGAGGACCTCGGGCGCCCCGAGCACCGCGCCCCCGCCGCCCCCGCCGCCGCCCCCGCCGCCCCCGCGCTCCCCCTCCTCCCGCCGCTCTCGTGGACCCCGGCGGGGGGCGCGCAGAGCGGCGGCGGCACGGCGCTGGTGGGGGTGATGGCGGGGTGGGTGGACCTGAGTCTGCGGCACGAGCTGAGCGGCAGCGTGAGCGCCACCGAGCGAGGGAGCGCGCAGTGGGCGCTCGACTACCAGATGACGCGCGGGCGCCCGCGACTCGGCGTGGGGCTGGGGCAGACGGAGCGCTGGCGCGAGCGCGGCGACCGGCGCGGCGGCGTGGACGCCCCCTGGTGGGAGAGGAGCTCGAGCCTCACGCTCTCGCTGTCGGCGCCCACCGCCGGGCTCGGCGGGGACGCGCAGGGCTTCGCCTACTACCGCCTCAGCCACGCCGCCCCCCACCGCCTCACCGCCCGCGCCCTCGACCCCCTCGACCCCGCCCCGCGCCCCCCCGCCGCCGCCTGGCTCGGCGCCCTCAGCGCTGGGCTCGCGTGGTCAAGCGAGCGCGCCCCCCCCTTCGCCCCCGCCCCCGAGCACGGCGGCGCCCTCACCCTGAGCGGGCGCCTCTACCACCCCGCCCTCGGCGGCGACCTCACGCGCGTCGAGCTCTACGCCACGGGGCGC
>Ga0194129_10010077_pt1 | contig 10370 bp, 9 predicted proteins | sample TA2KigCa35mmetaG_FD_150862 | JGI IMG/M metagenome (GOLD analysis project Ga0194129, IMG submission 150862) | Freshwater microbial communities from Lake Tanganyika, Tanzania - TA2015038 Kigoma Deep Cast 35m | ecosystem: Environmental > Aquatic > Freshwater > Lake | place: Tanzania: Lake...
CGCCGAATCTCATGCTGATAGCGAATATGTTGATCGATATCATGTTCTTCGATTACTTCGGCCATGTAACGGCGAATCTCATCGGCGGTTGCAATCGGCACACCTCGCCATGGCTTAAAGCGGTACCCAAAGGTATGTAAGTCGCTGTCAGACCTGATGCCTGGGTAATTGTGGCTCAGCCAGGTGCCACCAAAACTAGCCATGCGTTCTAGGATAGCGAATTGCTTATCCGGACAGTGCTGTTGCATGTGATAAGCGGCTGCTACACCCGACAAGCCTGCGCCAACAATCAGCACATCCACATACCCAATTGAATGGGCTTGTTTGGATGATCGTTGGTCTGACTCAAGCACATGAGTGTTTGATTCCTGGTTCATCGCTCGTTGTCTCCGGCGCATTCAGAATGAATTGGCCCCAGTGTAGAACGTCCTCGCGGGACTTGCTCCCTGCATGTATCGGTGATAGTTTCGCAATGTTGGTGCTCGCACAGACTTTTCTTGTCTTGCAGTTAAACGGGAACCAGCCGCATCGACCGAAATCCTTTTTTTCGAACCGAGGCGAGCTGGGCTGCCCCCGCAACGGTCGATGAATACCTTCGCCGCTTTGCGGTGCGTTCGTGTTTTACGCGTGCGTTCTGCCTGGTGACGATCGAAAACGCTAAGTCGTTTTGCCACTGGGCTGTTAAGCCTGGGAAGGAGACTTCGGCGATTTGTCAGCCCGGATACCGGCCAACAAGGTGGATGTGACAGCGATGGCTGGAAGCGTCTTTGTTGCTCGTGCGCTGGCGGGGATGCCGGAGAGGGCTGTTGTTCGGGATGATTGTCATGAACCTATCGTGTATGCCTGCTCGCTTATTGGCAACAGGCTCGGTGTTGCTGCTTAATCTCTTCATTGTTCAGGCGCAAGCCTCTAGCTCATCGGAGCCGCCGGCATCACGAGAGGCGCTCGTGATTAGCGCAAAACGTGTGGCTCAGGATGGCGCTAAGGCCACCGTCGTTGTCGAAGTTATCGATCGCCAACAGATTGAAGCATCTGGCGCAAGCAATCTGGCTGAGTTTTTAGAGTCGGTGCCAGGGCTTGGACTGAGCCGTTTATACGGCCGAATGGGCGTTGACGCAAATGTTGATCTTGGTTATCTCGGTGAGGCTGCGTCGCAAAACGTCTTGTTTTTGATTGACGGTCAACGTCAGAATGCCTTGGATTCTTCGAATCTTCGTTTTGCGCGACTACCGATAAGCAGTATCGAGCGCATCGAAATTCGGAAGGCGAACGCTGGCGCGCTTTACGGTGACAGAGCCCAGGGCGGTGTCATTCATGTGATCACGCGAAACGATCAGGCAAAGCAAGTTAACCTAGGCCTTGGGAGCTATGGGTCCAAGCAGTTCGATACTTACCTTGGATTTGGCCAAGGTGATTTGAAGGCTTCGGTTTCCTACATGTCTGCCCAGTCGGATGGGTATCGAGCATCAAGTCGGTCAGAACAGGACAGCGCCCAATTCGGGCTGACCGGCGAAGGTGGCTGGGGGCGGTTCAAACTCTTTGCCAGAGGGTTTAAGGAAAAGGCAGAGCTTCCCAGTTTTTTGAGTTTTCAAGAATTTGCCATGACACCGAGAAAAGCGGGTGCATATCCAGTAACTTCGGAACGCACTGGTGAAGCTTTTGGACTCCGTTATGAGGGTAAATCGATAAAAGGGCTAACCTGGTCAGTTGATATCAACGAACAATCGTCGAGAGACAAGACCTATGAAGTAATACAAAATAAGAGAACACTAATAAACCCTGAGGTAGCCGCAAACTTTGGCTCCTGGCAAGGTTTGTTCGGACTTGAGTTTAGCGAGGCGCAGGCTAGAACAGAGGCTGGAAAAGTTGTAGAACAGCAAAGTCGCGCAATTTACCTTCAATCGAGCAGAGCGGTTTCGGCTGATCTTGACCTAGAACTTGGGGCGCGAAGTCAGCGTGCATCGACTCAATTCCAAACAGAAGCTGGTGCTGCGGCCAGTGATTCGACCTATCAGCAATCTGCTCTTTCTGCGGCATTTAATCTGCGAGTGGCAAAGAATCTGACCTTACGAACAGGGGCGCTGACGGGCTTTCGTCTGGCGAATGCAGATGAGGTCTACTTTTTCAATCGAGAGACCTACGCCTTGCTCAGCATTCACGACGCTGTGAAGCCAATGACAACGCGGGAACTGTTTGCCCAACTTGAGGGCAACTACCTTGGTAATCGTTATGGTATTCACTATCGGCAAATTAAGGCTGACAATGAGATTGGCTACCAGTATGACTGTGGTGTTGTCGCTGGCGTAAAAGCTTCTTGTAATAATAATCTCTATAACACTGAGCGACATATTCTAAGTGCGAATGTCTTTTGGCCCGCAACCAAGTCGCTGCTTGTGAAAGCAAGCGTGGATCTGGTGGATGCGCAAATCGAGTCGGATGCTAACGCTGGCCGCCGGGTTCCACTCACCGCCAAGCAAGTCGCAAGACTAGGGCTCATCTGGCGGCTTGAATCGGTGGACCTGCTCGCCAATGCGCATTACCGTGGCTCTTTGGTCCAGGCGGCAGACCAATCAAATTCGAGTCCCTTGATTCCTGCTCGGCATACGGTTGATCTAGGATTTCGTACGTCCTTGAGCAAACACTGGCAACTTTCGGCCTGGATTAGAAATCTTACGGATAAGTCTTTTTATGATTATGCAACGTATAACGGCATTTATCCTGCCGACCGTAGGGCTTTTTATTTTAATCTCAGATTAACAACTATCTAGAAGCGATAGCGATGCGTTGCAGGACGATGGCGACGTTGCTGTGTTTCGCACTGATCGCAAGTCCGCTTTGGGCTGCTGCATCGTTGCTCGAGCTTACGGATGATCGCGGTCGGCGTGTGCAACTTGACCGAAGCCCGCAACGCATCGTGAGCCTACTGCCCTCGCTTACAGAGAGCGTTTGTGCGCTTGGTGCTTGTGAGCGCCTTGTTGGGACAGATCGTTTTTCGGATTTTCCGGCGCAGGTCAGAACGCTACCCAAGCTCGGGGATCTCGATGATTTGCAATGGGAAAGGCTCAAGGCATTAAGGCCTGATATGGTACTTGCTTCTAAATCTATGCGTCAGATTGACCGGCTAGAGTCTTTAGGATTCAAAGTGCTGGCACTCGATTCGCAAAGCCATGAGGATGTTAAGCGCAGCCTTCGATTGCTGGCAACGATGCTCGGTGATCGCCAGTCTGGTGATAGGCTCTGGCAGCAAATTGACCGCGAGATCAGTACAGCAAAACTTGCACTGCCTGGCATGCTCAAACATTCGATCGTCTACGTCGAACTTGGACCTTCGATGCATGCCGCTGGTCCCGGCTCTTTTCTTGGAGAGACTTTGCAATCGCTCGGGCTTCGCAATGTCGTGCCCCAAAGCATGGGGCCATTTCCCCAGCTCAGCACCGAATGGTTGATCGGCGCTCAGCCCCGCTGGGTGATTCTTCAGGCTGATCCATCGAAACAATACAACAAGCGTCCTGGCTGGCAGGGGCTTTTAGCGATCCAACAAGGCAGGCTTTGCGAGTTTCCGAGCAATGATTTCGATGTGCTTGTTCGCCCTGGCCCAAGGCTGGGGGAAGCAGCTCATTTGCTCGTTCAGTGTTTGACACGAGTCATGCAGCGGGCTTCCTGACGGTATGCAAGATCGACTGGTCTTGCTGGGGCTTGGACTTGCCAGTCTTGTGCTTGCAATGCTTAGCCTTAGTGTTGGTAGCGGCGGTAGCCTGGTCGTGCTGTGGCAGTCGAGTGAATTGGTCAAAGATCTTGTGGTCGATGTTCGTTTGCCCCGGATTTTGGGATGTTTATCAGCTGGTGCTTTACTTGGACTGGGCGGCTTGATCGCTCAAGCCCTGTTTAGGAATCCTTTGGCCGATCCCTATTTGCTCGGCACTGCCTCGGGCGCGAGTCTGGCGGTCACTTTGGTTTATGCAGCAGGGCTTGGGGCACTCGCATTGCCATCGGTGGCGCAACTTGGCACAGTACTTGCAGCCTTTTGTGGGGCTTGGCTTGCGCTAGGGTTAAGCCTGCTGTTGGTACGCGATCGCCGTCATGGTGATCCTGATCAGCATGTCACCCTCTTACTTGCCGGAATTATCGTGGCTTTGGTCCTTGGAGCAAGCAGCGATTTGCTCACGCATTTGCGTCCAGAGTTATTACGTTATCGGCTCGCATTTACCTTGGGGCAAACGAGTTTGCTTGGTTGGGATGCGGTGTGGCAAATGTCAGGTGGTTTTGCCTTGTTGCTCATGCTCTCGAGTTCGCGGGCCGATGTGCTTGACGCACTCACACTAGGACACAACACAGCTGCAAGTTTAGGCTTTAACATGGCAAGAGAGCAATCCCGACTTGTGCTTCTTATGGCAGCGTGCACAGCCATCGTGGTAGCTCACACGGGGCTGATCGGCTTTGTTGGTCTCTTAGCACCTCACATGGTGCGACCTTTTATCAAGGGTATGCATCGAAGCCTGATGCTGGCATCTGCGCTTGGGGGAGCCTTCTTACTTAGCCTTGCGGACTTGTTAGCGCGGACACTTTGGATGCCGCGCGAAATACCAACCGGATTGCTGACAGCGGTCATTGGGGGCCTGTTTTTGCTCGTACTACTGAAAAGACGGTCTTAAACAAATCACCATGATCAACATTAGCGATACCAGGTCAAGCACAGATCAAATGGCAGATCAACACATCAGCCCCAGTGCGCCTTCGCTGAGTGATGCAACGACTGACAAGCCAACTCGTGGACAAGCTTGCGCATTACTATTACGGGTCGAAGACCTCGTACTCGCAAGGGGCGCTGCACCGCTTCGTCGTGCCTTTTCATTTGAATGTCATGCTGGCTGGATCGCCGTTATTGGTGGCAATGGTGTGGGTAAATCTACGCTCATGCTTAGCCTTGCCGGTTTGCTAAGGCAGGCAAGTGGTCGTGTGTTTGTTGCTAGCAGTCGTGTTGAGTTCTCTGCCATGCAAGCGCTTACTGAACGATCTGAAAAGCAAAGGGCCCAATTAATTGCCTGGATGGGGCAGTCTGAATCGATTAGCGGCCGATGGCTTGTCGCACATGTCCTTGCGCTTGGTCGGCTGCCTTGGAGTGATCAGCGAGACCTGCGTTTGGACGCAAAAGCTGCGCCATGGATTGAAGCCCTGGGACTTGAAACAATGTGGTGGCGCTCAGTCGATCAACTGTCGGGAGGCGAACGGCAACGGGTATTGATCGGGCGAGCCCTTGCGGTCGATGCGCCAGTGGTTTTGCTCGACGAACCAAGTTTGCATCTTGATCCCCGTTATCAACTGCGTTTGAGCGATTGGCTGGGTCGTAGCGCATCAAGAAAGCAACTCGTGTTGACAGCCACGCACGACTTGAATTGGGCACTCAGCGCAGATGCAGTGTTGTTACTTTCTAATCATCGTGCGCCTTTACTGGCTAGTCCTGGTGACGAAGTCTTACATCGTGCCATCGAATCGGAAATGGGCGATGCGATTGAAATTCGTAAGATTCAGCACGATGCTGACATGCATTGGTACGCCTTGACAAAGCGCACTGTCATCCGAAAGTGACAACCGTTAGTTCAGGGATATTGACCGTTAGTCAGCATTCTAGGGTAGTATTTAATGGTAAGTGTTTTGGTTTAATGTGGAGTCTTTGATGAGTGATCTTGTTGTTCGGCGCCTTTTGATTGACCTTAGCCAGCCCTTTGAGCGGCGCTGGAATGGCGGAGACGCGTTCCGCAGCGCTTTTTTTAATGCGCTTTCAATGAGCTTTGTGGTTGGTGAGCAGTACTTCATTGACTCACTCAAGCAGGCACTGCCACTTATGAGCGATGCCGATCGTGCTCGACTCGAACCCGAAATCAAAGTGTTTATCGGACAAGAGGCTACCCATCGACACTTGCACGGCCTCTACAACAAGCAATTGGAGCGCCAAGGCTTTGACAATGCCTTTGAGAGGCGTGCTGCTGCTCGCATCAAAGCCAATGCTGGCATCAACCCTCGCAATCACGTCGGCGTAACCGCTGCTACAGAACATTTCACAGCAGTTTTTGCTTCCTGGTTAATGAAGCACCCCGAAGCCCTCGAAGGTGCAGACGAACGATTGAATACCCTGTGGCTGTGGCATAGCGCCGAAGAAGCTGAGCACAGAGCCATTGCCTTTGATGTTTACAAAGCAATTGGTGGCGATCATCAGTGGCGGCTACGAACTTACCGTTTTGTGACCTTTACCTTTCTAAGTGATGTATTCAGGCAAACGGTTAACAACTTGTATCGGGATGCTGCCCTTTTTAAGTGGTCTACCTGGTCGAGTTGTTGGAAACATTTGTTTGCACGTGACGGCTTGTTGCGCGGAAACGTAGCTGCATGGAAAGACTATCTGCGGGTTGATTTTCACCCACTTGATCATGATGCGAGTGACTCCGAGCGCTGGTTAAAAGACAACCACCTGGCTTACAAAGAGGTATCTCGTCCAGCACAACCACGCCTGGCTGGTTAGGCACCTCAAGCCGCGTTCAAGCGCTACGCATCCCAACGCGCCAGCCCTTGCCGATGAGAAATTGTCGCGATGGCTGGCACAATGCGACCCATGTTTTTGCGAAGAGCATACCGCCAACACCCCGCTTTTCGAATTGGCTCTCGTGATATGGCAGGCATTGCTCCTGGCATCGCTGCCTGGGGTTTGATGACTGGGGTCGCGATGGCGAAGTCCGGCATGGGTTTTTCAGAATGCCTGTTAATGGCCTTAATTGTGTTTGCAGGCAGTGCCCAATTGGCGGCGATGCCGTTGTTTGCTGCAGAAGCACCGATGTGGGTGATTCTAGCAACCAGCTTTTGCGTCAATTTGCGCTTTTTGGTTTTCAGTGCCCATCTGCGCCAGTACATGATGATGTTGCCACGCGCCGAACGTTTGCTCAGTGGGTTTATGACAGCCGATTTGAGTTATGTGCAGTTTATTCGGCGCTACCCCGATGGACCGATGGGTAGGCGCGATCGACTCGTCGAGCAACAGGCCTATCTTGCAGCCAATGGCGGACTTAACTGGGCCACCTGGGTGATCTCAAATCTTACGGGTGTTTTGTTTGCTCCTTGGATTCCTCAGCATTGGGGCCTAGGTTTTGCAGGAATGTTGGGACTCATGGGCTTTGGGCTGTCCTTGCTCAGCGGCCAGCAAAATCTGGGTCATGTAATCAGCTTGCTTGCAGCGCTCTCTGCAGGGGCTGTCGCCGTGATGGCGGTGAGCTTGCCCCTAAAACTCAATATTGTGCTTGCCATCTTCTCGTCGGTTGCACTTTGTCTGCTTATTGAACCAAGGCTGAACCAGCTTAAGTCGCATCGGTCCACGTTTTTGCGCTAGTGATACACATGCTCAGCCTTTTCGCTCAAACACCCATCGCGTTCCCTAAGCTGATTGATTGACATGATTGGCCTTGCTTGGGATTGGGTGCTTAGTTCAGGGCTATGGACTCATCTCAGCATTGTTTTGATGGCTTTGCTCACCATGATCACGCGGTCCTTTTTTTTCATACCCGACCGGGAAATTCCCTGGCCGGCTTGGGCATCACGAGGCCTTCAATTCGCACCGATAGCAGCGGTGAGCGCAGTGATTGTTCCCGAAATTATTATGACAAACGGCGAACTTATTACCACCTTTAAAGACGCGCGCTTGTATGGTGCGTTCGCGGGGCTTGCCTACTTTGTGATTCGACGTGGCAAGGGGCAGGTTGTGATGGGAACCATGCTTGCCGGTATGCTCGTGTTTTTACCCTTGCGGCTTGGGCTTGGTTGGTAGCTCTGGCGACTCATCGATCTTTTATAACTGAGGAATTTCGAAACCATGGCGCTGATCACCTATCTCACAAAAATTCAATTTGACTTTGGTGCGATTAAGCTGCTGCCCGCTGAAATGGGGCTACTGGGTATGAAGCGGCCCTTGCTCGTTACCGACCAAGGTGTCTTGCAATCTGGTCTTGTGGAACGGGTTATTCATGCGATTGGTTCGAGAGAAAAGCCGAGTATTTTTGCAGACACCCCTGCCAACCCCACCGAATCGGCATGCCGGGTTGCACTTGAACAATTTCGTGAGCAGGCCTGCGATGGTTTGATCGCCTTAGGTGGCGGATCAGCCATGGATTTGGCAAAGGCTGTTGCCCTTTGGGCAAGTCATGGCGGTGATTCGCTCAAGCCCTATATGATGGTGGAAGGTGGTGTGCAACGTATCACCGCAAACATCCATCCGGTTATTGCCATACCAACCACAGCGGGCACCGGGAGCGAAGTGGGCCGTGGCGCTGTGATCGTGCTTGATGATGGCCGAAAGCTCGCGCTTGTCTCACCCCATTTGATTCCTAAGCTCGCCCTGTGCGATCCCGAGTTGACGCTCGATTTGCCAGCAGCAATGACCGCGGGCACTGGTATGGATGCGATGGCTCATTGCATCGAGACCTTTGTTGCGCCATCGATCAATCCGCCTGCAGAAGCGATTGCACGCGACGGTATGATCAAAGTATTCAAATATTTAGAGCGTGCGGTTAACGATGGCCATGATCGTGATGCACGTTGGAACATGATGATGGCTGCCATGGAAGGAGCGATGGCTTTTCAAAAAGGTTTGGGTGCTGTCCATGCACTAAGCCATCCGCTCGGGGCACTTAAGTCGCCACGCCTACACCACGGCACACTCAACGCGATTTTTCTCCCGCCTGTGCTTCGGTTTAATGGGCCTGTGCTCGGCGATAAGCTCGAGAGCCTCGCTGCGGTTTTCGCGGTGAATGCCGACATCGATTCGATAGCACAAGTGATCGAAGATTTAAATCAGCGCATTGGCCTGCCACAAAAGCTTTCGGAACTTGGTGTTGATCGCAGTCAATTTGATTCGATCGCATCGCAGGCCTTGTTGGATCACTGCCATGGCACTAATCCGCGCCAGGCAACCCATGCTGACTACATCAAGATACTTGAGGATGTATATTGATATGATAGCGGCCCTCTCAGCGAAAGCTTATCCTTGTTCTGTTTAATGGATCACATATGGCGGCATTTGACGAAGTTCAGATTCTTGATGTTCATCATTGGAACGATACACTTTTTTCCTTCAAGACAAGCCGCCACGATAGTTTAAGATTTCGTAACGGACACTTTGTGATGATTGGGCTCGAGGTCGAAGGCAAACCTTTGATGCGTGCCTATAGCATTGCAAGCCCCAACTATGAGACTTATTTGGAATTCTTGTCGATCAAGGTGCCCAATGGGCCGCTCACTTCAAGGTTGCAGCATGTTCAAGTTGGCGATCGTTTGCTCATGGGGCACAAAACAGTTGGCACGCTTGTGATTGATGATTTGAAACCCGGTAAAAGGCTCTTTTTATTCGCAACGGGCACAGGACTTGCGCCGTTCATGAGCATTATTCAGGATCCTGAGACCTACGAACGTTTCGAACATGTGGTGCTGATTCATGGTGTGCGATTAGTGAGCGAACTCGCCTACGCTGAATTTATTCGTGACAGCCTGCCCAAGCACGAGTTGCTTGGCGAGATGGTTTCGGCCCAATTGATTTATTACCCAACGGTTACCCGTGAGGCCTTTACCCACAGTGGAAGGCTTACTACTGCGATCGAATCGGGGCAACTCTTTCGTGATATCGGGCAGGCCGAGCTTGATCCGTCAAGCGATAGGGTGATGATTTGCGGCAGTCCAGCGATGTTGAAGGAAAGTGCCGACATGCTCGATCAGCGGGGCTTTCAGATCTCGCAGAGCGCTGGCGAGCAAGGCGACTACGTTATTGAAAGGGCGTTTGCCGAGCGTTAGCCCTCGAGAGCACCGGAGGATTCACTGGCAGTCATCCTTGCTTCAAGGATGTCCTGCGAATCGGTATTCTCATCCTGATCGGGAATCAAGACATAGCCCACGCCCCAGACCGTTTGCAAATAGCGGGGATGGTGCGGATCGTCTTCTAAAAGTTTCCGTAGTCTGGAGATTTGTACATCAAGACTACGATCGCTGCTTTCATAGTCGCGCCCGCGGGATAGTTGCATCAGACGTTGTCGCGACAAGGGTTCGCGTGCATGGCGTGCCAGGGCTTTGAGCGTGGCGAAGTCGGATGTGGTGAGCGGAATCGCTGTGCCTGCTTTCCGAAGACTGCGTGTTGACAAATCAAGCTCGAATTGTCCAAAACGCATCCGTTGTGGTTCGCTGCTTGGTGCGCCGGGCATTTCGGTCAGTCTTGATCGCCGTAAAACTGACTGAATCCTCGCTACTAATTCCCTCGGGTTAAAGGGTTTGGCAAGATAATCGTCGGCACCTGCTTCAAGTCCCGTAATGCGATCACTTTCATCGCCCCGTGCCGTTAGCAC
>Ga0194129_10010081_pt1 | contig 10367 bp, 10 predicted proteins | sample TA2KigCa35mmetaG_FD_150862 | JGI IMG/M metagenome (GOLD analysis project Ga0194129, IMG submission 150862) | Freshwater microbial communities from Lake Tanganyika, Tanzania - TA2015038 Kigoma Deep Cast 35m | ecosystem: Environmental > Aquatic > Freshwater > Lake | place: Tanzania: Lake...
GGAAATCTGGAGCGATTATCCTACGGATGAAGATTATTTCTTCAACGAGGACGAGTTGTAATTTTACGAACAAGAAAACCTTCAAAGGCCGCCCAAAGCGGCCTTTTTTATTGGGCAAAAACGATAGTGTTTTTTCTGTTGATTACCGCTCCTGTATTCAGTTTGAACCGGAAAGTGAGCACTGCCGTATCGGGCATACTTTTCCAGGAAGTCACTGTCCAGTTGGATTGAAATGAATAGGTCCTGAGCTGTTGTTTATCAATAGGTTCGTGGGTAATCTTCACAATCTCTATGTAAGGATTGTCCTCCATACTGGCACCTGCCGGTGTACCGGGTAAATCTTTGTTGCAGGTAACTTTTACGCTGTCAGAAAGCACGAAAGAACGGTAACTTATTGCCAGCTCTTTTGTGTAACCCATACAACCTGTTTTTTTCGTTGATTTACTCTCCAATGCGGTCTCTACCTCATATGTAAACTGGATAATCGGCTACACCACATTGGCCACAGAATCGGCAAAGTAAACCTGGTTGATACCGCTGACAAATTGCTAATCCACAGGGCCGTCGCAAATGCAGCCGGTGGCTAAAATCACTGTGGCAATACAAACTGGTATACGCATGGGTAAGGTATATAAAAAAGCGGCGCCAATTGGCGCCACTTTTGAAAATTACTTTACAATGGTCATTTCATTCAGCAGGTGGCCCGCGCCGCCAAGTTTATCCATGATAAACAGGGTGAAACGTATATCCACGCTGATAGTTCTTTGAACCGCAGGCATAAATCCGAAGTCGCTGGCAATGGCTTCCCAGTTTCCGTCGAAGGCGGTTCCGATCAGCTCGCCTTTACCATTGATGACAGGGCTTCCGCTGTTACCGCCGGTAATATCGTTGTCTGTAAGGAAACAGGTGTGCAGTTCGCCATCTTTGTCGGCATACTGCCCAAAGTCCTTTTTGCGGATCATTTCCAGCAGGGTTTCGGGAGCATCAAATTCAAAATCACCGGCCTTGTATTTTTCCAGGTAACCGTGTGCGGTGGTAAATTCCTTGTAAACCACACCGTCTTTGGGATCGTAGTTCAGCACGGTTCCGTAGGTCATGCGCATGGTACCATTGGCATCGGGGGCCATTACCTTATCGGGATTCATTTCGCTTAATCCGGCCAGGAATAAACGGTCGGCGCGCAACTTTTTGGCATTGATATCATCGTAAATAGGTTTCAGATCGCCGCTGAGTTTGCCGTTATAGCCGCTTACGATGGCGTAGACCGGGTCTTTGGTTAATGCACTCACCTTTGGTGCTTTAAGAAACTTGGCCATTTTGGCTTTGTCGGTAAATATACTGGTTTTCCAGAGGTAATCGGCCAGTTTGTTATAGTCACGCTTGTATTTGGAAACCAGTGAAGTGAGGGAAATGGGAAGATTCGCATGATCCAGGTCTTCGTACACATGGCGCAGCACGGCTGCCATTACTTCCTTCTCAATGGGCGCATGGAACTCCTTGAACATATCATCCAGCATACCTGCCATTCTTTCGGCCATCTTGGTGCCATCAGGTCCCATTTTACCATCTTTCGCATCGCGCACCAAGGCAGATGACTGCAATGCAAACATCATGGGCTGGCTGTTGGCGATACCATCCTGCAAGTAAACAGGATATAGACCATATTGATTAAGTTTTTGGTAAACTTCGTCATACAGTGAGGTCACCTCACCATAAACATCCTGTTTGTTGTTGGCTTTCACCCATGCTTCAAACGCCAGTTCTTCTTTTTTACGCTTGTCGAACATTTCGGGCTTGCTGAGTTCGCCGGCTTCTCCGTTGAACTTGTTCCAGTAGTTGCCCAGTCCGGCCAGTTTATCGCTGTACATGAGGCGGATGGTGGCATCCTGCTTCATGTATTTCTCATATACATCCATGATGTCACGGCGCACCTGCACACGCATGGGACGCTCTTTGCTGCCGAGGTAGCGCACGCCTTCGCTGTAGGTATAGCGGGTGGTGCGGCCGGGGTATCCCATGATCATGGCAAAATCGCCTTTGGAAGTGCCTTTCAAGCTCACCGGGAAGAACTTTTTGGGTTCGTAGGGCTTGTTGTTTTTGTTCATGTCTGCGGGCTTGTTGTCAGCACCGGAATAGATGCGGAACATGCTGAAATCGCAGGTATGACGGGGCCAACGCCAGTTGTCGGTTTCACCGCCGAATTTACCCACGTTTTCTGGGGGCGTGCCTACCAGGCGGATATCGCGGTAAACCTCGTAGTACATGGCAAGAAAGCGGTTGCCGCCCCAAAATGCCACTACTTCCACAACATAATTGGATTTCTCACCACCCAGGCTCTCTTCCAGGGATTTTTTCGCTTTGGCAGTGGCTTCTGATACGGCTTTGCCGCGCTCGGCTTCCACCATATTCACAGCGATACCGTTCAGCACTTTGTCGGTCACATCTTCCACCTTGCGCAGCAGACCTATATTGAAGTTGGCAGGACGCTCCTCTTCTTTGGATTTGGCCCAGAAGCCGTTGCTGAGGATATTGTCCTGCGGGGTGCTGAGTTCCTGAATTGCACCATAACCACAGTGGTGGTTGGTAAGAAACAGGCCTTCGCGGCTGATGATTTCGCCGGTGCAGAACATACGGCCCTGCTTGCTCATGAGGCGTACTACGGCGTCTTTGAGGGAGGCGTTGTTGATGCTGTAAATGTCTTCTGCGGTCAGTTTCAGGCCTTTTCCCTGCATGGGATCCTGCAATTTTGCCACCATGGTCAGGGGCCACATGCCTTCATCGGCGCGCAAACCCAGGATGCTGGTAATGGACAGCAGTAAAGAAAATATGGTTTTTTTCATAGGTTTTATAAACGAATTGCAAAGATGCGAATTTTTGGGCAAAGCAAGGATTTGGAAATGTGGGTTATTTTTCGTATATTTACGTTAACCACCAATTTTAATTTATTTAATTTTATGAAAACGAACATGGGGACTAAAGACCGGCTGGCACGCGTGGGCATGGCCATTCTTTTTTCTATTTTGTACATCTATACACCGGTAGAGAGCATTTGGACGGTTCTGTTGCTTTTCACCGGCGGCTATATGATAGGCAGCACAGCCATTGGGTATTGCCCGGTTTATGATGTGATAGGGTATACTACTTGCAATAAGGAGAAGAACCTAGATGATTGAGTGTAAGATTGGCGCGGAAAAACCTTTATGTGCAGTTAAAAGTTAGAAGTCAAGAGTTTGTCTGTGCCTGAATAACGTTGGCCTTTCTCAGGACGGGACAGTGAAAATAAAAAAACAAATACAAAATTTAGAATTTTTTTTTGACAATATTTCATTAACCTTTATTGGTTTCAAACTATTTAGGAACTATATAGCCGTTTGTTTGAGCAGGAACTATTTGGCCTGCATTATAACCATTTGGAAACGGGTCGTCCCCAAACTGATTGTTTCCTTTTAAATCTGGAAAAGCTATAAAAACAAAACCTGTCGGGACCGTATATTGGGTACTTTGATATATTATATTTACTTTCTTGTCTACTAAAAACCCTATAATTGTGCCTTGAGCAGCACAATTATAGATATGCTTGTTAGGTGTACCATTACTAAAATTCACTAGCATCCCTGCACCCGCAACTCTATTTACTTCAACTTGTCCTACACCACAGTTATTCCCTGCGGTTAAACCCACCGCAACACCGTTAATCGTTACCCCATCTCCATTACTAGGATGTCTGGGGGTGTTAATTATAGACTTGATATATAGATTCTTTCCTGCCGGAACCGTATATGGTGTAATTGATACTGCCGCAGACAGTGTAGTATATGGCAAAATATCATAAGTTAATTTTGTATAATTTTTTATTCCGTCCGGCATTTGGTAGTTGGTTAAGTTTCCTAAACTAATTGACGAATTATTTTGAATGTAAAATTTTCCGCCGTTTTTGCTTAGGTAAACAGTATCTCCTATCTGATTTAAGGTCTGTATTTCATTAGTTTCACTGCTATCCGGCAAGGCAACTGTTCCTCCGTTTTGGTTTAATATAATTCTTCCGCCCGTGCGGCTGATGGTTTGCAATTCATTGGTGCCGCTGGAGTCATTCAACACCACATTGCCACCACCATTGCTCAAGGTTATTCTGCCTTTGCCGGAGCTGATGCTTACGGTCTGTAATTCATTCGTAGCTGATGAATCCGCCAGCTGAACGGAACCACCATTGCTCAAAGTGATCGTGCCCTTGCTTGTTGTAATTCCCAGTTGCTGTTTGTCGTTGTCGGTGATGGTTACCGAACCGCCGCTTTGGCTCAGGGTTATTGTATTGCCACTCTGACTGATGGTTTGTAATTCATTGGTGGCACTGCTATCAGGCATGGAAACTGTTCCTCCGTTTTGGTTTAATATAATTCTTCCACCTGTGCGGCTGATGGTTTGCAATTCATTGGTTCCGCTGGAGTCATTTAAAACTATATTCCCTCCACCATTACTCAAATTTATACGGCCTTTACCCGCACTGATGCTGAGAGATTGTAATTCATTCGTGGCTGAGGTATCGCCATCATTCACATTTATTTGAACACTGTTGCCACTGCTGATGCTCAGGGTTTTGGTGCTTCCTGTACCTGTAAGACTCAAGGTCTGTTTATCATCATCGGTAAAACTGCCGCCGCCCTGGCTCAGTGTTACTGTGCTGCCCGTTTTGGTGATGGTTTGTAATTCGTTAGTGGCACTGCTATCCGGCAAGAATATGGTTCCACCGTTTTGATTCAGTATGATTCTGCCGCCATTGCGGGTAATGCTTTGCAATTCATTCGTAGCGCTTGAGTCCGGAAGTGTGACCAGGCCACCGTTAAGGCTCAGCAGCAGTCTGCCACCATTGCGGCTAAGGGTTTGAATCTCATTTGTGGCCACACTGTCTTTGTCTGCCACCGAAAAGAAAATGGGTTTGTAATTACCTAGTTTTATTTGTCTGCCGGTGCCATTAACCGTCAGTGTAAGAGAGTCTCCGCTTTTTCCGGAAAACATGGCGTATGGTATACTCCAGAACTGCGTGGTTCCCATGTCCGTATAGCTCGGGGTCCAGCCCCAACGGGGAATGGAAGGGGCCACACATATTTTCAGGTTGAAAAAGTATTTATCCTTATCCCAGGGGATATCGGTGAGCTTGGTGTAGGTGCCGGAAAGGTATTTTCCCTGGCCTACAATGACGCTAAACATCGCATCGGCATTGCTTGTTACCTTATGCTCATCGGCATACATGACGGTGCCGGTGGCGCTGCCCCTTAGCACCGTAGTTTGCACATAGATGGTGCGCCTAACTGCAAGGTTGCCACTGCCATCGCGCGCTACCGCCTGATATATCATGCCGTTGGGCGGGGCGGTTTGGGCGAAGGAAAATCCAGTAATTATAATAAAAACTGAAAACAGTATATGTTTTTTCATGTATTTTAAGATTTAAGTTTGATGAGGGAGTAGACCCACTGTTCACCGGCCGTATCTCGAATTTTTACAAAGTAGTTTCCTTCGGGCTGTTCTGTGAGGAGAATGGGTGTTCGCCACACATTTTCGCCTTTAATACTAACGGTGCTGACCATGCGGCCGACATTGTCAAAAACTTCGATACTTTCAACGTTTTTGCCTTCCACCCAGTATTTCCCGAAGCCGGGATTGGGATACACCCGAATATCAGTTACCCGCGGAGCATCATTGCATATTTCTCTGAATGTACCTGTTACGTTATACATCTCAGATTGCCCATACACATTACCACCCTGCACCATAATGCAGCGGGTGCGGCTATCCTGCATTACAATGGCTCCACCAGAATTGGCATTTACACTGTCTGAAATGGCAAAGGATGCAAAACCGCCAAAAACCAATGTTTGTGCACGGACTGCAGTAACGCCGGAAAGCAGCAGGCCAATTAACAAGATTTTATTTCGCACGGTAATGGTATTGGGTATTGGGGTTTATGCCGGAACCATCATCTACGAGACGCATAATCAATATAGACTCGTTTAGGGTTTCGATATTGTAGGTAAACTTACCTGTTCCGCCTGTGGTAAGGGTTTCGATTAGTTTCGCTCCGGCAATATCCATCAGATATTTTCCGCCCATTCCATCCGAATCCATGTAGGTACTGTCTGCCTTATACGTTATGGTATATTGCAATTCCTGTGGAGAAAGTACATACAAGGTATCGTTCATATACAACTTTTGTATTTGCCAGGTTTTGGAAGTTTTGCCGCTAAACAATTCCTGCTTGGTAGGGGCAGGAGGATCATCGGTTTTCTTTTTACAGCCAATAAAAAATGAAGCTGCCAATGCAGTGAATAGCAATACTCTCATGAAATTTTTTTGTTTCATATTTCGAAGGTATACAAATTTAGCAATTAAAGTACTACCCGTGTAAAATTTTAATAATACGAAATTGCTCCAAGTATTCAAAAGCATGATAATTTATACACTCTTGACTAACTGCAAACCACAACACCCCTACCCACCCGCCTTCGGCGCTATTTCCTTCAATCCCTTTGCTGTAAGTACAAACCGAACCAAAGCCAGTTTATCAGGAGAAAACATGGTTAATGATTTACCGCTCTCGTCCTGGGCTTTAACATAGCGGTAGTGCACCAGGGTACGCACAATGTCCAGCGTTACTTTGGGATGAAATTTAGTTTCCGTAACCACTGCTTCCATGCTCTCGGGGTGGAGCAGGCAGTTCATTACCTTCAGTTCGTCTTCCCCGATTTCAAGCATGGTTAATCCTGAAACTTTTCGGGGCGCATCTGGGGGAAAAACAGCACTTCCTGTATGCTCTGCTGGTTGGTGAGCATCATGGTCAGGCGGTCTATACCCACACCCAGTCCACTGGTGGGCGGCATGGCATATTCCAGTGAACGGATGAAATCGAGGTCCATGCTCATGGCTTCGTCATCGCCGCGCTCAGCCAGTTTCATCTGCTCTTCAAAACGTTCCTTCTGGTCAATGGGATCGTTCAATTCCGTGTAGGCGTTTGCGATTTCCTTGCCATTCACATACAGCTCGAAACGCTCTACCAGTCCGGGTTTGCTGCGGTGCTTTTTGGTCAGCGGGCTCATCTCCACAGGATAATCCGTGATGTAGGTGGGCTGCACCAGGTGTTTTTCGGTAGTGGCACCAAATATCTCATCAATCAGCTTGGCGCTGCCCATCTGAGGCGTTACTTCAACACCACATTTCTTGGCCATTTCACGCAATTCTGATTCGTTTTTTCCTTCTACATCGAGCTTTCCGTATTCGCGGATGGCATCAAACATGCTCAGGCGGCGAAACGGGGCCTTAAAGCTGATATCATTATCTCCCACCTTGCATTCGGTGGTGCCGTTTACGTCCATGGCGCACTTTTCCAGCATTTGCTCCACAAACTCCATCATCCAGAAATAATCCTTGTAGGCTACATAAATCTCAAGACCGGTAAATTCGGGGTTGTGGGTTCGGTCAATACCTTCGTTGCGGAAGTTTTTAGCAAATTCATAAACGCCGTCAAAACCGCCCACAATGAGGCGTTTGAGATACAATTCGTTGGCAATGCGCAGGTACAATTGCACATCGAGTGCGTTGTGGTGGGTTACGAAAGGCCTTGCAGCAGCACCACCGTGTATGGGCTGTAAAATGGGGGTTTCCACCTCCAGATATCCCTTGCTGTTGAAGGTTTCACGCAGGCTTTGCACCACCTTGCTGCGTTTGATGAATATGTCTTTTACCCCGGGATTCACCACCAGATCCACATAGCGCATGCGGTAGCGGGCCTCGGGGTCGGTGAATGCATCATATACATTGCCATCCGCATCCTGCTTTGGCAGGGGCAATGGGTTCAGGCACTTGGAGAGCAGCTGCAGTGCAGTTACGTGCACGCTTGTTTCACCCGTTTGGGTGGTAAATACATGTCCTTCCACGCCGACGATATCGCCAATGTCGAGCAGCTTTTTAAACACTTCATTATACAGGGTTTTATCTTCACCGGGGCAAATCTCATCTCGGTTTACGTAGATCTGTATACGGCCGGTGCTGTCCTGCAGGTTGGCGAATGCGGCCTTGCCCATAATGCGCTGGCTCATCATCCTGCCGGCCAGGCGAACATGTTTATAGCCTTCGGAGTTTTCGGGGTATTGCGCCTTGATATAGGCGGCGTAGTGCGTTACTTCGAACGCTTCGGGCGGAAAAGGGTCTATGCCCAGCTCACGGAGCTGTGCCATTTTTTGCCGGCGCACCAGCTGTTGTTCATTCAGGTCGTGGTCAAACATGATTTCACCGCAAAATTAGGGTTTTTGGGTTGATAAGCAATCCTTGGCAGCCAGAGGTTTATAGGCTAAGAAACGGTATCCTCTTGCTATGGGCAATGGTGAGGTAATTGTAATCAGTGTCAATAGCTTGGGTGTGTTCTCGTCTTGTCGGTCTCACCATCACACGTGCCTTTCGCAAAGACCAACAAGGGGGAAATAGAATTACACAAAACCCTATAAACTATGAATGTCAACTGTGTCACTCTTTGTTAGCACGGGACAATCAAATAAACAAATCACATCCTCCTCAAAAACGTCTCACTGAACAATCCCATGCTACCGCCGGTGTGCAAAAACACGCCCCTGCCCGGCAAGGCCTTATCCCGCAAGGCCCATAAGGCCTTTCCTGTATAAACGGGATCAAATAAAATACCCGTTTGTGCAATGGCACTTTTTACAAAATCCATGAGTGCTTCACTGGTTTTGGCATAGCCACCAAAAGCATATCCATCAAGCACTTCAACGATTTCTGACAACCCTGCTTCTTGTATAAAGTGCCTTTGTTCCTCAAAATTGTTGAGGACTGCCACCGCATATACACGCGTTTTATAACCGCAGGCCTGTATGCCTTTTCCTAGCCCAATGGCAGTGGTGGCTGTGGCTGAAGCATGCAATAGATAATCAGGGGCAAAGGGCAGCGATTTCACAATACCCGCAACACCTTCCCAGGCAGCTTCTCCTGCACCCCCCTCGGCAATGCAATGCGCAGTAAGGTCTTCGCCAAAATGGCGGGCAAACAATTCCGGTTTATGGCGGTAATCCTCGCGTGAAACGGGTATCAGCTGCATGCCATACAGCTGCGCTGCCCTGAGGTAATGGTTGTCTATGGGTTCATCGGCGCGCAAAAAGGCAGCAGTCTGCAAACCCATAATGGCGCCTGCTGCGGCTGTAGCCAGCAAATGGTTGCTATAGGCACCGCCAAAGGTTACCAGACGGCTCTTGCCTTTTTGTTGTGCATACAATATATGGTACTGCAGTTTGCGCCATTTGTTGCCGCTCACCAGCGGATGAATCAGGTCATCGCGCTGAATGTACACATCTCCTTCAATACCCTTTATTTTCAGGGGTTGCAGGGGTACATACAGGTTATCAAACTCGGTGCTCACTTTGGCCGGGCTTCACGGATAATATCGGCAATGCTGCCTGCGGCCACGGCGTGGTAACCTTTTCGGGCTTCGCTGAAAATCTGCTCTGCCAATGCCTTGCCCTTGGCGGTTTTCACGAGGTTCTTGTAAATAGGCAGCAAAAACTTGCGCCTGCCCACCGATTTCAGAAACTTCGCCATTTCCGGATAGGCTGATTCATAGCCATTTTTTACAGAAAGGGTGTACCAGTCACAGGCAATTTCCGCATTGCCGATGCCGGTAAACGAAAATATCTTGTCGAGGGCCGCCATTTCCTCCACACTCAGCGCTGGCATGCCCCTCAGCAAAAACAACCAGTGGTGGGTAGTATAGCCCTTGGTATCAATATCGGCAGGGTTTCTGGATTTTGTATACAGCGCCACCGCATCATTCACACGCTGCAATTCCTTGCTATTTACCACCGGCGCATCTTTGGGCAAGCCTGTTCCGTAAATCCATGTATTCAAATCAATTTTGCCCGGATGTTGATTTAGCAGCTTTTCATTGAGGTATGCCACAAACCTTTTGGTATTCATGGTCTTGAAAGCGTGGGTTTTGAAGTAATCGTTCAAAAATGCATCCCAGGCAGGCCTTCCCACCACTTCCTCTATTCTGCGAAGGAAAAAGCGGCCTTTTTCATAGGCAATATCGGTAACACCGTCATCGGGGTTGCGACCGTCGAGGTTTAAAAACAGTTTGGTATCATCCGGCGCTTCCTGCATCAGGTCACCCAGGGTGTGTTGCAATTCGCCGCGGCCAATCCCGGCCAGCATTTCGGCGTAATCGTGCCCGTAAATTTTCTCGATGATGCGCTGTTCGAAATACACGGTGAACCCCTCGTTCAGCCAGAAATCGCTCCAGGTTTCGTTGGTCACCAGGTTGCCACTCCAGCTGTGGGCCAGTTCGTGTGCCACTAAACTCACCAGACTGC
>Ga0194129_10010085_pt1 | contig 10363 bp, 16 predicted proteins | sample TA2KigCa35mmetaG_FD_150862 | JGI IMG/M metagenome (GOLD analysis project Ga0194129, IMG submission 150862) | Freshwater microbial communities from Lake Tanganyika, Tanzania - TA2015038 Kigoma Deep Cast 35m | ecosystem: Environmental > Aquatic > Freshwater > Lake | place: Tanzania: Lake...
TGAAATATGTATGTAAAATTTTAACTAAAATTTTCTAATATTCTTCGATATGTACGAAGATGGTGGTAGTTGCGGGTATATGGTGGCTATATTGGCTAATATTGGGGTAATATTTGTGTATAATAGAGGGTAATTGGCGGTATATGCGGGTGTTTTCGCGTGTGATGCCGTTAAATATTTAATACTTAGAGTCACTTTCAAAAAAACTTAATAAAATTTCATTCCCCCATTTCCCCACACTCTACCCCACTTTACCCCACTCCTGTACACATACATACTTCTATGCTCTCTTTCCGACGATTTTTAATAGAATACGACGTAGATGCTAACCGTAGAAGAAAAAACTTACCTTCATTTAAAGGTTTACGGGGACCAAGTATTTCAAAAGAATTATATAATCAAAGAGACTTCTTCTTAGATCATTTGGAAGATTTACACAGAAAAGGTCTAATGAGTGATCTTTTCTATGATCCTTCTGACTCTATCATGGATCCATTAGTTATGTCCTCAGAAGATCTTTTAGATCATTTGAATCATGCAAAAAAACATTTACCGGATCATATACACGACGATCTAGACTTTGCTGTTGATACCATCATTCTACACAATCCCATGGATAACCTCACCTTACAGAACAAGGGTGGAGTTAAAGGAACTATTTCTAAGTTTTCTCCTGACGGGAGTTCAAACGAGGAAGGGCAGTCTGCTGGGGAAAATTTAGATGATGTTCATCAAAAAAGATTCAAACTACGCACAAAGTTAAATGTTAAAGGCAAATATTTCAAAAAAATTAAACCTTAATAAATACTTCCATGCTCTCTTTCCGACAATATTTCTTTTAAAAAACTATTTTAGATCATGTCGGTTAAAAATATCTTTCTCGGGGACTGTATTTGTCGCATTGACTCCTATAAGTTCTGCAATTCTTCGGTAAATACCATCCCTAGTTTCATCTACAGTATGGTAAGTATATTCAGATGCTTTGTGTCTTTTGCTATGATCACGCATTGTGGCAGCAACATGATTTAACACCCTCATGGTTTCAGTAGGAGTGTGGTGTACTCCAGACCTCTTTCCAAACTCCCCACCATGAGTGAACGAAACATGGTTCGCTCCATCTTCCTCTGGACCAATTATCACTTTAAGTATGTCTGTAGGTAGAAGGTATTCATAAACTTTATTACCATCTTCAACATATGGTTTTGGTACTTTGATACGACTGATGTTTAGTCCTTCTAAAAGATATTGCCCGAATGATTTCATGACCACTTCACCAATGGAATTTCCTTTATTCTATTTATACGAAATAGGAATATAATAATCAAATAGTTTCTGCTATTGGCAGATCATTAAGAGGTGATTCGTTTACTTCTAGTTATGGAGCTATTCCAGCAGAATCTTTTAGTGACCCATCGAAAATAAAATAAAATTAAATTCTAGGAAGGTTTGATCTGTACTCAGATCCTGCCCTGTGTGCTTCCACATATCCTGAAATGTGTGCATAGTCTGGATGAAGTTCCATACCAGACATTCCGTGGTATCTACCAAGCTCTCTAACATGCTCTGGATGGGTTAGGGGAAGAGGAATGCCTCTTTCATTCTTTCCTCCAAAATTGCCCCCACCAGCTTTTCTGGGCAATGCCCATGTTGGGTATACTTCTCTGGTTCTGGGATCTATATCCGTTTCGTCAGTAGGTACAGGGGTTATATCAGGCTCTTGGTACACACCGGGAGCTGAGGCTACTGGACGAAATGGCGGTTCATTTAACCGAATAGCCTCGTCACTATCGTCTAATGTATCCCTACGAACTTCGAATAAAAATTTTCGAAAAGAAAGCATGAAATTATGTTACAGAATTAAATCCTGCAACGAAGTCCTTATTATTGAAATAATGATCTGGAGTTCTAAGACCCTTATGTTCCCTTGCATGATCTGCTCCATGCTGGAATGCTTCTTCTGGAGTCATTTTATTCAATGGTTTGGTGCTTCTCCCGAATTTATCCACGATCTCGCCACCCATTATGTCAGAAGCTGATGGTAGGTTTTTTGTACTACCTGGTTTGGTGCTTCGCATAAATGCATCTACAATATCATCGCCCAATATGTCGGCTTCGGAAAGAATTTGTTTTAATTTTAAATTCTCTTCTTGAAGTTGTTTTAGTTGACGCTTGAGATAAAGGTTTTCTATGAATGTCATACCTTATTTATACTAAATAAGTATGGAACCAAAAAATATGGCATTTCATCCTTTGAAATATTTAACAGAGCAACAGATACTTCAAATTCTAGAAACTGCTGAAGGAGAAATTGAGTTTCCAGGTTTATTTCAAAGAAGTAATTCTGGAAGATCATTAAATATTCTGAGAGCAATAGATCACGCCAGAAATGCTTTTTCTTCAGGTGGTCATGAAGCATTGTCAAGACTCACAGATCATGTAATTCATGGAAGTTATTCTGGAAATCAGGGCATAGAAGCTCGTAGAATGTTAAGTGCATTACTCACTCATTATGCTACACAAAATCCAAATATACAATCAGATCAGCATCATGGCCATGGTCGTTTGAATGTAGATGTATCTAAATTAGAACATCCAGACTTACCGCATCATACTAATGCAACAAGAGATGCAGATTTGTACAGAGATCAGTTGCTTGCTCAATTAGCAAATGGAACATATCAGCCACCAAGACAACATGAAAGAGTTGTTGATCTTTCCTATCATGGAAGAGGTATCAGCGATCATCCAGAAGCACCAGAAGTAAAGGTAATTAATCTTGGTGCAATGTCAAGATCTGCAAGAGCTTTTGATCTTGATAGAGCAGCAAGAGAAGGAAGTCCTACTAGAATCGCTCCAGAAAGCAGAAATAATCAAGCAATATCATCTGGTCTTGGAATACAGCAAGATGAAGTTGGACAGTTGCATGGTGTTAGATTAGGTGAAACACAAGAATTAAGCAGAAGACATGCCGCTGAAATACAAGGTAGAGTAGCCCAAGCTAGAACTCAAAGGGAACTGCAAGCACTTGCACAGGGTCAACAACTAATAGCCCAACAACAGGAACTATTAGGACAAAAACAGCAAGAAACATCACAACAACAACAAGCTCTAGGACAAAGACAGCAAGAAACATCACAAGAAACTCAAAAACAGTTACATAAAATATTATCAGCATCAACATCTTCAATGACACCGGAAGAAGAAGTTTTAAGTGCTCCTTTACTGAAAGTATCTACAGTAAATACTATGCAAAGTCTAAAATCTCCAGCGTCATCTAGAATTCCTAGAAAAAGAAGTGTTGCTATGAAGGAATCTATGGAAATTTATGTAAATGAAATTAGAAGACTAATGAAATGAAAAAGAAAACAAAAAAACAAACAAAATTGTATTTCGCCAAACACCACAATGGAGACATATGTGTTGAGCTTCTTCTATCTGAAGCTGAACTCAAGAAGGCTTCTCTTCGTGCATCTGACCCAAAGAATGCTCTTCAGCTCTCAGGGCAGAAGAGATGTAGCATCGGAACATGCTGCACCAAGGAAGTTGTCTACATCGAAAACGAATGTAAACCGTGTCTTGCGTGTGACTGGATAAAGAAGATAAAAAGCTTCTTCTAATATCCTTTTACGATTTTTCTGATCGCAAGTAGAGACAAAGTAAATAAAAGAATAGTTACGATTTGGACAAGAACAAATCGTAATTTTTCTTTCATACTTTATTTATCACACAGAGATCATATCAATGAACCGATTGAGCATGACACGGGAAGTCATCTTGCGATCATTCATCTTGATGAAGGCAGACTTGAGAGAGGTGAAAGTCTTCTTCTTGGACTCAAGGAACTCGTCCTCGTTCATGCCAATGTCGATCTCAGTAGATGACTTGACAACGAACACCTCATCGAAATTGTTCTTAATGGGTGCAGGAAAGAAGCCTTCAGTTTCGTACAACTTGTTGATCTTCTCCTTCTGTTCCGGAGTCTCGTTACCACTGAAGAATCGGCATCCTGCATTCTCTGCCTTGCGAACAGTATCAAGGTGAAAGTGAATCATGTTGCAACCAGTACGGTCCTTGATCATCTTGGTCAATGCCTGTGTCAGGCTGCGGCTAAGGTAGTTGTACTCATATGACAGACCAGTTTCCGAATCAACCAGGCAATACTTGTCGCTGCCATAAATGGTCTTTTTATGGAAGAAGCCATCACCGTCACCATCGGTCATGAAGACCGTATTGACGATCTGAAGATTGTACTTCTTTCGGAACTCAGGAATCACCTTGAGTGCAACCACCATGGCCTGGTTCAAAGGAGTAGATCCCATGCCAATTTCATCCGGAGTGGGAGGAACGAGATTGAGCATACCAAACTTCTTCATCTTGTGGTAGTTGTACTTGATACCAACCCAATTCATGATCTTCATGGCATGATCAAACTCGGTGTTCGTCATGCGAGAAGACAGAAGATTGATCATGCAGAAGCTGTCGAAAGAGATGGAAGTATCATCCTTCGGAGTAAAGTTGGCAATGTGCTTCTCGTCAAAGAAGCAGTTGCTGAAACTATACACTTCAAACGGAATCTTCACCTTGCGGCAGAAGATGGCAATCTGAAACAACTGCAACATGACATCGTGAATCGTACAAGTCATAGAACCACTCCAATCAAGGAAGACCACGAAACCGTGATTCTTGCCGTCCTTGGTAATAGTACGGGACAGGAAGATATCTTCCGAAATCTTGTACTGGTGAAGCTTGTCCATGTTCAACTTACCAGTCTTGTTGATGCGAGACTTGCGAGACTCATCAGCAGCCTTCTTACGATTGAACTGGTTCACCATGATGCTGACAGACCTCTCAGAGTCAGTCTTCACCTTGGCAACAAGACGATCCATGGCTTCATGAACGCGCTTGGCATAGGCGGGATCATTGTTACAGGCACGATCAATTGCATGGCAATCAATGCGCTTGTAGAATACCTTGTGATCGACAATGGCATTGTCAAGATCAATGTCAGGCAGAGTGCAGATATGAGTGCTTGATCCGGAGTTATCAAGATTATTCTGAAGATTCTTCTCAAGATTCTTCATCGTGTCCCCATCCTTGACGGGAGTACGATCAGTCATATGCTCATGATTGTTACGAGATCCTGAGTTATTATCATTACCATCATTATTATTATCATCCCCGCCAGACCCCGGCGAAAAAGATTCCATCATTTCATTGTCGAATGAAGTGTTCTCTCCGTTACTAGACAGAGCGATCTTATGCATATCATCCAATTCAGGAGAGTTGTTCTGAATGTTCTTGTTCTCGTTGATGAAATCGTAAATGTCCTTACTGAGAACCTTTACATCTTCATGAGTACGAATAACTTCACACCGATTGACGAAAACCATCTCTTGAGAAGTGAAGATCACATCGTTGTGCAGAACAGGACCAATCTTGAAATGAAGGTTCATGCGGTCAATGAAAGGAAGATCATTGATGTTCTTGCCTTCAATCTCAAACATGTCCATTTCATAGATTTCTTTGTAGCCGTGGAAGAAGTCACGACGAAGGCCCGGATACTCTTCCTTGATCATGCGCTCAATACGCGCATCCTCAACGATGTTCCAAACAAGCTTGGCGAGATCCACATCCTTACCAATCTCCTTGGTGAAGTCAATGAACTGCTGAGGGGTCATTTCCGGGGTGTAGAGGGCATGGCCAACCTCATGGCCGATGAGCATATCCATCAGGCTACCAGTCATGTTCTTCCACACAGGAAGCGTCAGAACGCGCTTGTGGAGGTCAAATGACGCAGTGCTGGCATTGGCATCATGGCGAACCATGATGTTTTCGGTTGCGAGGATCTTGGCAAGAACGTTCTTTGATGCGGTGTTGTTCATGCCCCAAGTATACCACAACTACATGGGATTCAAGGGGTAAAGCCAAAATTTCCATTAAAAAACCCCCTTGCGGGGGTTTCTTTTTTATCTATTTGATTTTTTAAAATGCTCTGGTCGATTGTCTGGCCATGCGGGTCCTGGTGGTGCTGCTTTTATTTTTTCTTGTTCTAGTTTGAAAGCATCATAAGCTGCAACCAACGCCCTAGCAGCATCCATTACAGTTTCTGGGTGCGAAGGTTGTGTACCCAAACTTTCTCTGTGACGTATGTTAGCCAATCTTTCATCGGTTAATATTTCGTCTTCTTTATGCGCTTCATATCTAGCAATAATTGCATCTTCTTCTGTTTCTTCTTTAAGTTTAGATTTACTTGCCATATGAGCAGCGTGTATGTCGTCAATATGCGCCCTGAAATCGCCAACTAAATCATCTCTTCCACTATCAGACAAAAAGTGCCATTTGTTTTCTATATTTTTATGGGTCGCCAATAAATCCCTAGATTCCGGTTTACCCCAGTAATCTTTAGGATGTCCAGTACCATCATCTTCTAAAAATTGTTTGTGGGCCTCAGCAGCAAGATCTGGTAATTCATCTCTAATTTTTTTCATAACCTCTTCTTCATCAAAATCTCTTTCTGGAACTTGATATTCGTCATCATTCGTTTCGTAAAGACTCTTTGGCTTCTGCCATGAGTTCTTTCGCATTGAATTTTGGAATCCAGTCATGTCCTGGTTATTTTGTTGCATGTTTTGAATGTAAGATAAGAATAGTTTTCTGTCCATACCAGTATTTATAAAAAAAGCCCTCCCCGAAGGGAGGGCCGTTTGTCACTCGCAGCGACCAAAATCAGGCATTCGCGGTCTGATTCATGCTAGCGAGATATGTGGCGAGTTCGGGAACTGAGTAGACCCCACGGCTCACGATGCGAGAAGGATCATTTACGATCCATCCCGGAGCCGCCTTCATCCCGCGCTTGAGAGCCAAGGACTTGAGGTAAGTCCTACCGAAGTTGACTTCAGCGGGGTTGGTGTGTCCCTCTTCTACGAGCCACTGACAAAACTTTGCTTGTGTATTCTTCATATCAATTTTCCTTTCAAACATTTTGAGTAGTATTGGCAGGAACATCCTGACCAATGTTATCATCCAACTTGCTGTACAAGGTAAAGAACCCTTCAGCAACCGAACCATCGAAACGAGCAAGAGCAAGCTTGATCGCAACTTCCTTGTTATTGAAGATCGAATATCCCTTGACGATATCGATCAAACGACGAGTGCTGATCACATCATCAACTGCACCCTCATAGAACGACTTGCGAATGATATCGGCCCAACGGACCAACTTATCCGCAAAGTTCTCATCCTTGATACCAAGCGATTCCATGTACTTCTTGAGAATACGCTCTTCAGTTGCGCGAGGAGGATACTCCTGCTCAATCGTGAAGTTGTAGCGATCAAGGAATGCTTCGTTCAGGATCTTGGTCCCGACGAAACGATCCGAATGTTCACCACCACGACCCTTGGTGTTGGCCGTAGCCACAATCGCAAACCCCTTGGCAGGAGCTATGAACTGGTTGACCTTCTTCAGATAGATGCCCTTGCCTTCAAGGACTGGCTGAAGGCACATCAACTTGTCGCTACCAAGATCCACTTCGTCAAGCAGCAGCACAGAGCCACGACGCATGGCTTCGATTACCGGGCCATAGACAAACTGAGTATTGCCATCGATGAGTCGCATTCCACCAAGGAGGTCATCTTCGTCAGTCTCAGCCGTGATGTTCACGCGAATGCATTCACGGTTGGTGTTGGCACAGACCTGTTCGACCATGGTAGTCTTACCATTGCCTGACAGACCAGTGATGTAGGTGACGGTGAAGTGACCGCTCTTGAGAATCTTCGACACGGTATCGAAGTTACCCCACTTGACATACTCAGAAATCTGAGTCGGGATAAGAGTATTGCGTTCACCATTAGACGATTCACGAACAAGATTAACGAGAGTCATTGTGTAAGTTCCTTTCGGTTAGGTGCGTTGATTATACTCTAACGAAATTCGATGTCAAGTGGTTGCAATCAAAATTCGAAAACAATTTAATGATACCAGTTGTCGTTCTTATCATCATCTTCAGGTGGGCCATCGAAGTATGGATGATTCGGTGGGCCGTAGTCTGTAGTATCCTGGTTTGTGTGCTTCCACCACAAATCAGACTTCATCTTGCCTCTGTTGAGGAATGCATCAACTCTTGCTTGTGAACGGACAAGTTCCATCTCTTCTAGTTCTTCCTTAAAAATATGCAATTCATGTGTCTTTGCATAATTTAGAATATTATTGTAGATGACTTCAACCAAATACAAATTGTGGTATCCTGCATCCATCTTGTTGAACCGTTCAATCATTGACGATAATAGTACTTTGCTTCGACGCATACAAATCTCCTTTGAAAACGCCTCTAAACCGATTAAGGCTTAGAGGCGGTGATCCCTGTCTGCCGTTTGGACGAATCCAGCTGCCGCATAAGGGAATCCTATAATATACACCTAATTTATCGAGTCCGGGTGGGACGGAGGAAGTAACGGTTGCTACCGCTACGAGTCTCCTCAGTGACCACGCGACCAATGTTCTCCTGACGAACATCGCTCATCAGTGCGCGGAAGTTGCCGACACCGAAACGGCTACGGGCTTCGTTGACTGTGAGGCCGTTGCCACGGCGCATGTAGTTGAGAACACGATCCTTCTTAGTCATAGTAATTGACATATGATTCAAACCTTTTTCTTCAGGAAACTCTTGAAACTGGGATTTGAAGTTGTTCCTGAATCAACCTCATACCCGACGATGTTTTTAGTATACCAAATTTTTTTGTTTTGTCAATCGTGTTCGTACCACTTTTTGACACAATTTTCGGCATCCTTGTAATTCTGAAAACTGTAGGTAGCAACATTGTTGCCATCTTCGTCGTACAGAGTAACGACGAATTCTTCCATTGAGTTGCGTTCAATCATTGACGAGCGAATGTGGTTTGATTCCATATTAATCTCCTGAAGTAGGGAGGGTGGGATTCGAACCCACAGCGTTTCTAATGTGCCAGATTTTAAGTCTAGTGCGTTTCGCCAATTTCGCCACATCCCCAAATTGTCAAGCAGTTTTTAGCTGCTTGACAAGTGCTCTAAACTCACTGAGAACAAATTCACGCTCTTTACAGAGTTTATCATACTTTTTAGTGTTCTCAGCCTTACCATCAGTCTCCACACGACCAATGTGTTTAGATGTTTCACCGAAATTGTAGAACAACTCCTCAAGTTTGTCAAGTGTCTTTTTTTCCATATTTCCTCACGATGTCATCGCTCATTTTTTCTTCTCCAATTTCTTGATGTCTCGCCATGTCTTCCAAATGAAGACACAGATAACCGTAATCAGGGACAGTATAAAAAGACACGATAGTTGTAGGAAGGTTACTTCATCCATTAGTTTGCTCCTTTCGGTCTAGCCTCATCGTTGGTTCAATCATTCGTAGTTTCCTTTATCAGTCCACTTGTCGGTGTAAAGTTCATCGATTTGTTTATCAAGTTTATCTACATCTTTTCTGTAGCACTCTGCCTTGAACTGCCAGTATGCTCGTTCCTTGGCAATGGTACGAATAATGTCAATAGCCTTGTTGAGCAAGGTGCTGTTGATCTTTTCACCAAGCATGAGTTCTGTGTGTGCTTGCTTGTCAAGCATGTCCAGAAGTTCTTCTTCCATCTGTGTGAGTTCTTCGCTCATGTTTATATTCTAGCAGCCTTTTGGTGTTAGTCAAGCCATTCTTCGTCAAGAAGACCAAAAGACTTCAATAATTTGTTATTGGCGTGTTCTATGGAATGACAATTGGCACAAAGAAGAATACATTTTTTGATTTCTTCGTGTCTATCACTTACCAATAGTTTATTGCTGTTGATAGAAAATTTTTTATTATTTGGATCTTTGTGGTGAAAGTGCAATGCACTGGGATGACCAGTAAATCCGCATTTAGTACACTTTCCACCCAATTTTTTAACTAAACTTATTTTAGAAATCCATCTGCGACGAGATACGCTACACGATCTGCATACAGTCGCATTGGACTTTTTTTTATCGTTAAAAGATTTTTTACAAAACTTACACTTACACATCAATGCCTCCGGTAGGATTCGAACCTACGACCGATTGATTACTTACCACTTCGGCTTTCGCCGCCCTTGCAGTTCGTGGTCTGGACTTTGCCTTCACCCGTTTTGGGTGCTCTCCATCAAGTCTCTACACCTTCGCACTTCTGCGCTTGGCTCGGCGTTGCCAGTTAAGGGTTCACCGAATTTGAAGAGTGATTCAATGAGTATTCCTACTCAAGGCTTCCTTCGAAAGTCAACTGCTGCTACCAACTGAGCTACGGAGGCTAAATTTTTAAACCAGATTCTTCAGACAAATCTCAATATCAGTCATGTATGACGAATGCAAATCACAGTATGCGTCAT
>Ga0194129_10010091_pt1 | contig 10360 bp, 13 predicted proteins | sample TA2KigCa35mmetaG_FD_150862 | JGI IMG/M metagenome (GOLD analysis project Ga0194129, IMG submission 150862) | Freshwater microbial communities from Lake Tanganyika, Tanzania - TA2015038 Kigoma Deep Cast 35m | ecosystem: Environmental > Aquatic > Freshwater > Lake | place: Tanzania: Lake...
TCCATATTGTAAGCAAGTAAATTTAAATTTTCAAACTGCTTTAACATCAGAAAATAATGCCAGTGAAAATGTTTCTGATGATAAAGCAGAAACAGCACCAATTTTACCCTCTGTTCAATCTGCTAAGTTACCTCAAAGTGAAATAGATGTACAAAAAGCAGCAACAAAACCGTGGTATCAATTTTGGGGAGGAAAATCGAGAAGACGCAATAAGAGAGAAAATAAACGTAGCAAAACAAATAGACACTATAAAAAATAATTTATTTTATATTTTTATTTTAAAATCTCATTACAAATATTAATAAAATTTATTTAATATTTATAATAAGTTTTTAAATTATATTAAATAAAAATAAGAACAATTTTTATTTAATTATTATATGTTTTATTGAATTGGTTTGATGTTTATTTTTTAAATTTTATATATTTTTAAGATAGGTATTGTCTTAGCTTAGAACTCTTTTGCTTTGGTTTTGAGTTTGAAGTAACAATATGGTCTAATAACTTATTTACAGTGTTGCTAAGTTCAGAAATAGTTTGTTCAAGCATAAGAACACGACTAGAAAGTTCTTCGAATTGTTGCTCATCATCATTGTCGTCAATATCGTCGTCAATATCACTATCCTCACCCTCATTATCACCATAATCAGAACTATCATCTGCGTCATATTCTTGTTCCTCTTCATCTTCATCCTCATCACCATTCATTAACTTGTAAAATGTTTCGCTCATACCGCGAGCTTCAGTCCAACTATCAATTAACCCCTCATCTTGAAGCTTATATAAAATAGCATTAACAGTTCTTTGATGCTTTTCTGCGATCTCTGGAACAGTCATTTCTAATAATTCGTATTCTCTCTGTAACGAAAGAAGCTCATTAACAGTCCAACGATTCATAAATCTCTTTGGAGTAGAAGTAGTAGTAGTAGTAGTAGTAGTCATTCTATCTATATTACTATACATTATGGTGTTGTCTTTAAGTTGATATATTATATTTATTACCATAAACAATATAAAATATATATGTTGTGTTAATTTATTTATGAGCATTTCTATTAGCATTTGAAATAAAACCATACAAATTATTATTTACAATGTTTCCGGAAGGATCAAAAATGATATCTATGTAATATGAATCGTAATAATTTGAATTACTCATTTCTTCATTTAAGCTATTAATCATACTAGTATATAAGTTTGTTATTGACGAATTTGTATTGTTATTTGTATTATTTGTATTATTATTTGTTTCCATTGTTGTGTTGTCATTTTGATTTTGTTCCGTCACGTATAACCAACTATAATTATTTATAGGATTATTTGAAACGTCAGTATTATTATTATTTGGATCTCTTATTTCTCTCTGCGAATAAGTTCTAATATCATATCTACAAACTGGGCATCTGCAGTTACTCATAAACCATGTAGTCAATTGGTTACGATTAAAAATATGACCACAATGTCTAATTACTGAAACAATTTCATCTTCGTTAAAGTGTTCGAGAGAAATTGGACATGAACGACTAACAGGTCTTACTATATCTCCATACCTTACATTTCTAACAGCATTTTCAATTTGAGATTGAGTTGGGTGAATTATAACGGGATTTAAAAAATTATTCAAAATTTCTAAGTACGAAAATGTGTTTTCGCTAGCATTTGAATTAGTATTTAAATTAGAATTGGCATTAGCATTTAAATTAGTATTTAAATTAACATTTGAATTATCATTGTTATTTCTGTTATAGCTTCTGTTATTAATTCTATTAAATCTATTTTGTGAAATATTATTTGTTCTGTTAAAATTATCTGATACTCTATAATTTAAGTCATCAGTCGCTATTGTGTCAAATAAATTATACAATGATCTTCTGTAATTTGATAATGAATTAAAGCTAGCATTTAAATTATTACTTCGGTTTCTAATACTATTATTTGTATTATTTGTATTATTTGTATTATTTGCGTTTTCACCATATAGCATTGAAATTATACTATTACGAATATTATCGTTATGTTGTGTTAAAGTTTCAATTTGTCTAATATTATCGTTATACATAGTATTTAAAATACTAATTAGTAATATTTGTTCATTAGTTATGTTAAAATTACTCATAAAAATATATAAATATATTATATTAAATCTGTTTAAATGTATTACTCAATAATATATATTGTAAATTATGGATTTTGAAAAATATAGTGATAAAGGACTGAGTGGTTTATCTAATCTCGGTAATACATGTTTTATTAATTCATGTATTCAAGTTATATCACATACATATGAATTAAATTTATTTTTAGATGACGAAAACTTTAAAAAAAAACTTAACAATAATTTTGACAGCACTTTGTTAGTTGAATGGAATGAATTAAGAAAAATATTATGGGATAACAATTGTGTTATTTCACCCGGAAAGTTTTTAAGAACAATTCAACAAGTGGCGAGAGTTAAAAAAATGGAACTGTTTACAGGTTACTCTCAAAACGACGTGTCAGAATTTTTGTTGTTTCTAATAGATTGTTTCCATAATTCGTTATCGAGAGAAATTAAAATGACAATAACAGGTTCGCCTTCAAATGACACAGATTTAATAGCAATTAAATGCTTTGAAAAAATTAAAACAATGTATACAAAAGATTACTCTGAAATTTGGAATTTATTTTATGCTATTCATGTCTCTGAAATTTTAGACTTAGAAACAGGTAAACAACTTCAAACAACTCCAGAGCCTTTTTTTATGATAGATTTACCTATTCCAAACGATATTAAAGCACCTTCATTAATAGACTGTTTTAATAAATATGTTGAAGGTGAAGTTTTAGAAGGTGAAAATGCATGGTATTGTGAAGAACAATCTCGTAAAGTTAACATAAGAAAACGAATATTATTTTGGTCTTTACCTACTATTCTTGTAATTGATATTAAGAGGTTTAATAATAATAATAGAAAAAATCAAGTTTTATTATCATTTCCGATAGACGAGTTAGATTTATCTGAATATGTAATAGGTTATAAGAGAGAAACTTACAAATATGAATTATATGGCGTATGTAATCATAGTGGAGGTGTTTTAGGTGGACATTATACTTCTTTCGTTAAAAACGCAAACGGAAAATGGTATCATTTTAACGACTCAGAGATTACAGAAATAAATGAACCAAAAATGATTATTTCGCCAAAAGCATATGTTCTTTTTTATAGGAAGAAATCATTATTATAATAAAAAATAAAACAAATATATAATATAATGGAAGTAAACACAACATCAACAGTAGACCCAGTAAATATGTATAATAATTTAAATAATTTTATATTAAATCCTGCTGTATTTATTATTGTATTTTTAATTATAATTTTTTATTATGTTTTTTCATCCCATTTAGGAAATAATGATATAAATTCTTCCGATAATGGAAGTGGAAATATTTTCGGGGTTATAATGGTAGTTATTTTAGTTATATTAATTATTGTTAATGCTTTTCAATACTTTTTTAGTATAAATGTTACAGCTTATTTAAACGGATTATTTACACAAAATCCGACTGTTGACATTATTGTCGATAACAACGGATATCAACCTACACCTGTTCCCGAAATAAAATTTAGAAAGCAAGTTTTTAATATTCCGGGTAATTATTATAATTATGAAAATGCACAAGCAATATGTAAAGCTTATGGAGCAAAGTTGGCAACATATCAACAAATAGAAAACGCTTATGAAAATGGAGCAGAATGGTGTAATTATGGATGGTCTGATGGACAAATGGCACTATTTCCGACACAACAGCAAACATACAATAATTTACAAAACATAGAAGGACATGAGCACGATTGCGGTAGACCAGGAATAAATGGTGGATACATAGCAAACCCTAATGTTAGATTTGGCGTTAACTGCTATGGCAACAAACCAAAAATTACTGGTGAAGAAATAGAACTTATGGAAACTACGTCTCCTTATCCAAAAACAGCACAAGATATCGCTTTTCAAGGTAGAGTAGATTTTTGGAAAAATAGAATTGATGAAATATTGGTATCTCCATTTAACTATAACTTGTGGAGTGAGATGTAAATTTAAAAAATTCATTTGTAAAATAAATAAAAAAATATAATCTTATTAAAAAATTAACGCAAAAATTTATAAAATATTTATTATGATTATATATTTTATTTGCTTTATGATATAAATTTATATGATTAATAATATATGGATTAGATAAATAAATTTTCTCTCTACATATTGGACAAGACTCGTTAATGTTAAACCATTTAATAAAACAATTTTTATGGATGTATTCATCACAACCACATATTTTAAAATATATTGTTTGTGTTTTTAGCTGTAAAACAATATCATTATTATTTTCATAACAAACAAAACATATTATATTATTTTTTTCGTCATTATTGTTTTCATTATTGTTTTCATTATTGTTTTCATTATTGTTTTCATTATTGTAATTATTTTCATTGTTGTCATTATAATCATCGTTATCGTTTAATTTTTCTATATTATTTTCATTTGAGTAATGGTCTTTATTTATATAAAATAACATTATTGAATATATTTATAAATATGAAGATTTAATTATAAATATATTGATTTAAAAAATAAATTGTTTTTATTATTTTTTATTTTTTATTTCTTATTTTTTATTGTTTTACTTTTATTTCTTATTGTTTTTATTATTTTTTATTTTTTATTGTCTTTCTTTTATTTCTTATTGTCTTTCTTTTACTTTTACTTTTGAGTGTCTTTTTACGCTTAATTGTCTTTCCTCCTGTTGTTTGGATTGTTATTGATAAATCATATGCTTGTTTATATGGATTTGGTAGTTGTTGAAATGTTGTTATGTGACCTTGTTCAACTTGATTTATAAGTGAATTTATGTTATTTTTTTTTATTATTTTTTTTGATGATATATTGTTCTCTAATGTATTATAAATTTCTTCATAATTTACTACATAATTGCTTGACAAAACTGTTCCGCTTGTGTAAGACATTTGTTGTAAATCAATAAATCTCTGTATATTCATACAAGCTCCAACAAAAATTTGTAATTCTTTATCTCTAACATTACAAATAAATGGTTTTGAATAACTATATAAACCCAATAAAACATCAATAATTTTTACTGAATCTATGTTACCGGTAATCATCGGCAAATTATTATAATCGCTAAAACAATCATTACCGTATAATGTTTCATCATATTCAAATCCAAATTTACTATACATACAAAGTCCAGCTGGATTTAAGTAACCATTCGCAAGTTCCAATATTCCCCTTTTAACTATTACGTTTGTATTATTGGCGATTGTGTATAAATATAATGCCATCATTATTTGTCCCCATCCTCCTGGTTTTGCACAAATTAAATTAATAGAATAAGTTTCTGGATATTTTTTACATTCACCTTTTTCAACTACTATGAATGAGACAGCATTACTCATTAGGTCATTAAAATAAGATAGAGATAAATCGTTTTCATCAACCCCAACCCTTTTCTTTTTATTTGACGGAGCATATTCTTCATCATTATTATCCTCATAGTTAATAAATCTTTTATCTTGCGGAATATAAATATCACTAAACGAACTTACGTCGCTATTTTGTGTACTTTGACTATCTATAAATTCTTCTTCTTCTCTATAGCTTTCAGGCAATTCTTCTAAACCGATTAATTTGTCTATTTTTTTATTAAATATAATTGCGATATCAAAATTTTCATTTAAAATCGCATTACGCATAGTTTTGCGTCCATAATAATCGCTAATGTTTCCACCGCATATACCGTTGTAAAAATTTTTTATAAAATATTTTTTTTGTTGTTTATAAAAATCTTCTTTTGATCTATTTAATGTATTATACCTTGTATAATGTGGTGTAATATATAATAAATCAATTAGATCATCTAAAGTTATTATATCGACATTGTTTTCTAACGTAGTTTTAACTGATTTTGTTCCGTCGGTTGATTTTGAATTTATAAAATTATTAATTATAGTTCGTGTAAAAAACATAATTTAATTATATATTTTAACTATAAAATATAATTTATTTAATGTGTTTTAATGTGGTAAAATATCATATTCATTATCAAATTGTCTATTTAGAATTCTTCTAAAATAAAATTTATAAATTATAAATATTATTGCAAATATTAGTAATGATAATGGTACTATAATGGTTATAATTAAGATTAATTTATTCATATTGTTTGGACTATTTGGTGAGTATTTAATATATAAAGCATAATCAGTTGGAAACTGTGTAGTGGGATAAAATTCTGATGGCTCATACGTAAGACTATCTACTAAATTAATCTCAACATGATCATAATATTTAATATATAATTGATTATTATTGCCTGAAGACATAATAAACCGTAACAATTAATTAATTTTAATGGTTTGTTTTTAAGTATTTATAATATCAATTTTTTATAATATTATTTACTTATTTTTCTGGTTGTTTTTTTGTTTGATATTTTTACGTTATGTTTTTTTGTCTTTTTGTGTTTTTTATGTGCTTTCATATCGGATGCTTTCATATCGGATGCTTTCATATCGGATGCTTTCATATCGGATGCTTTCATATCGGATGCTTTCATATCATTTTCCTTTATCATAACTAAATCCAACAATCTATCGTGTAAATCATCTTTAATATAATTGTCTTCATCAGCATCATCTTCTTCTTTAAATTTTTTGCCACCATACTTATTGTAACTTAGTGCCCAATTTGGAATAACGAGACCACTAAACATATCTGACACTAATCCTGACCCACCCATCTGATCATTTACCGTCTGTATAGGTGACATACCAGCTTTTAAAACTGCTGATTTGAGGTCAAAACCACCACCATAAATACCATCTTTCGTTCCACCAAAAACTAAATCATTTGGTCCTAAATAAAATTCATTTTTTTCTTCTACTTCGGTCATTATATAAAATATTATATTAATTATTAGAAAATCGTTTTATTTCCTGAACTATTTTACTTTCTCTCCTTTGTTTTAATTCAGTAATGATCATTTTAACTTGTCCTTCATTTTTTATTATTTCTGATAAGGTCTTTTCTAAATATTTATATGTTAGAGGTTCTTGAACTTTTGTATTTGTAAATTTTAATTTTCCATCACTTATTTTAACTACTGCGTTTGATAAGTTATTATTTGTTGCATAGCTAGTTAAATTTTCTTCAATAGTATTTCGTTTATCTCTTAATTCTTTTTGTTTCTCATTTAGTTGTTTAAGTTGATTGTCGAGAGAAACCCATTGCTGAATTTGTTGTTCGAAACTCATTCTTTATTTATTATTGTATACAGAATAATAAATAAATTTATAACTTATTGAATATTTTTTATATTTTATAAATAGCATATTTAATGGCGTCTATGTCTGCGACTCTTGTTATGTCTTGTTCCACCACGTTTTTTGAATGTTTGTTGCATTCCTAAAATTCCAAAAGGAACAATTGCGTTTCCGACGACTTGTCCCCAGTTACCTCCACGTCTGCGTCTACTTCCACCACGATGAGACGAAACTCTATGTGCTGTATTATGTGCCATGTGATGGACTGTATTGTGTTGTTGAGTTCCACTTCCAGCAGATTGAACAAGCTGTAAGTTTTGGCTCGTCGGTGCGTATTGTAAGTTATCATTTACACCAATAGGCTGTAAAACATTACTGGTGTTTCCACTTCCCATAAATGTTCTATCATATTGTTGGTTTGGTGTACCTGCTGTTGCTAATGCATATGTAGAAGCGGACGAATAACCTCCTCTCATACTTCTACGTCTTCTGTGACTTCTGTGTCTATGTCTACGTGCCATATATAATTTAATGAGAATAAAAATAATTTAATGTATTTTTTAAAAGTTTCTAAATGTTATGTAATTAATTTAATAATTTATTTAGTATTTGTTTATTACGCAATATCATTATTAATATTATTAATATTAACAATATCATAACAAATATAAGAAAAACAAGAGCTACTGTCATATAAATATATGGGTTAATTTCATATAAAATAAAATCACCAATAGGATTAAATAATTTTTTAATCTCATTTTTAACTTCTTCTTTTTTTAATATATCTAAACATTGTCTTACGAACGGATTTATGTCTACCATAATTATAATTTATTTTAATAATTAAATTTTATTACTTTAACATAAATTCGTCTTAATAAAATAATATTTTTCTATTAATTCAATAATGGATAATATTATTGAACCAAATGACAATTTTGATTTTTCATCAATTACTTTAGCGCATCCAGTAAGTATTCAAGGAGGCGCATACTTTACAAAAATAGAAAATAATAAAAAAAACTTATACATTCAAACTGACAAAAGTTTAACGAGACAAGGATTTGTTAAAAGCGGTAAGAAATATTACTGCGATTTAATGTTTGATAAAAATTCTGAAAAACTGATTAATTGGTTTGAAAATTTAGAAATAAAGTGTAGAAAGCTAATTTTAGAAAAAAGTGATGCTTGGTTTCAAGGATCTTTAGAAGAAAATGATATTGAAACAGCGTTTAATTCGATAATTCGTATTTATAAATCAGGTAAATATTATTTAGTAAGAGCTAATGTTAAAAATAATAATTTAAATGTTCCATCTATCAAAATATATGATGAAAATGAAATGCCTCTTAATTTAGAGGACATTAAACAAGAAACAGAAATCATTTCAATTTTAGAAATTCAAGGCATTAAGTTTACGTCTAGAAATTTTCAAATTGAAATCGAAATTAAGCAAGTTATGGTAATTAACGAACAACCCGTTTTTAATAGCTGTCTCATTAAAAAGGAAAAAAATTCAGTTATCAATATTAATTCTCAAAATACAACCGCTAATTTAGACAATACTGAGGATATCAATAAAATTGCCGAATCTGTAATTAATAATTTAGAAGAAATTACTGAAGTTAAGCCTAACTTTGAAATAGCAAATACGAATGTTACTATGGATATAACGAATTTAAATAAAAATAAAACCAACGAAAATTTAGAAAAAATAACAAAAATAAACACTGAAAATAATACAAAATTAGCAAACGAAAATGATAATAATTTTATTAAAAATTCTTTAGTAGGTGATGAAAACATTTCACTTGATTTAGAAATAGTTAATCTTGATGAAAAATTTGAAGAAAATAATGACGAATTGAGAGAAATCGATACAAGCAAATTGAATTTAGATAATTCAGAATCATTACAACTTAAAAAACCTAATGAAGTTTATTTTGAACTTTATAAAGCAGCAAAAGAAAAAGCTAAAATAGCGAAGAAAAATGCAATATTAGCATATTTAGAAGCAAAAAACATTAAAAAACTTTATATGATTGAAAGTATTGATGATGGAGACAGTGATTTTGAAGCAGAAATAGATGATGTATCTGAAAGTGAATTAGAGAATTTTTAATATATACAAATCATTAAATAAATAGTGGTTTATAATTTATAATTTGTAATTTATAATTTGTAATTTGGAATTTATAATTTGACATTTTACAAATTATTGTTTAGTTTAGAATAATTTTTAGGAGTTATTAAAATTTTAATTAATATGTATTCTAAAAATTATTTTATCATTAATTTTATATAATGAGTGTCTCTTTAAAGAAACTATGGAATGACTATGGAATTGGAGCAATAATTATTTTATTAATTGTAGCATATGGAGTTTATATGTTAGCTGGTTATTTAGGCGCAAAAGGCATGCCTGGTTCTGAGTCTAATTCGCAAATGCAATCACAATACAAAAATAACTCACAAGGAAATGCTGGTGGTGTAAAACCTTCTGACCCAAATGGAAATGAAGTTTTCGCATCTGCTAATGGTGTTCAAACCAGTATGCCTGGCGTTCCTTCATCGTGTTCTAAGCCAAATGTTCAAAATCCTGCTGAACTTTTACCTAAGGATGCCAATTCTCAATGGGCTCAATTAAACCCTTCGGGTAAGGGTGAGTTAGCTAACATTAACTTATTAAAGGCTGGTTACCATATTGGTATTGATACTGTTGGACAAAGCTTAAGAAACGCTAACCTTCAAATTCGTTCTGAACCTCCTAATCCACAAATGAATGTTGGACCCTGGAACCAGACCACAATTCAGCCTGATTTTTTCAGACCACCTTTAGAAATTGGCTCTGGACCCCAATAAAAACTTTAAGACAATTTTACAATTGTTAAATTGATTGTAAAATAATATGTTTATTATTTTATGAATATAAAGATATAAAAATATTCATTTAAAATTAAAAATACTATTAATTTTAAATGTATTTATACACAGCTATAATAATTGAACCCAGAAAACACAAAGCTATTGAGT